>JGI24422J19971_10003235_pt1 | contig 10186 bp, 5 predicted proteins | sample DeeMarSWOR152_54_FD_19971 | JGI IMG/M metagenome (IMG submission 19971)
GATGCACGCTCTTGAAATCTACGTGAAATTCAAAACTTTTTTGGAAAACCCGAACAAAGAAACAAAAAAAACCTTAGAACGACAACTCCTAGAAGAACAAGAAAACAGCGTAAAAGGTCGCGAAAAGAAAAATAGAAAAGACAGCTCTTCTTCAGACGTAGCATATAGTGTGGTGTTAAAGGGTAGATCCTTAAAAAAACTCGAAGAACAATTAAGTCAAGATGAACTATACAACGAGATGAAAAAACTTTATTCCGCTTGGATCGCTTACATACTGAAAAAACTTGAGATAAATGAAATAAAAACGAAGGAGGGAATTAAACAGCTAGACCGCTTGTTGAGAGCCCATGAACGTTCAGAAGAACCTGTGCCTTATGAAGAGATTTTAAGACAGCTTGAAAAAACCGTTGAAGCATATAAGAGTGGCACTGCTCCCCTATCCGCTTATGCAAAACTAGATGACTTTAAAGATGCTTTTGAAAAGTTCAAAAAAGAGTACGATCCCACAAACAAAGAGCAAATAAAAGACATATTCGCAAAACTTCTACCCCCAAAACTTAGCAGTAGATTCTCATATCCCTAATAAGAAAAGGAATGAAAATGTCAATCATAACTACTGATAAAGCCATAGTTTTAGAGGATATATGCTCTCCTTCAAGTCTGAGCATTAAGGAATTATTCCCCGAAAACGAAGATGTGAGTGAAACCTACGAAAGGGAAGGGATTGTAACCCTAACACCATTCCAAAACAGTTGCCTTTCTTTATTTTTTGAGGGAAATAATGTTTTTGTAATGTCTCCCCGCAGAACGGGAAAGGATTTGATCGCAGAACTTACAATCTTGAAAAAAACCCTTGAAAGAAAAAACACAGGTCGGAAATTTACCTCCATAATCCTTGTTCCTTACAGTAACCTTGCCCAAGAAAAGGTGAAAAAACTTCAAAAGTTTTTGAAAATCGTTCCAGACCTAAAAATCTTCGACGCAACAATTGATTTCGACCAAATACCAGACTCTCTCTTAGAAGATTTCGATATTAATGTAACAACTTATGGAAGGTTTACCTCGATACTACAACTAAACAAGCAAGAACCAGAAAATATAGACCTCCTAGTGGTTGATGAAGTTCAAACGATATCAGAAAAAGGAAAAGGTGCAAGACTTGAAAGCACCCTACAGTGGATAAAAAACATGGAAAAAACACAGAAAATCTACCTAAGTAAGCCCATAAATAACCCTGAAAAAATCGCAAATTGGCTAGGAGCAAAACTAACTATATCCTATGAACGTTTCCACCCGTTAAAATACAGGTTCGAAATCGTCCGAGAAAAACTATCCTTCCTTAAAAAAAACCTATACACCTTGCTAGAAAAAGGACAAATTTTAATCTTTACAAAAAGCAGAAAATTTGCAAAACTTTACGCAAAGGAACTAAAAGACCTCACCGAAAAAACGCTGAAAGAGAGGGAAAAAAACGAAATAAAAAAGAAAATAGATACAGAAAATTCTAACAGAAACAAGCTGCCCTTAATTATTGCGGATGAGTATTCAGATCTATTATCTAGTGGTGTGGCCTTTCACCATGCGGGGTTGGACCCTGGTTCTCGTGATCTGGTCGAAAACCTTTTCCAAAAAGGTTTCATTAGAGTGTTAACCTGTACCCCTACCTTGTTTACAGGCGTAAACATTTCAGTTAAAACCGTAGTAATTACTGATACTTTTAGAATGAGGAAAAATTTGTTTCATCAGCTTTGTAGTTTAGCCACTGGTTCAGAGAACAGGGAGTATAGGGGAGGGGAAGCTATTATCTTGTTAGATTCCCCTGCAAAATTCAAGAGAATAAAAGAGGTTTACTTTGAGAACTTAAAGCCTAAATATAATAATATTCCATCGGCTCTTGCAAATTTAGAAAAACTGAGAGAAAGGTTACTGCTTTTCATAGCTAATAATTTGTTTTCAAGAAAAGAGAGGAGGGGGATAACTTTAGAAGAACTGTTCAAAAGCTTTTATGAAGGTCTCCTTGTGAAGGAGAAAGAACATGAAATTCTCCTCAAGTTATTATTATTGGGACAGTTTGAGGATAAAAAAGAACTATTAATATTTCACAGGCTCTTAAAACAGTATCCTGCCCGTCTTTACTACCCCCTAAAAGGGTATGGTGAAGAAAAGAGTTTTACGTCATACGGCGCTAAGATGGACAGGGGGAAGTTAAGGGGCATTGTTAAGGCAAAAAATGCGAGAAGATTTACCTATACTATGATCGAGCTTTCCGATGTAGGTGTGAAGAAAGTATCTTGCACTTCTTGTAGTACCCAAGATTCTCTTTGTTGGCACGTTCTCGCAACCCTTGTTGATTCCAGCGTCCCCATCTCCCTTCTTGAGAAAACCATTAGAAAATACTGCATAATGGAAGATCTTCGCTCGAAAGGTTTTATAAAAAAGGTGAAAGAGGAAAAATCCCTAATAACCCCCCTCTACCTCAAACCGACAAGGAAAGGAATAAGCTGCATAAACTTGTATCTTTCACCCTCAATATATACGCATATTGAGAGTGAACTTTTCAAAAGAAAGATCAATAGAACTAATGATCTCATCCTTTTCGCTTTAGATATCTACGAAAAAGATCGAGGGAAAATACGGGGAGAAAAAGCACANTACGTAAAAGCTTTCATAAACTACCTTGACGGAAAATCTTTCGGAAAACATTGTCCAATCGAGATAGGCGACCTTTTAAGCGTAAAAGATTCAATATCTTGGCTAATTAGCTGTATTGCATCAATATGCTATAACAACAACCTAACAACTCAGGCAGAACTATACAAAAAGATTGCAAAAAGGTTAAGAAACAATGAGAAAGAAACATCAAACCAACTTGCTTAAAAATGATGTTCTTCGAATCATTTTTTCTTTCAATATAAATATTATATAATAAAGTTCGAATTTTATTATTTGTTTTTTGAATTATGTTAAGTGTTAACTTTCACTTCACATGTTCAGTAAAAGTTAACCTTTAACTTCTTCGGCGAGAAGTCCCCTTGCGAAAGCTGGGAGTAGTTCACTAGCGGTCAATTATTCACGACTTACCTCTGAGATCAGAAAGAAAAAATAAAACGAAGAGAAGAAAGTAAAGTTGTTTTGTTTTAACTTGCCTTTTTTTTAAACGGGTTGAGGAGTAGATTTTAGGTAGGGAGTTATAGTGGTGTGTGTTTAAGTTTGACTCAACAAGAAGTTCAAATCCTTGAATCCCCCCTCTTAAAGAAGCCTATAGAGGCAAGGCTTTACCAACAGATCGTCTTTGCAGAGGCTTTAAAGAGAAACACTTTAGTCGTACTTCCAACAGGTCTTGGGAAAACCTTGATAATGGTAATGCTTACAGCCCACAAACTTAACCAAGCAAAAACGGAAGGGAAAAAACACGGTTTTGTTCTTGTTATGTCGCCAACTAAACCCTTAACCCACCAGATCTATCAGACCTTCACCCAGTATCTAAACGTCTTAGAAATAATGGAAATCTCTGGTTCAATTCCGAGTAAACATAGAACCAAAAGGTATGAGTTAGCGAGGGTGATAGTTGCGACGCCTCAAACCATAGAAAACGACTTGGAAAACGGCATCCTAAAGTTGAAAAACTGTTTACTAATCTGTGTCGATGAAGCCCACAGAGCCCAAGGAAAATACGCATACGTAAACATAGCAAAAGACTACGATGGTCACATAGTCGGCTTTACAGCATCTCCTGGAAAGGACAAAGAAACTGTTTTGCGTGTTTGTAACAATTTGAAGATTGAAAGTATCGAGAAAAGGTCGGATCACGATCCTGACGTGGTAAAATATGTTCACAGAGTTAAGCCCGAGGTCGTGATGATACCCCTACCCAGACCTTATGAAGCGGCTTTACGATGTGTTTCAGCCATAAAAAAAGGCCAGATAATCCAGTTAAAAAGTCTGTCACACGTTTTCGGCGAAGATATTTCCAAGTCCACTACTAAGACTTTACTTGTAAAAGTTCGGGAAAAAACGTTAAAACGTATGGAAAGCTTCGCTGGAGGACAGAAAACAGCTTTTTTCAAGGTTCTTGGTATTGTCGGGAACTTGATGCGTTTAATCCACTTAGAAGAACTTTTAGAAACACAAGGCATTGCCCCTGCAAGAAAAAGCGTTGAAAAACTATACAATAAAAAACAAAAAACACAAAACCTCAAAACCTTTCTTCAAGACCCGCGTTTTTCTGAACTGACCTCGATTTTAATAAACGTGGATGAAAAAGACAGCATCCACCCGAAAATCCCCATACTTTTAGAAAAAATAAAGAAAGAATTAACAGAGAAACCGAACTCGAAAATCCTCATTTTCTCAAACTACAGGGATACAGTCAGGTTGATCTCATCTTATCTTAAAGGTGAGGGGATCGAGAATGAGGTTTTCATTGGTCAGTTTTCGAGGAAAGGAGATCAAGGTCTTTCGAGGAAAAAACAGTTAGCCATAATGCAGCGTTTTAAACACGGTGACTTACGCGTGCTTGTCTCTACAAGCGTGGGAGAGGAAGGAATAGATGTTGGAGAATGCGATCTCGTGATTTTTTACGATGCTGTCCCCTCAAACATACGCCTTATTCAGAGGAGGGGAAGAACCGGGAGAAAAAGGGAAGGAAAAGTAATCTTCTTAATAGCAAAAGGAACAAGAGATGAGGCATATTATTACGCATCCAGAGCCCAAGAAACCAAATTCGTAGAAACCGTTTTCGACGAAGTTCAAAAAATCCTAGACGGGAAAAAATCCTTAAAAGATAAAACAGTTCCGCAAACACCCTCCTCTCCCACTTCTCCTTCCCAAACTCCTCCTTCGTCCAACCATCTTCCTGCACCACCTTCTTCTCCCCCTCCTCCTACTCCTTCTCCTTCGACAGACCAGTATGTTCCAGAAAATCAAGATACTTATCCTTTAGAGATAGTCGTTGATGTAAAGGAAAGTACGGGTGTAATTCCTCGCCTTTTGAAGCAATCTTGCCATGTAAAAGTGGAAAGGCTCTTCGTTGGAAGTTTTCTCTTAAGTGATGATGTTTGCGCGGAAAGAAAAACGATCCAAGACCTCGTCATGTCTATTATTGACGCCTCCTACTTCAACTTTTTACGGAAGATGAGGGAAAGTTATGCAAGACCTGTTTTAATAATAGAAGGAAACATGAAAACAGTGGAGTTAAACGTTAACCTTGAAACTATAAGAGATGCTTTGATCAAAGCCTGTTTTGATTATGGGGTAAATGTTTTTCTTTCAGAGTCGGTTTCGGATACCGCGAAATACTTGGTAAAAATAGCCCAAAATGAACATGAGAAAAGGGTTGAGGAAGGGAAAACCGCTAAAATGAAAGATGTTCAATACGGCGGTTTATCCGTGCCTTATCTACAGACGCAAGTTCTCTCCGCCATCCCTAACGTAACCGTTACCCTTGCTCAGCGTATTCTCCGCTTTTTCAGTTCTCTTAAAAACGTTTTTTCTGCGGAGCCTGAAGAGTTGAGGAAGGTTGAAGGCATCGGCAAGGTTCTCTCTGAAAAAATAGCGAAACTCTCCCAAGCAGAATACTACGAATAACGAAAAGAGCGTGGAGAGAAGTGGAAAAAAAGAAAAATCCTTCAAGAGATTTTAACACCCTTAAAAAAGCATTAGAGCTTTTCCCCTATGAAAGTTTTAGATCAAGTCAGATGATCCTTCTAAACAGGTTGCTCAAGAAAGACAGGGTGATTCTTCATGCCCCTACGGGTTTTGGAAAGACCGCTGTCGTGCTTTCCGCCGTTCTTTCAAAAATGAACCTCGCAGAAGAAAAACTCCTAATTTTCACGAGGACAAAACAGCAAATATTAGATGTTTATATTAATGAGTTTGGAAAAATAATGGACAAGGGCATAGGGTTAAATGTTATACCCTTAGTCGGGAAGGGTGACTACTGTCTTATAGATAACCTCTTGCCTAAGTCGATTTATCACGGGATGTGTCGCAACTTAAAATGCCCATTGAGAAAGGTTTCAATCGGGAATGATGATGAAAGAAATGGGAAAGTAGAATACGTTTTAGAGACCCTTTCAAAACTTATAAGGAACGGAAGGTGTACCCTGCAAAATTTAAAAGAACTGCTTTCTGCTTTCGGTTGTCCCTTCTACGCAACTTATAATTTGCTTTCATTTAGCGATATAGTGGTTACATCCCACACCTACCTTGTGAACTACAAGCTTAGGGAACATCTTTTAGAATCTCTTCAAGCGGGGAGCGATGAAGTAAACGTTATCGTGGACGAAGCCCACAACTTACGGGAAATAGCCATGAAAGAACTTCCCTTTAGCGAGATAGAGAACGCTAAAACCCTCTTGATGAAAAACCCTTTGTTTGGTGTTGGGAAGGTGGGAAAGTGGATAAAAGAACTTTCGATGATCTCTCCTGATCAAGATGAGGTAGAAACACCTCACGTGGATGTAGAGGAATATGATGCTTTTTTCCACTCTTTGATCGAAGGAAAACCTGAAGATGTAATGATACAGCTTTTGAAAAAAGCTTCCAGCATCTTAAACTGTTTGGATTTTTTAACAGAAGACATGGGAATAGTCCTAGTGGATGAGAACGGGTTAAAACGCGTAGAGCCCTTCCCAGACCAAGCTTTCCGCTTGTTTTCCGACGTGAAAAACATGGTTTTGATGAGTGGCAGCATCCAACCCTTAAACGAATATGCCCAGCTGTATCACTTACCGAAATTTGAAAAAATCGTAATACCCCAATCCACTTTTTTAAACAGTCTAACCCTCTGCATAAGCGATACTAAATACACCTCAAAATTTGAGGAACGGGATGAGAGTCAATCAAAACTTTTCGCAAAAGCTGTTGAAAAAATCCACGAAGCCTCCCCCAATCACACCACAGTGTTTACCTCAAGCTACACTCTGATGAAAAACATATATAAACACCTTAAAATCCAGACCAAATACCTTGAAAAACAAAACATCTCCCAAGTAAGATGGATAAAAGAACTAAAAGAAAAAAAACATGAACTTATCCTAGGAGTGGCAGGGGGCAAAATCAGTGAAGGTATAGAGATAGTTGATCCTCAAGGAAGATCCATGATCTCTACCATTATCATAGTAGGACTCCCTTATCCTGTTCCTTCAAAAGCCCACGAAGTACTCATGAAAAGATATACAGAAAGATATGGGGAACCCCAAGCAAAAAGATTTCTTCTACAACTTCCTATGGTAACCCGCGTGCTTCAATGTATAGGTAGAGGTATAAGGAATGCAGAAGATAGATGTGCAAGCGTGATCCTCGACTACAGAGTAAAAATGTTCCCTTTTATAAAAATGAAAGCTTTCAAGACAATAGATGAAATAGTAAAAACTCTCAAAAAATTCTTCTCTTTCACATAAAAATGAACAGCAAATATCCCAAAACAGAAAAAAGTTTAAAGAAAAGTAAAAAGCAAGTGTTCTAATCCTCAACAACTTCCCAGAAACTATCATCATCTCGAATATGTTTAAAATCTTCATCAGTTCTTGCCATTTCTTTATACTTTTCATCCAATTTGATAGCTTTTTTAAAATATTATGTTTAACTTTATTAATAATTCTTATAGGGGACTGTACTAATATGAAACAAGACATAACTCAAAATAAATCTATGAAGAAAGCAATATTTGCAGGCGGTTGTTTCTGGTGTATTGAAGCTGCCTTTGAGGAATTAGACGGGGTTATAGAAGCCATTTCTGGGTATACTGGCGGCGATAAAGAAAATCCCACATACGAAGAAGTTTCAAAAGGAAAAACAGGCCACTACGAAGCCGTTCAAGTCATTTATGATCCTTCAAAAATTTCATACGAAGAACTTCTCGATCACTTCTGGAAACACATAGACCCAACAGACACAAAAGGCCAATTTTTCGATAAAGGTTCTCAATACCGAACTGCCATCTTTTACCTCAATGAAACACAAAAAAAGCTAGCAGAAGAATCAAAAGAGAGGTTGGAAAAATCTGGGAAATTTGATAAGCCAATAGCTACGAAAATTCTTCCTGCTTCTGAATTCTACAAAGCTGAAGAATACCATCAAGATTACTATAAGAAAAAATCTATCGAATACCAACGATACAAAAAAGGTTCTGGTAGAGAAGAAAAATTGAAGGCAATATGGGGCAAACAAAGCAAAGAAGAATTAAAGAAGAAACTTACTCCTTTGCAATATAAAGTCACTCAAGAATCTGGAACTGAGCCCCCGTTCCAGAACGAGTACTGGAACAACACAAGAGAGGGAATTTATGTCGACATTATTTCAGGAGAGCCTTTATTTAGCTCAAAAGATAAATTCAAATCAGGCACTGGATGGCCTTCTTTCACAAAACCACTTGAACCTGAAAATATCGTAGAGATAAAAGAACAAGGAATTCTTGGTAGAATAGAAGTAAGAAGCAAACACGCTGATTCACATTTAGGCCATGTATTTAAAGATGGACCTCAACCCACAGGATTAAGATACTGCATCAACTCAGCTGCTTTAAGATTTATCCCTAAGGAGGACTTGGAAAAAGAAGGTTATGGAGAATATAAAAGACTTTTTGAAAAATAGAAAGATTTTGCAACTATTTTAAAAAAACATTTAGCTTTTCTTTTAATTTGTGCAGAAAACCCGTTTATAAGCCTCAATATAGAATAGGAAAATGGAGAAATCTTGTTTTTTTCACCTTCCCTAGTTTACGTATGTTAGAAACTCTAAATAGATCATAGATTTTCTTAATCTAAGCTTTTTCATACTTTTTTTGGAAATGTTTTTTATCAATGTCCATATTTTTTTTCGGTTCCCTTTTTTTAAACAGATATGTGAGCATTATAGGGGTGAGGAGAAGAAAATGGGACTCCTAAAATTATTAGTGTCAAATAGCCGTGAAAAATCAAAACATAAAGGGAATATGGAGGTGGTGAGTATTAGTAAGAACGGCTATTTTCCGCTAACGATGGTTCTTTTGGTTGTTTTAATATTAGGATCTTCTTTCTCTCTCCTTGCCCCACCTTTTTCTTCTCCTCAAAATAGTCTAAAAGAGGGAGATTTTACTGCAAAATCTACGTCTTTAGAGACTTATAAGGTAAATATTCCTTCTTGTGTTTTTCAAATAGACATTGATGAAAGAGGAACTTTTAACACTACGCTTTCTTCGATCAGTTTCGGTATGAGTGAGTTGTATGATCAAACTAAGATCGTTTTTTTGATGAGTCATTCATTAGAGTTAAAGAATCTTGTTGACTTATACATAACAGTTTATGTAAACTCTTTTCAGCAAGGTTTTGTTGAACCGAAGTTTCCTGCAAAAACCGTCGAGTTTCAAGAAGCGGTAGAACTTGATTCCTTTCATCTTTCACACTTGGAAAATAACTTAACCCTGTATGTAGAGTGGGAAAACTCTGCCCTCACTGGTAATAACGGTTCTATTAGGCTGCTAGAAACTTACATTGAAACCTTTGAAGTACCAGATATTGAAGACTTTGATCAATACGAAATAAAAATGTTAAAGGATACCTATGATGTTTTAACCGTTTTCTCAAACCAACACTGCACATTCAACACAAAAACTTGGTTCAAAGTTTCTAATACTTTAAGCTTGGAAAACTACACTCTAATCTTTCTTTTCACAAGTAAAATCACGCCGAAATGGTCTATAAGCAATGTATACTTTGATCTTATGTTAGACGGTGAAACTTCAACAGAAAAAGCTGAAATAGACCAATATGGAGAAACAGTACAGGTTAACGTTTCTACAGGAGCCTTACAAGATTCTCAAAAGGGTAAAATGTTTGAGGTTCCTGTAAAAATCAAGTTTACAGCAGAACAACAAGATACTCCTATTAGTTTCTCGATCCTTAATGGATCATTATTAGTCTCGCAGGATGGTGGAGGAGATGGGGATGATGGTGATAGTGGTAGTGATGATGGTTTTTCTTTGAACAGTTTTCCTCCTTCTTACAAGTATCCTCAGCATCCTNTTTTTGTTTTCATTTTTCTCATCGTTTTCTTTCTACCGTTTAGGTTTGCGAAAAAACCAGACCTTACCCCTCCCCTTTCTTCTGAAGAGGAGATAAAACTGGCGAAGGGAGAGGAACTTTACGATAAAACCGAAATAGGCAAAACTGGTGATATGATTGATTGAAAGAGAAAGACAATACGG
>JGI24422J19971_10003239_pt1 | contig 10183 bp, 16 predicted proteins | sample DeeMarSWOR152_54_FD_19971 | JGI IMG/M metagenome (IMG submission 19971)
CCGCGGCATCCAAATCTTCGGGATCTACCTGACCTATGTCGTGTTCTATGTGGGAGACTATGACCTTCATGGCTTCCAGATACTTTTGTTCCATTCTATTGTCTCTAAAAAGAAATATTTGTTATCTTCGGTTTAAAAATAAAAATAAAATAAGAAATTAAATATCCTCAAACCTCCCTTCCAGTTTTTTCTGGACCTTGGTTATGGTTGTGTACTCCAGTTCATCCTCGGGCAGGAGGTGAGGCATGAACGGCCCGTGTCTTCTCATGTGGTCCGCCATATCCAAAGCCACTTTTCTTGCGTTATCAAACGAGACATCTCCAAGCAAATCCCTCGGCTTGCCCAGTTTCCTGTTCTTTACCTGGAAACCCAATGCCACGATCCTCGGGGGTCCGTCAAACCTTGAGGGGTTTGCTTCATCTACTGAACAAGGCAGAAGAGGCCCGACATGGCTTCCCCTCATCCATCCCGAGACATAGAACGGGCGGGCAAATGGTTCCAGAACTTCTCCTACCGCCGGGTAGCCGCTCTGTGCTCTAACTATCGCAACCGGGTCGTCCTTTCCCACATATTCCCCCGCAATCTCACTTAATTTTTCAGTGCAAACTACTGATGCAATCTCCCCTGATTTTTTGTAGATTCTTTTTATGGCATACCTTGATGTTATTCCCAGTAACGCTAAAAGGTCATACATCTCTTCCGGGCAGTCAAAGAAAACCTTTTTATGTGCTTTAATATCATGGATTTCGAAGCGAAAACCATCATGCAATTTTGGATCAAGTACCAAGCCAGCTGTGCTAAATGGATTGGCAAATACCTCAAACAATGGAAGTGAAAACGCAGAAGGTGCTGTTTTATCGCACATAAATACTATTATTGGTTCTGCTGGTCGTTCTTCAATTTCCATCTCCGCAATTCCCGGGCCCATTCCGCGGACATTCCCGGAGAACGCGTCTGCCAGTAAATCCTGTCCTGCGCCGTAAAAACCTTCCTTCTTTGCTATTTCCGCGGCTATGGTGAAAGCATCCCAGGCCAACTTATGAACATCTTCATTGTCCACCCCCAGGTCATGGGTCATTATCAGTTCAGTATCATCCCCGCATCTCGTAACATAAAAATCCGTCAAGATATCGGAATTCCTCAAAGTTTCCTCGCAGGACTTCAGCAAAACACTGGGTGCTGCGACATGCCCGGGCAAAGAGCCCACATCAGCCTTAATCACGCTTATTGTTGTTTTCATTTTATTTTTCGTTATAAATTAAAATTATTAAATAAAAAACTATTTCCGGATAAATGGTAAAACAAGCAAAAGTATTAAAACTGACTAACTTTGGGATCGTGGGGTAGCTTGGTAATCCTTCGGGCTTAGGGAGCCCGTGACTCGAGTTCGAATCTCGACGATCCCATTACCATTCAGTGCCCTCCCAATCCCGGCCATCCTGCGCCTGCAAACATATACCACAACCCCACAACGCAGATCGCGAATATAATGATAAACCACACGAGGTGTTTATCATATTCTACATCGATATCCATTTTTGCAATTAATATATTGTATTATATAAATATAAATAAACTCAAATCATAAATGCGATTTGTGCATGCTTAACCCCGGAAATTTCCATTGTGTTTTTCTCGGTGATGATTCCCGCATCCACTGCTGCCGCAACGATTCTGTTGCCCACCATGTTCACTATTGTCGCATTCTCCATAAGACCGATTGCCTCATCAATGCCGATTAAATCTCCTTTATAAAAACTCTCCTTTACCTCCAATACCAGGTCCTTATCACCCAGTTTCTCCCCCACTATTTCCTTATCGCACACTGCCAGCAGTACCTCTCCCCCGGATCTGTGAATCTTTGTATAGACCATCTCCTCCATTATAATATAGATTTCAAAAAATAAAAGCGTCAGAAAATCACAACACCGTTTTCAGCGTCAATTATCACCTTATCGCCTGTTTTCACGTTCAAATCCGTTAAATCAACCTCTACGATTGGTATATCCGAAATTATCGCCCCCACCACAACTATGGGTTCGGATTCGGAATTTATTATCGCCTTCGGCCCAACACCGTTCTTCTTTGCTGCGTAGACAACATAGGATCCCACGGTGGAGCCCTTGCCGCAGGGAAAAATCAAAATTTTATCCTTTATGCATTCTCCCTCTATCTCATGACCTCTCTCTACGATTACCCCCGTCTCCGGATTCACTCCGCCAAGAAAACTTATGGGCTCTTTTGTTATCAATGCTTCCCCTTCCACGTTGCCTTTATTAATTACTCTGCAATTTAATCTCATCTTAATCATTATTATAATTTATAAAAAAAATGTGCAAACTGTGCGAAAAGGATGTTGAAGTTGCGGGAGATACCGGGGATCTGATAGATTTTGTTCATGAAATAATAAAAGAAATTAATCCTCAGAAGATAATTCTTTACGGCGGCATTGCAGAAGACCAAAGCAAGAGTGTTGATTTAATGGTCGTGGCAGACATTGGAGATGAAGAAATGGAAAAGACCCGAAATATTTTGACCGAGCACGATATCGGGGCTTCCATATATTCAAGGAGGGAGTTCGATACGATGGTTGAAAGGCAACGACCTTTCGTCATGAGAGTCTTAAAGGAGGGGATGGTTGTTTATGAGAGGCAGTCATAAAATTTTTATAAACGCCCCGCGATCTTAATCGCGCAGTCAACAACATCCTCTGCGTTCTTTCCAAGGATCCTGATCATCGCTTCCTTTCCAATCCCCCCGCGGTCATATACAATATCCGGGACTTTTCCCTCTTCTTTTAAAGATTTCTCTATCGCCGCCTTGGTTCCCCACTCCATGGTTTTTGTATCCTGCGCTGCTCATCCCGGTCAAATCCAGATATTGCTAAACCCGTTTTCTTGCAAACTTCTAAAATTTCATCCGAAAATCTGATATTCATCGCAGCCCTCCTTCCCTGATCATAATTCATAGCGGTCAATACAACCCTCCCCACATGACCCGATCCGGCAAATTCCACCACCCCTGCAGGGATCAGTTGATCCTTAACCCTTATAATTCTTCCCGTTAACCCCGCAACATCTTCAACAGAGTTTGCGTTCTCCAGAGCCATTGCTATATTTACCCCGACCTGGGGCGCAAGTTTATACGCATCCTTACAAGAAATAATCCTATCAATACCCCTTCTTACCATGTCCACCACGATAACTCTCCCGGAATTTATCGAGGCATCCGGTATCTTTAGATTGGATTTCGAGGGTAAATGTTCCAGCATGACATAATGCCGTATCGCATCTGAGGTAAATTTTTTCGCGTTCCGAACTGCCTGGACAACCCAAAGACCAAGGGCAATATTTGCAGTTAGAGCGGAAGAGAAAACACAACCCGTGCCGTGGGTTTCTATTCCCCTGTCTTTTTCTGAAAAAATGTTGTACCTGTTCTTAAAATATAAAACATCAGTGAATCTATCTTCCGCTTTCAAATCCCCCCCTGTTACGACACAGCCGCCTCCTCCCATCCCGTCTGCGATTTTCCCGGCAGCAAGTTTCATATCCTCCGGGCCGTTAATCTCAATTCCGGAGAGTATCTCCGCCTCCCTTACATTAGGTGTTGTCAACTTTGCCGCAGAGATCAGTTTCTTCAGCGGCTCAAGCGCGGACCTTTCCAGTAATTCTGCCCCGGATGTTGACAGCATTACGGGATCAACGACCAGATTTTCAATACCATACTCCCTTAACTTTCCGTACACGATGCTGATAATCTCGGCATTCCCAAGCATCCCGGTTTTTACCGCATCCACTCTTAAATCGGACAGCACGGAATCAATCTGCTCTGAAATTATTTTGCCGTCCAGGACCTTAATTTTTTGGACACCAGTCGTATTCTGCGCCGTTACGGACGTTACTGCCGAAGTCCCGTAAACCCCCAGTGCCTGGAATACTTTCAGATCCTGCTGTATTCCCGCCCCTGCGATCGGGTCTGAGCCGGCGATTGTTAAAGCGGTTTTCATTTTTATTACCTTTAATGTCATTTAAAAAAAATTAAGCATCTTCCAATTCCAATACTCTCGAGCCGCGCTCAATGATCCTTGTCGCTTTCTTTATGTCATTCAGGATAGATTTATAGACTCCGTCAATTTCCTCGTGTGCTTTGGAAGTGAGTTGATAACTATTCCCATCTTTTTTGAGCAGTCCTTTTCTGCGTAAATTGTTAAGCGCCCTGCTCACGCTCGGCTGCATGATATCCAGCGTTTCGGCAATTTCCGACTGCTTAATCCACGGGTCTTTATCTATGCACACCAGAACATACTTTTCTATCTCACCCATGTGGATTTTTTTCTTTGCCATCCTACTGAACTATAATCGTCCCTTTCAAACTGCCGCAGATATTACCGCCTCTGCAGCTAATACATCCGCCTGAGCCCTTACAGGGAATAAAGCAAAAATATTTGAATGTTCCGGTCTTATCTGCGGTAAATTCAATGTTGGTTTCTTCCCCCATTTCTTCGTATTCAACTCCAAAAGAAAATATTGAAAATTCCGTGCAGTCATTCCCGGGGTCTTTAGTTATTTTAAGTTTTACAAAATCGCCCTCCTCAACCGTGATATTCCCCGGCTCAAATTCAGATTCTTTTGCATTGATTGTGAATCTCTTTATTACCGTCGGAGGTGGTTTTGATTTCGGGATATTCAATGTTCCGTTGCAGAAATAAGTGCATCCCTCTTTGCCTGAATCATTCCAGTTTCCGGAATCGCAGGCGTTGTTTGTGCCTGAGTTGTTGTACGAGTCGGTCAAATTAAAATCAGATGCCGTGTTGTTGCAGACGATGTTTGAGTTGATCGTATTGTTTGTGGAATTCCAAAGTTTTATTCCGTTTCTCTTGTTTACTATTTCATTATTGTTTAAAAAATTGAATGATGAATTAACAATAAGGATTCCTGCGCATCTATCGCATTCTTCTTCTGTACCAATGCCGGTTATGTAATTGTTTGATACATAAACATCTGATGAGAAAACTACCGAAATTCCTGTTGTGTTATCTGATATTATCGTATTGTCGGTAATATTATATCTGATTATAGTGTGGTTTATGTCAATTGAACCTGATGCCCCAAACAAATTTATCCTCCCATTTCTGATGATGTTATGGATGACGCTAACATTATGCATGCAACCATCAAGATTTACCTCTGCACCCTTTATTGTGTTATTTGCCATTACAACATTTTCTGCACACTCAACTGCAATTATTCGGTCCGGGTTTTCATCGAGTTTGCGTCCCACATCACCCTCAAGCGTAGGATGGATCGGCACTCTTATCGCAACACCATCCAAAATGCAGTTTTTTATGGTTATATTTGAGAAGACCAAGAAGGCATCATGACCTTCTACATAACCTTCCGTGTAACCAACAGCAATTGCACCATTCCCCATTAACACAGCCCCATTACAATCCAAAACAACATTACTTGAGTTTATAATTACAACTCCCTCTGCACAAGAATCATTAATATCATAAACCCCCCTGCACAGAACTGTATCCTCATTAATGTAAAGATCATCATGCGGGATGGTGCAGTTCAGGGTTTCATTAACGGTTTCATTCGCAGGCACACCATCATCCACTCCCGCCCCATCTGTTTCATTAACTTCAACCTCTTCCTCACCGATACAGCCCGCCACCAGTACTCCAAAAACGATTAAAACCGGGATTAGTTTCAAATCCATCGTTTATATTTATTATTCTCGTTGAAAATAAATAAATCACCATAAAACCTCCACGGCATCCGTTCGAAATCTCTGCCTGGCAACCGTATCCTCCAGTTTTTGCCTGATTCCGGCATTGTGCATCAGCAGTCCAAGATATGCGATCATGACACCGTTATCGCTGCAGAAACCCACGGGAACGCCAAATTCTGCTCCATGCTCTTTTGCCATCAAACCAAGCATCTCGGCCAACCTCTTGTTATTCCCAACTCCTCCCGTGAGCAGGACTTCCTTTAACTTTAGATGAGCCAGTGCCCTTTCAGTGACTTCAGTAAGCATCGCAAATGAAGTTTCCTGCAGTGAAAAACATAAATCCTCAAGGTTACCTCCTTTTTTGAATTTTTGTACTGCTGCCGTAAAAACCCCTGAAAATGACAGGTCCGTGCCCTTGACGACATAAGGAAGTTCAATGTACTCCTTACCCTTCCCTGCCAGCTCTTCGATCTTCCCCCCTGCAGGATGCTGCAATCCAACCTCCCTGCCGAATTTATCCAGCATGTTCCCGATCCCTATGTCCAACGTTTCACCGAAGATCCTGTACCTGTTTTCCTTCAATTTCAATATCTGAGTATTGCCCCCGGAGACGTATAAAACCAACGGGTCTCTAAAGGAGCATAGCATTTTCCCTATCTCAATATGTGCAACGCAGTGATTTACCCCGAGAATCGGAATTTTATAATGAAGAGACAGTGCTCTTGCAGCGGTTGCAGCGGTTCTCAAACACGGCCCCATGCCGGGAACCTGTGAAAATGAGATCAGATCAACATCGTTAATCTCCAGGTTATTTTCAGAAAGTACATTTTTTGCTTCATCTATTGCAACCCCCATATTATCCCCCAGAAACTGTGCGGCATCCCTCGGGATAATCCCCGAGCCGGCAGGGGGCTTATAGGTCTTGCGGATATCCCCAATTATCTCATTATCATCCACTATCCCGATTCCAAGGGTATGGGCTGTTCCCTCGATGCCTAAAGAGATCATTTCTTTATTCGCATTAATATTTATTGATACACTTTCAATAATAACAAAATGAAATACAATATCGAAAAAATTGACAGAAAGATTGAAGAAAGGAAAAGAATTCCTCTGGAGAAGTTTATAGATGTTGTAGAAGAGATGATTAGGTTTAAAAATGAAGTTAAGAAAATTGATAGCAGACACATGCGAGGTATTTGATAAATTGAGTATAGAATATGCACTCATTGGGGGATACGCAGCAATCGTTTATGATTCACCTTATATCACCGCCGACATTGACTTCGTTGTTGATGCGGATAAAGTTACTCTTGATTTGTTAAAACGATTAAGAGATATGGGATGGAATCCGACAGAGGAGTATAGCGATGCAATAGAGTTAACAGCATTTGGGCAATTCATACATAAGGATACTGGCGTCGTGCTTCATATCTTTGGCGATGTACCGGGATTTAGAATTAAGGAAGGCGTCGGACTCAATAAAGCTAAAATTGAGGGTTATGATGTGAATGTCTGTTCCCCTGAAGATTACCTGATAATGAGAGCCGCAGTATGGGGTGATGAAGATAAGCAGAAAGCAATAGTTATTGTCAGAGCACAGGGAAAGAATCTGAATCTGGATTACCTGATGAAAAGAGCAAAGGAAGAAAAAGTAACAAGGAGGGTAAAATGGCTTTTAGGGTTTCAAAAAATAAGAAAAGATGGATAAAAACGAATTGCAAAAATTGCGTCAGGAAATTAAAGAAACAACAGAGCGAGAATGGATTAGAGATGCAATAAGAGCAAGGAAATTTTCAGGTTTGGAGACACTTGACCAGGGGATTGATTTAATTAATTTTGTTTTGAAAATAAATAAATCGGAAATTAAATAAAAAAGGTGAAGGGAATTGAAAAAATATTAAGATTGGTATGCAAAAACTTTGATGAGAACAATATTGATTATGTCATCGTTGGAGGATTTGCAGCAATCTTTTATGGAAATCCCCGCACAACCATGGACCTGGATGTTGTGATGCAAATTAAAGAGATAGATATAGAGAAAGTTGTTAAATTCTTCAAAGAGAATGGATTTTTTGCAGATACGGAAGATATGAGTGCTGCGTTTAAAGAGCGTTCTCACTGCACCGTGGAATATAAAGGAACAATGTTTCGTATTGATATAAAGGGAGTTTATGATGAGATGGATAGAAGAACCATTAAGAATAAAGTAAAGGCAGATTTTCATGGAACAAAAATGTATATCGCATCCCCAGAAGATACAATCATAAACAAACTCATATTCGCAAGAGAACGGGATATAATGGATGCGATGGGGATTTATGCAAGACAGATGGGAAAACTGGATGAAAAATATCTGGAAAAAGAGGCAAAAAAGCGAGGGGTTTATGATAAACTTTCAGAGATTAAAGAAAAGGTCTCTAAATCCGTCTTTTGACGATGAATATCCTGTTTGTAACCGACCTTCATGGAAGTAAGTGGAAGTATGACCTGCTGTTTAAAGCAGCAAAGTCCCTCAATGTGGATGTGGTTATCAATGGCGGGGATATGCTGCCTAAAAGCGGTGATTTATTTATGCAAGGGGAATTTATTAAGAATTATCTTGAAAATCACTTCTCGCTGTTTGAATCCGAGAGAATTTATTATTTATGCTACCTCGGAAATGATGATCTCATAATCTTTGACGAATTGTTTGAGGAAACATGTGATAGGTTTTCCTTTGTCGTGGATCTTGCACAAAAGAAATTTGAGATCGGCGATTATGAATTTATCGGGATGAACTATGTTGTTGATTACCCGTTCCGGCTTAAGGACAGATGCAGAAAGGATACTGATGATTATGTATTCCAAAACCAGTTCGGAACCGGTTTATTATCAACACATGATGGTCTGCAGGAAATTGATGACTGGCTTTCCTATGCAGGCACACTGCCGACAATTGAGGATGAATTAAACCAACTGGTGCGTCCCAGAAATATGGCAAATGCGGTGTATGTGATCCATTTGCCTCCTTACAAATTAGGACTTGATGAATGCAGTAACGGGACAAAAGTGGGGTCAAAAGCAGTTTATGATTTCCTTATGAAAAACCAGCCCCTTCTTTCGCTTCACGGGCACATCCACGAATCGCCCGATGTTTCAGGGAAATGGTATACCTCTCTGGGCAGAACTGTATGCATCCAGCCGGGTCAGCTCAACGAGTTAACTTATGTCGTAATGGATATGTCTGCAATGAGATTTGAAAGAATCAAGGGATTAAAAAGGCAGCGCATTTCATCAATCTAAATATTTTATCATTTCAATGACATCATCAACATCAGCAATCTCTTTCTCCTAGGCATCCTCGCAGGCAACATGACTCCATTCATGATTGCCGAGCAGGACATGTCGCCTGTAAGGATTAAATGATTCTCTTTATCTTTAAATTCATTCCCGATTTTCATATATTTCTCAAAGTCCGCAAGTTTGCCATGAATATCTGTCACAATCAAGGTCCTTCCTTTTCTCGGGAGTTCTATCAGTGATTTTCTGACTTGCATTAATGTATCTTACGTTTAATAAAATGAATCAGGATGTCAACAGCGTCCCGGGCTTCCCACATGTTATGCAGTACCACCCGGATCGATGGAGCGCTTAACTTCTGCGTTCGGGACGAGTGCAGGTGTTTCCACTCCTCTGTGACCGTTGACATTAATATATTAGGATTTTGTATATAAATACTGTTTGATTCTTTCCGGGTGTTTTCCGTTAATCAGATCGTACCTGACTGGGTATTTTTCGATAAACTCCTTAAACATAGGGTCAACCGAATCTTTCCCCGAATCTGTGCTTTTAAGCAGGATTAATTTCTCTGCACCAAGGAAATTTGCTATATACACCGATAACGAATCCGAAGTAACATCCCACGAGGGCTCTATATCCTTTCTTGAGTACAGGAATTGCGATGGAATCAAGACAGGGATTTTATTTTTATATTTTTGATTAATTGTTTTTTTAAAAAGTTTATTATTGAGATCCAGGGAATAAACCGGTGTAAATTTATCGGAAAAATTTGAGATAACCAGCCCGTTCATATCCATCGCTAAAATAGCCATTTTATGCGAAATATTGTCTGAAAGACCAAATTCCTGGTCATATGTCCTTACCAGATCGGCAAATTCCCCTCCTCCCGGAACAATCATTAAGCGGTGTTCTTTGGATAGCACCTCCAATTCACTTAATATGCTCCTCAATGCTCCCCTATCCTTTATCAAACTACCTCCAAGTTTTATTACAAACATCTTTATTTTTATTCTTTGGTGTTTTAATAATTTAAAAAGCCAGGATGATATGTGCAGTCTGTGGGAAAGAGATAAAAGGAAGTTATTTCCATGCAAATGTGGGCAGGGATTTGAAATCGGCAGATAAAGGGGACGTTGTCTGCTCGGTGGAATGCAGGGAAAGGTAT
>JGI24422J19971_10003240_pt1 | contig 10179 bp, 8 predicted proteins | sample DeeMarSWOR152_54_FD_19971 | JGI IMG/M metagenome (IMG submission 19971)
ATTTTTACCCACTCTTATCAGCAACATACCGGAGAATATCCTAACTGACTCTAAACTCATCGCTTACAGCCAAACCTGCCTGAAAAATGGGTCATCGCGAGCAAAAAAAGCTTGACTGTTCGTAGAAAACTCAATATCATTGACACATGTACATTAGAGGGCAAAGGAATGTCCAGTCAAAAAGAAAAAGAAGAGTGGGCAGAAAAGCACGCACGTCTCTTTTCAAAGAAGCTTTATTCATAATTTGGAGGTTCTGCAGGGGTCCTATTGTTCCTTGACAAGCGCATGTCGCTTTATGTTAAGGATGTCAAAATGTACAGGTGCCCGACGGGGCGGCCCAGGGAGGCGCTGACATACGCTATAATGTTCTCCATGAACTCTGTTAACCATCCTCCGACCCAAGGAGTAAAGGGCGCCCACATCAAGAAAAGTACCGAGATTCATAATCCTGCACCTCCTTACAGAATCGTTTTTATTGATGAGGGTTGGATGACACCGGATGCTTTTGCCATTCATTATGACACTGAGCAGTGGTGGGATGACCTCCCCGTCCGACACGGCGACGGCACAACCTTGTCTTTTGCGGATGGACACAGTGACCATTGGAAGTGGAAAGGCATCGATACGATAAAGCGTGCCAGACTCGTCGAGCGCAGCCACCAAGGCAACTGGACACCCGAAACCCCCACGGGTTTCAGGGATCTGTACAGGATGCAGAAGGATTGTTGGGGGAAATTAGGTTATACACCAACTCATCCGTAGCCCTAAGTTTTTATGCTTATCTCGATTTTTGTTCCGCCGGGCCTGCAAGTGGGCTGTTTGAGGCGGGTGATGAGTATACCCGGCATCAATCACTTTGTGTTCTAGTTGATAAGGGGGCTTATGTGGTCACGCAGTTCTTTGATTTGATGAGCCCACCACACTTGTAGCTGCTCGGCTTCCTACCAGTGTCTACCGCCTCCCATACGTTTCATACAGAAACCTGACAGCATTTTTCGGACCGTCCCATTTTTGAAGCTGTTTCTGGAATCCTTTGACTTTTTCCTTCGCACCATTATCATTAAACAGTTGATCAATAGCCCCAAGAACCTCCGATGCTGTTACCCGTTTCTTGTTGAGGCAAATAGCAAAGCCCTTAGGCCAACTTGCTGACTGCTTCGGCAACCAGTTCGCGTATCGGTAAATGCTGGGGGCAGCGGGCTTCGGCGAGAGTATAATCCATATCGAGCAGTCTGTTTCGTACATCGACGGGGATTTGAGCGAAAAGTCTTTTTGCCTCGGCCTGCTCACCGTAGCTGTTATAATACATCAGATACCGCATTATGTCACTGAGATAAGGTGCCCCGGCTAAAGCTGAGTTACAGATATCTGCACAACCGGCACAATAACCGGTGCAAGTTGTCTCAGCGTATTCTTTGAAGATGTTTCTATCGGCCTTGGTAAGTTTGGTTTCATCGAATGCAGCCGCGACGTTGGAATTCAAAACACTGACGTTCTTCATTCCTACACAGGCTGAGCTGAACCTTTTATCTTCCAGTACAAGTTTTATCTTTGCCTGTGCCTCGGTGAAGCCTCGCTGAAGGAAGTGATTTACCAATTTTTTGTCTGCATCGGTGCTAATTCTCTGGCCCATACCTTGGGTCTTCATAGCGATAAGGCCAATATCGGCTTTATAGCAGACATCAACGGCGGCCTGCAATTCGGTATCCTGCGCCAAGTAGAAATTGTACGGTATCATTATCACATCAATCCAAGGCATCTTGGCAGCAGCGGCAAGAACTATCGCTAAATTCTGATGGGTAGTGATACCAAAATGCCGTATTAGCTTTCGCTTCTTTGCACTTTCGGCCCACTTTCTCAGCTCGTCTGTCAGCCAGGCAGGATTGGAACATTGTTGAAGACCAAAATACAAGTCAATGTAGTCGGTATTCATCCTTTTTAGCGAAGTCGCAAGCCGTTTTTCCATTTCTTCCGGAGTTCTTGCGCCTGATGCCTTAGTGGCAAGAAACAGATTCTTTCGAACCTTCGGGTTTTTGACGAGGAATTTACCTATACCGAGTTCGCTGTTTCCACCACCGTAGTTGTATGCTGTATCCCAAAAATTAACACCATATTGAAGAGTCTTTCGCAGCAGGATTTGGTTTTCAACGTCAACCTGATACGTTCCCAGAGATAAAGATGGAATCTTAACCTTTGTTTTGCCTAACTTCCGTCTCTGCACCTGTGGGTATTTGGGCTTTTCTTCGGCATTTGACTGGTTTGGGCAAGCTATTGCTCCAGTAGAAGCCCAAACAGAACCCAAGCCGGCTGCGCCTACCGTCTTTAAGAAATTTCTTCTGTCGATTGTATTTTGTTTTTCTTCAATCACAATAAACTTCAAAAAGCTGAACAATATCGATCAGGCCAACTTGCTGACTGCTTCGGCAACCAGTTCGCGTATCGGCAGATGCTGCGGACACCGGGCTTCGGCAAGGCAGTAATCTGTGCTGAGCAATTTTCCTCTTACCCTGCTGGGAATTTCAGCAAAAAATTCCTTTGCCATTTCTTTCTCGCCGTAGCTGTTATAGTACATCAAATAGCGCATAATGTCACTGACGTATGGCACATCAGGCAAGGCTGAGTCGCAGATGTATGCACAGCCGGCACAGTAACCGCTGCAGGTCGCCTGAGCGTATTCCTTGAAAACCTTTCTATCGGCCTGGGTGAGTTTGGTTTTATCCAGTGCGGTAGCGACGTTTGCATTTAATATGGGGATAGTCTGCATGCCAACACAGGCGCTGCTTATCCTTTTATCTTCCAATACGAGTTTTATCGCTGCCTGCTCCTGNGTAAAGCCTCGCTGCAGGAGATGCTCAGTCAGTTTTTTCTCCGCCTCGGTTTCAGTCTCCTGGCTGCCTCTCCTGCGACTTGCCCTACCGACAGTCTTCATAGCGACAAGACCGATTTTCGCTTTGTGGCAGGCATCCATGGCTGCCTGCATTTCGGCGTTCTGCAAATCGCGGAAACTGTATCTCGTCATTAACGCATCGATCCAGTCGAGCTTGGCCGCAGCAGCCAGGCACTTGGCCGTATTAGAGTGCGTGCTGAAGCCAAAATATCGTATCAGCTTTCGTTTCTTCGCACCTTCGGCCCACTGCTTCAACTCATCTGTTAGCTGAGCAGGGTCACTTAGTCCGTGAACACCATAGTATAAATCAATGTAATCGGTATTCATTCTCTCAAGAGAGGTCTGAAGACGCTTTTCTATGTCTGCCACGGTCCTTGCACCCGATGCCTTAGTGACAAGGAACAATTTCTTTCGTACGTCCGGATTCTTTGACAGAAATTTACCTATGCCAAGCTCCGAGTTCCCACCTGAATAGTTATATGCTGTGTCCCAATAATCAATACCCAACTGAAGATTTCTTCGCAGCAGAATCTGGTTTTCGGTGTCAACCCTGAGGGTCCCAAAAGACAGGCACGGAACCTCAATGCCTGTTTTGCCTAATTTACGCTTCGGGACCTGTGGATATTTAGGTTTGTCTTTTTTTTCAGCATTTGCTTCTGCTGATGCTTCTAAACGCTTTGTCACTCCTGTAAAAGCAGGGGCCAAGCTCACAGCCCCGACAGTTTTCAAGAAACTCCTTCTGTTGACTTTGTTTTGTTTTTCTTTCATCGCACTAAACTCCCAAAAATGATTAACTTTTTAGCAACAACTTTCTATCTGTACTTCTTGTTTCACCTACTGCGGATATCCTTATTGCTTTTCTACCGCTTACCGGGCATTCGTGTTCACATACTCCGCAGCCAATACATTTTTCTATATCAACAAAAGGCTTTTGGAGGCGGACTTGAACCTCAATTTTACTGCCTGGGAGAGGCATTTTTGCGAATTGTTCATCAAGATAAATTTCCAGAGAATTTTCTCTATTAGCTGTGATTTTTTTGCGTTCATTAATGGAAACGGCACAATAATAATCGCCACTAGCGTATTTATCCGGCACGAGTATTTGCTCAACCTCAATAATGTTATCAGCAAGTTTTTTAACTGTCAAAATGCCGTCTCGTACAGTGTTGAAGCATTCCTGAGTATATATCGCCTTGGGGCTGACTGGACAATTTTCTTCACAGACAATACAGGGCTTATCCATCGCCCAGGGCAGACATCTGTTACGATCGAAAAAGGCGGTTCCCATTTTGATTGGTCCGCGCTCAGCGAATTCACCAGTTCCATGTTTCTCGGCGAGTGTAATTGGCCTGATAGCCGAGGTCGGACACATCTGACCACAGGCCACGCAGTTTAACTGACAGCCGCTTGAGCCGATTCGATTATTTAGTATAGGCGTCCAGAGATTTTCCAACCCTCCCTCAATACCACCGGGCTGGATGACATTTGTAGGACATACCCGCATACACTGGCCGCACTTGATACACCTTTTCAAGAATTCCTCTTCCGGTAGTGCACCGGGCGGACGAATAACTGTATGCTGCCAGTTACTTCCCAGTCTATTGCTTAGTTTAATTGACGGAACTGCAAAGATGCCACTGGCTAAGGAAAGCACAAAGCCCCTGCGAGAGACATCCGGGTTCGTAATTTCGCCCGCCAGTGACGGTCTGGTCTGGTAAGCGAGCAGGTCGTCCTTGCAATCATCCCGGCAGTTAAAGCAAAGGACACATTCGCTTATTCTTATACTGCCGCTCGGCTCACAAGCTCCTTCGCAAGATTTATCGCACAGTTTGCAATTTGAACATTCGCTCTGCTTCTTGCCGATCCGCCAGATAGCAAACCTGCTGATGATGGCGAACAATGCACCGAGCGGACAGATGAATCTGCAGTAGAATCGGGGGATAACCAGATTGAGTAAAATTGCCGTCAGGAATATCACGAGTAACAGCCAGGCTCCTTCGTAAAAGCGGTCCGTTACGGAAACAAAATTAGCGGCTCTATCAATAATTGGCAGCAATAACAGGTTAAAAGAACGAGTTACCAGCGGTATAGGGTCGAGTAAACCTGTCTGCAAAGTAACGGCGAGCGATGGAAAGGCAGCCATAAACAGAAAGAATATGAGAATGAAATATTTTATGCGATGGGCTTTTCTGTATTTGTTGAGCTGGATTTTTTGTGCTGTTTTTTTTCTTCGATTGCCCAGATAACCCACAAAGTGGTGTATTGTGCCGAAAGGACAAACCCAACCGCAGAAGAATCGCCCGAATATTATAGTCAATACAATCGTAACCAACGCCCACAAAAGAGGCCGGTAGAGCGTGTGGGTAGTCAACGCTGTAGCAATTGCCACTAATGGGTCGAGCTGTAAAAACCAGTTAACCGGCCAACCTCGTAACTGCCAGAATTTGTCGCCTACGGTGCCGACTACGCAGAACCAGACAAACATCGAGAAAAAGAAGGCCTGACTTATGCGTCTGACTGTTACAATTTTCATAATCACACTTTCAGAGCTGTGAAAGTTGAGCACCTAATTTCCAATCTTTATTTTTCCAAGATAGTACCAGCCATCGGGCTGCTTTCCAGATATGGCAAGTTTAACTTTGGGCTTATTTGACAGCGGATTGAGAATGCCGATTTGCAAGTCATATTCACCCCGAGGCATGTTAGATGGAACCAAAACTGTGTCGTCATAAAGATTGTCACCCGGCAGCCAGGTTCTGATATTCACCTTCGTCATATTATGTCGTTTGAAGTCTTTATACAAAAACCGCCCTTTGTACCAAAAACGAGTTTTACACTGTACCAAATACCGGCTTGAGCGACTCATAATCAGTGGTTCCTGCACCGGCTTTTTCAGCTTTTACAAGGTAAGGCAAATCCGAGACCTTCAGACCCAGAAGCGTGCATCCGTAGGAATCGGCTGCCACCATGTCAGTGCTCACGAGCAGAGTATTTGCGCGTTTCAAGTCAGAGACGGAGCCTCCGGTCGGGCCGTTGGTGATCATAACTTCAGTGCCGTCCAGTATCACTAATGTTGGTTTTACCATCATGGATAGCTCGGCGATGATGGTGTTAATATCCTGATGGAAGACATTCCGTCTGCCGCCCAGAAGTCCATACCAGTTCTTCATAGCCATTGAAGCGCCGGCTCTGGCATGGTGCTTTACCGGCGAGATGCCAATCAATTTGTCCACATTTTCAAATGGTCCAAAAAATACGGGCCAATTTCTGATAAGCGTACCACCTTCGAGCGTTGTATGTCTAAACAGATGGTCCTTTGGCAGTACGACTTTGGCGTCGACTTGGCTGGCCGCCTTGCCGATACCACTTAATGTAAAGCAGCTTGCAGGGTCATTGATTGGATTATCGGTAACGATGACTTTTTTTGCGCCGGCTTTGTAGGACAGGCGAACCACTTCGGCCACGAGTTCAGGATGGGCTGTAGCTCCAAGCATCGGTGACGAGGCAAATGCAACGTTGGGCTTTATCGCAACCGTTTCGTCCCGTTTGACGAATCCCTCTATGCCGCCCAGCAATTCTATTGCCTTGTTGACAGTGGCTTTTCTATCAGGGCCTTTGACAATGCTCATTGTTTCACCGGCTTTGTGCGGCACACTGAAGTCCGGCAAAGTAACGACTGATTCGGCATCAACACCGGTACTGGGGCCATATCTATCATAGAGTCGATAAGAAATTAAACCGGCGGCGGCAATCGAAATTCCCGCTTTGCCGGCCCGGGCTAATAACTGCCTCCGGGCGAAAATTTTATCGTTTTGCTCAGTCATTCCTTACCGTCTTTGCCACATTACTGAGTTTGTCAAACAGTCTGGCTGCTAATTCTTCTGCGGCCTTCTGATTTTCGGCTTCGTGAATGCCGCCAATGAACGGCCCTATTGCAAAGATAATTTCAGTGGTGTCGTAAAAATCAAGAACTTTGATTCCAATGTCTTTAAGTGTTTTATTGGATGTCGGCTTGTCTGCAGCGTCGTTTTCGATCAGGAAACTATAATAGCTTTCTGCAGTAGTCCGGGCATTCTGTGGGTCAGGGCGTTTGCTCAGAAATGTGGTAATTGACTCATCGCCGAGTTTATACTGGCAAGTGAAAATATCGGTGAATGCATCAAATCCAAAGGCGTTTGCTAGGTATAATTTGAAACTGTCCTGAACACGATCCTCTTCTGGAAACAAAGCGAGTTCGGTAATCTCCTCATCATCAAGAGCTATCTGGCTTGCGAATTTTGCGGTGATTCCTGTCATTGCTTTATCCAGGGCTGTGGACTCACTCGAACCGATTAACTCAACGTAGAATTTGCCGTGCACGAAATACAACCCATTACTGGTCTTGTAACAAGGCTGAGGCCTGGCAAAAGTAAGCATCCGGGCATCGGGCCTTTTTTGCACACTATAGACCGAGAATGCGTTTCTGATAGCAGCCATATCAAAAACAAAAAGCTCCATCCACAGACTCTCGTCGTTTTTACTTATAAATCGCTGAGTAAACAGTCTCACAAAGCCAGCTTCGATATAAAGAGGAGCCTTGCCGTTAATTTTTTCGTAAAGATTTTCGGTGTTATACGTTTCGATTTCTAAAAGCTTCTTGAATCCGTCAGGTGTCAAAGCGTCTAAAACCGGTTCCTGGGTCTGTGCTTTTATCTGCGTCACTGGTAGACCTACGGTGGTTGTATCAATGCCGAATCGACTCATGTCCACATCGAATTGCTTCATGAACACGACAAGGCCGATAAGAAGAAGGAGCACTAATAAGCAGATACTTACAGCAGATTCGAGTCGTCTTGCCCGGCGTCGAACTGAAGCCATGGTCAGCACCAATAATAATTTACACCTAAACTGGGATTTCCCATTTGTCCCTTCTTAGCTACGCCACTAAGCCTCATTTCCGACAGAATATCAAACCTGTCTTGAAAATTCAAACATTTCCTTTAGGACCGCTCCAAAAGGTGTTTTATCGTCCTACAATGGCCAAACTCAAGCCATAAACGACCACCTTTTCTCTTAAGAACATGGACAGGAGTCTTTGACGGCCGTGGTCACACGATCTCGCATCTGACGATCACAGGCGGTAAATATCTGAGACTGCTCGGAAAGTTGTCTGGCCAGGTCAAGAACCTCGGCGTAGTGGATGTCAATATAGTAGGTTCAGATGACTATGTCGGCGGGCTGGTGGGGTATAACTCGAGCGACGGTACTGTGACCGACTGCTACAGCACCGCCACGATCAGTGGAGCGAGCACAGTCGGCGGCCTGGTGTACATAAACACTTCATCAATTGCTACTAAAGACGATTTTCGACAAACGACACTTGCCGAATTGCGTTCTCTTCCAATCCCCTCAATATCTTTGCAAAGTAGAGAACAGAAAGACCAACATAGCAAGATGGTAAAACTTGTCGAGCGGATGTTGGATTTACACAAGAAATTAGCTGCCTCCAAAATCCCCGACGACAAAACTAGAATCCAGCGCCCCATTCAAACGGTTGGCCTCGTTGAGCCACTTTGTGTTTATCCTGAAAACGGCAGATACATTATCTTGGACGGTTATCTCAGATATAAGGCGTTTCAGCAACTTGAGGTGGAAATGGTTCCGTGTCAAATCCAACAGAGCAAGGAGGCTTACACATATAATCGAATGGTAAATAATTTATCAGCCGTTCAACAAAGCCGTATGCTTCGCCAATCCCTCGAAACGATAAACAGAAAGACTATCGAGGAAGCTTTTGGTATACAATCCATTGAATACAGACAGACCGTCCATCAAAACCGATAAACTCTAGATTCGTAAGCTCAACCGTCCCTTGCTTTGTTAACGTTCGCTCCATATCGTGGTGGGGAGCGCAGATTGACGTGTTGCGTAAGACTCACATTTTTTTATCATTGTGCCGGTCGACCGGATTTGGTAATTTGGGGCGTACTTTCACCGATGAGAATATAAATTGTGAAGGTGAGAATGATTTCCGGAGAAAAGGGACGATTCACTCAGGAAGCAAGAGATGTTGCCTTGGGTCGTACTAATTAAGACTTCGCCTTTTACCACTATAAGAACCGAGAAGATTTGGCAAATTGGCATAGACTTTTCACGGGAGATAAACAAATGAAAAGAAAAAGACTACCGAGGTGTGGAAAATTCCAGCTTGAGAGCCTGTCAAGCTCAAGGAAAACAGTTACGGTATTGATGCTCCTTGTCTTCTGTGCAACTATACAGGCTGATAATAGTACACACAAATTACGAAAAGATACAGTGTTTGCGGTTGCCGAGAGTAGCGGTTACGGGCAACGAACTCCATTCGTTACCGCGAGCATAACACCGAAGGACTTGCGGTGCGAATACCTGACCAGCCCCTTAGGTATTGATGTGAAGCGACCGCGGCTTAGCTGGAAGCTTAAGGCAACTGAGCAGAAAACACGTGGACAAGCACAGAGGGCTTACCATATTCTGGTGGCCAGTTCGGAGGAATTGCTTGCCCAGGACAGAGGCGACCTATGGGATTCCGGCGAAATCGAGTCTGACCAATCGAACCTCGTTATCTATCACGGCTCTGCCCTGTCATCCGGCATGCGCTGCTATTGGAAGGTACGGGTACGCGATAATCACGGAGTGTTCTCGGCCTGGAGCAAATCAGCTCAATGGACAATGGGATTGTTGAATCCATCAGACTGGTCAGCCAAATGGATAGGCACGGATCAGCAGTTCGTTGAGGTTAAGGAGTTGCCCCCGGAAGGTAATTACCTATCTGAACCCTGGTTTCGCAAGGAAATTGTCTTGAGAGACAAGCCCCGGTGGGCAACGATGTATGTAGCGTCTGTGGGCTACCATGAACTCTATGTGAATGGAAAGAAGGTGACAGATGCGGTTCTGATGCCGAGCGTGGCCGATCATACAAAGCGGGCGCGTTACGTGACTTACGAAATTGCCGAACATCTGCGACCTGGCCGCAACGTGATTGGCCTATGGCTGGGCACATCGTGGTCTATCTTCCCGCTGTACAAGACTGACGACAAACCACAAACACCAATAGTCATTGCTCAGGCCCACATCGAAATGCCAGACGGGCAAAGCCAACGTTTGATCACTGACGAAACGTGGAAAACCCATCCCAGTCCGAACGTTCTATTAGGAACATGGATGTTTATGAACTTCGGCGGTGAATACTATGATGCCAATAAGGAATTACCAGACTGGTGCAGTGCCGATTTGGACGATACGGGCTGGAAGCCGGCCACCGTGTATCATCCCAA
>JGI24422J19971_10003241_pt1 | contig 10177 bp, 8 predicted proteins | sample DeeMarSWOR152_54_FD_19971 | JGI IMG/M metagenome (IMG submission 19971)
TCTGAGTGTCGCTGGGCGTCTTAACCGTGCCACTAGAGGTTGTGTTTGTAAAAGCGATGCCGTATTTTCCGGGGATAGCGTTTTGCAGAACCGTCCAAGACAGAGTAACGAGGCCTCCTGAACTTGCTGTGGCGTTCTTAGGAAAGCCTGAAACAGAAGACTCCCCAGTCCTTATGTCCACCTTTACTATTTCAGAAGGAATATACCCTGCGGCTTGAACCAGAACAGCCTCTTTCCTTCGATACTCAGTTTTGTCAGTTAGGCCAACGAAAAACTCTGACGTCGCAACTGTATCGTTAAAAGCGACATAATATGTTCCAGTGAGATTCGTGTGCGCCCCGCCGAAGCCAGTTGGGTAGACTATTGTTACATTGCCCGAGCCTGTTGTAGTCGTGTTTGATAGTTGCACATTAGCTGAATGGGTTTGGTTCGCAGGGTTCTTCACAGTGATATTTGCGGTGTATATTGTGTTTTGAAGACCCCCAGTAACGTTAATTCTTATTCTTGTCGTGTTGCCTTCCTGAAGCTGTCTTGGCGGCGATGGAGTCTCTACTCCCATCTCAAACTTGGTAAAGAGCGTAAAATTTGTTGCTGCTACAACAGTATCAAGGGCCTCGTCAATCAACTCAACAGTAACATTGAGACCGGAAGGATGAGGAGCGCCAGCAGTCGGAGGAACGACGAAGGACACCGAGGTTTTGTTGCCCTCAGCTGCTCCTGTGAAATTCAACGCTTTATTCCACCTAACCGTAAAGCTTCCATCCAAAGTCTCGATTGTCCCATTTGCCACGATTGTGTCTCCGACAAAACCATTTTGAGGAGTAACTGAAATCGAAGGACCTTGTGCCACCACCCTTGGCACACTTAAGGACCCAAGCAGAGAAAACAATGTTAAGAATGTTAGAAGCACAGCGACATTCCTCAGCGCTTTCCTGTTCATGTCAACTCTCCCAAATGCGGTTTCCATCGGACAGAGGACATTGCAAGTCCAAAGTTGTGAATCACCTTTCCGCAGTGCATATTTTAAACTTTGCCATCTCAAAAGCGCTTTAATGCTAAAGCCTTAGTACAAAGTCCACATATTGCATTTCTTAGAATGTTGTGTGAGTGCTCTGGAGAAGGTGAAGCCAATCAGCCACAGTTGCATGATTGTTGCGGGCACAAGACCTGAAATCATCAAAATGGCACCTCTTATCCGCGCCATGCGCAAGAGATCCATTCCTCATGTTTTCGTTCATTGCGGACAACACTACGACTATAACATGTCCCAGCAATTCATCGAGGAGCTAGAACTTCCGCCTCCAGATTATGGCTTCAAGGTCAAAGCCTACTCACCAGGCTTGCAAACGGCAAGAATCCTGACGCTAATCGAAGGTGTTGTAAAGAAAACAAAGCCGCAAGCTGTCTTGGTGGAAGGCGACACCAACGGCGTGCTAGCCTCCGCCCTAGCCGCGATAAAACTCAATGTGGGCGTTGGCCACGTGGAAGCAGGACTCCGAAGCTTCGACTTGCGCATGCCGGAGGAACACAACCGCCGATTAGTCGATCACATATCGAAATACTTGTTTGCGCCAACAGAAATAGCTAGGAAGAATCTTGAAAAGGAAGCTGTTTGGGGCAACATCTACGTCACCGGGAACACCGTTATCGATGCAGTGATACAACATATGTCTTTAGCCGAAAAAAAGTCACACATCATGAATGGAATTCGGTTCAAGCGCTTTGCTCTGGCTACAGCGCATCGAGCAGAAAACGTCGATGACCCTGTTGTGTTGAGGAGTTTTCTGGAGGCTTTCGCTCAGGCGCCTATCCCTGTGGTGTATCCGATTCATCCGAGAACCAGAAAACGATTGCATCAGTGGAAGACGTTAGAGAAGCTTTCCAACGCCGAGAACCTTCAGCTTCTTCAGCCGCTGGGCTACTTTGATTTTCTGGTGCTCATGAGAAAATGCGAAATGATCATTACAGACTCTGGTGGGATACAGGAAGAGGCGACTGCACCACCCATTCGAAAACCTGTGTTAGTGATTAGATTATCCACGGAACGACCCGAAGCAGTGAAAGCAGGCTTTGCGAAAGTTGTGGGTGTAAAGAAACAAAGCATTCTGAAAGCGATGGAGCATACGCTCTCTAGAGAGTTTAAGGCGGCAAGAACGTCGCCCTACGGAGATGGAACAGCCGCAGACAGAATATTAGACATTCTGACACATGAGGCAATTGCCTAGCTTTTCACCATTCTTGTCGTCTTTCTTCTGTGTACCATTTGACCACTTTGGTCGAGCCCTTTTTGATTAAGCATTCTGGCTTTTATTGCGCGCTAAGCCATTGAGCTTTTCAATTGACAGATTCGCAGGTGTGAAGCAGTTGTGGGAAATGGCAAGTATCATGAGACGATCACTTGCGTTTTGTAGTCGCATCCTGAAGCGAGCCTTGTATGCATGAGCGCGCGCTACCTTATCCGGATTTGCGAAAAAAAGAAATCGAGAAAGGATACATACCTTGAGTAGCGTTCATATGATGTGATGAAATGCTAGCTATAGTCGGCGCATCAGGGTTCATAGGTTCTTCAGTTGTCGAAGCGTTGTCTCCACAGTTAAGGGAGTTTTTGGCCATCGACCTTGTCAAGCCAAAGAGTAAATGCAACTGGCTAATAGCGGACATAGGAGAAGCAGCAACAATTGAGAGGATATTCTTCGAGTATGCAGTGGACACCGTTGTTCATCTAGTTGGTCTGCCTCAGATAGCTTTGTGTGAGAAGGACCCGCATTTCAGTTACCTCCTCAACATACAGAGCGTTCATAACACACTTGAAGCTATGAGAAAGACGAATGTCAAGAAGATCATTTTTGCTTCAAGCGCGGCCGTTTACAGAACACAGGATAAAGCTGCTTCTGAAGAGGATTTGCCGAGTCCCAATACAATCTACGGTTACCACAAGTACGTTAGTGAAGAACTCATAAAGGCATATTCGCATTCTTATGGTCTCGATTTCTTGATCTTAAGGCTATTCAATGTTTACGGTCAAGATCCACAGCAGGGTAAAGATGTTGTTTCTATATTCTTAAGACAGGCTAAGATGGGCGAGTCTCTTTTTGTGAAGGGGATGAACAAATATCGTGACTTCGTCAACATAAGAGATGTGGTTAGGGTCTTCATTGAGGCTTCATCGACCTCGGCAAGCAACAGAATACTAAATGTCGGTACCGGAGTGAAAGTGACCCTAGGAGAGTTAGTTGACTTGCTTAAGGAAGTCTTTCCAAAAATCAAGGTGGAACACCAAGCGACTCCTGATGATGGCAAAGGACTTGTTGCCGACATTGCTCTCTGCCAAAAAATGTTTAATTTCTCTCCTACAAGCCCCTATGATGGGATTAGAGCATACATAAAGAGATATGCAAAATGACTGCTTGGAAGATACCGCTCTACGAGATTTTGTGGGATGACGAAGATATAGAAGCCGTGGACCGAGTTATCAGAAGAGGTGCGTTTTGGGCAGTAGGACCCGAAATTGAGGAATTTGAAAAAGCGATGGCCAAATATGTGGGCAGAAAATATGCAGTTTCATTCAATTCTGGCACATCAGCTCTTCACGCGATTATGCTTGCCTGTAAAATAGGTCTTCACGACAAGGTGATTGTCCCCGCCTTCACTTTCATAGCTACCGCAAACGCGCCGCTCTTCACCGGCGGAATCCCCTGCTTCGCAGATATAGAATCGACGAGCTTTGCACTCGATGCTGAGAAGGTTTCTGAACTGATAGATGGAGAGGTTAAAGCTGTCATGCCAGTACATTACGGGGGCACACCTTGCCGCGACATAACGCAGTTAAGGGAGTTGACTCAACAGCAAAAAATCCTTCTGATAGAAGATGCTGCAGAGTCAATAGGATCAACTATAAACGGCACCAAGGTCGGCAGTTTCGGGGACGCGGCCATGTTTAGTTTTTGCGGAAACAAGATTATCACAACGGGAGAAGGAGGTATGGTCATCACAGACTCAGGCACTATTTACGAGAGACTTAAACTTGCTCGCTCTCATGGTCGGCTCGAGTCAGAACCCTACTTTCTGACAGTAAAAACGCTAGACTATGTTGAACTCGGTTACAACTGGAGAATGCCTACTATGATAGCAGCTCTCGGGCTGTCGCAGTTGAAGAAATTGGAAAAGGTGATTTCTTTGAGACAAGAGCGTGCTGCATATTATTCGAAAAATCTCAGTAGGATTAAGTGGATTCAAGTGCCTCACTCAATGAGCAGGTGCAGGCATGTACATCAAATGTACACAATACGAGTGAGTCTTGGTAAGAAAGTGCGTGATACTCTCCGAGAATTTCTAGCTAAGAAAGGTATTATGACGAAGGTGTATTTTGAGCCAGTCCACTTGACGCATTTTTACAGAGAGAACTTTGGCCATAAAAGTGGTGAGCTGCCCATAACTGAGAGACTGTCCGATGAAGTGCTAACCCTTCCGATTTATCCGACCATGACCCACGAGAAAATGGATTACGTCACAGACAGCATTATGGAGTTCGCTGCTACTCTGGAATGAGAACTAGAACTACATGAAATATTTGAATCAAATCCCTTGAGAGGAACGAAAATGAGACAAAAGAGATTCCAGAAATGGGAGTACCCAGAATTCGACGAAGCTGGAATGACGAAATGGAATTGGATGTGCCAGTACCACAAGAGTCTCACACTCGGCAAGAACACAGACATCGGAGCCTTTACTTACATAAATGCAAAATTCGGCGTTGAGATTCAAGAGGGTGCACAAGTAGGTGCGCATTGTGCCATTTATTCTTGGTCGACGATAGATGATAAAAAAGGAAAGGTAACAATCAAGAAGAATGCAAGAATTGGTTCTCACAGTGTAATAATGCCAAGCGTCACTATCGGGGAGAACTCAGTTATAGGAGCATTCAGTTTTGTAAATAGGAACATACCGGCTAATATCGTAGCGTTAGGAATCCCGGCAAAAATAGTGAGAGAGCTTCGAAACAAGCATTAGCACATGCGCGCGCAGCGCCAAGATCGTCGCCTTAAGGAGATGGAACATCCANAGACAAAATACTAGACATTCTGATGCGCGAGATGATTCCGGAGTTTCCCTTAGCTTTCATGGTCTTTCTCTTATGTAGCATTCAGCTAGTTTGGTTAACCCCTTTCTTAGAGAGAATCTGGGCTTATATCCAAGGATTTTTCTGGCTTTTTCGATACTGGCGTAACTGTGTATTATGTCTCCGCGCCTGGGGGCTTTGTAGATGGGTTTCAAGTGTTTTTTGTTCATGACTTCTTGGAGATTCGAGACAAGAGTGTTTATTGTTGTCGCCTTGTTAGTTGCGACGTTGAACACCTCACCGGCTGCTTTCTCTTTTGTCAGGGCGAGCATGTTGGCGTTAACCACATCTTCAACGTACACGAGGTCTCGGGTTTGTTTGCCGTCCCCGAAAATAATTGGTGGTTTGTTTTGCAGCAGTTGGTTCACAAAAATCGTGGTGACTCCGCTGTATTTGCTGCATGTTTGTCTGGGACCGTAGACGTTAAAGTAGCGTAGACAGACTGTTTCAAGACCGTAGGTTGAGTAGAAGACGCGGGCGTAGTTTTCCGCCGCTAATTCTGAGACTGCATAGGGCGAAATGGGTTTGGTGGGCAAGTCCTCGGTTATCGGCAGTGATTGTGTGTCGCCGTACACTGAGGCAGAGGAGGCTTGAATGAAGCGTTTGACGCCGGAGCCAAGGCANGCTTTGAGGAGGGTCAGTGTTCCGCCAACGTTGACTTGGTTTGCTAGAAGTGGGTCTTCCACTGAGCGTGGCACGCTAACCACAGCAGCATCATTGAAAACCGCGTCCACATTCTTTACTAAGCGTTTGACGAGAACGCCGTTTCGAACGTCGCCTTTGACGAATTTGAGATTTTTNTTGCTTCTATTGTGTTCAATGTTTTTCAGCANACCNGTGAAGAGGTTGTCCAGAACGGTTACTTGAACGTCTTCTTCGAGGAGTCTATCCACAATATGACTGCCTATGAAGCCAGCGCCACCGGCAACTAGGATTCTTGAGTAACCATGCTGCATTCACAGTTACACTCCATGATTCTTTGGTACTCCATTGCTCTAGAGACATAAGAACTGTGATACGTAGAGTAATATCTCTTTTCCACTAATTCTCATGCGTTTCCCCCTTAGATTGGCCTCATAGAACTGTTCCGAAGAGATTCTACAGACAGCTGGCAGCGGTTTTTGTAGTGAACCCAGCATCGGTGCCTTCTTGAGGGAGCCTTCTTCTGTAGAATTTACTTCTAGAATAATTGTTCAGTAAGACATATTGCTTTATCTGCCAAAGAGATTATAAAGAGTGTAATTGAGGGAAAGGATGAGATGCGAGCACGTTCGTTATTAATGGCAGCGTTTCTGTCGACTTTAGTGCTCTTTAGTTTTCACCTCTTGAGCCAATCAAGCAAAGCAATCACCTTGGCAGCAGCCGTTGACATCAAACCTAACACTCTTAATTTGAACATGAAGGGTAGGTGGCTAACAGTTTACATTGGGTTGCCTGAAGGCTACAATGTAACCGACATCAACCAGTCAACCATTATGTTGGAAGACTTGTTTAGTCCTGAGTGGAGTAATATAGAATGTGGGATGTTAATGGCCAAATTTGATGCCTCAACTGTGATAGACTATCTATGGGGTCAGCTGTATCATATGGGAGGAAGACGAGGGGTCGTTGACCTAAGAATTGCTGGTCAACTGATTGACGGGACGCAGTTTTCAGGCAGTGACAAAATAACTATCATGGATCCAATCAAAAACTGAGATCTACACGCCTTGCTGTTTTCTATAACTGAAAACATAGAGTTTTCCATCGCCAAAGATGAAAACGGCTTCACTCCTTAGCTGTTCATTTTCAAGCGTAAGGGAGACTACTTTGTTGAATTCATCTGTGCCCAGCCTTGGTTCTGTAACGATGAAGTACGCTACGGTCGTTTCTGTGCCAGTTTGGTTCATGGCTTCAATCATCACTTCCGGGGACGGTTCTTCTCGCATTTTGTTGAAAAGGGTTATCCCGCGCATGTCGTATTCTAGAAAGTAGAAGGCTCGAGGATTGTAGATTCCTACTATTACTTCTCCTGCAAAGATTGTCCAGATGTCGCCTATCACGACGTATTTCTCATCTGTTGTTTCTTCAATGTATTTTACCGCTTCAAGTTCGTACCATGTTGTCTGCAGCGGACCCACTTGAGGATAAGCTGCGGTTAGGGAAAAAGTGATCCATCCCCCAAGGACCATGGAAATCACGATGTTTAGTGCAAGTAGTAGGGTTGAAACACGGATGGCATTACTTTTCGACAACGGCTTGAACCTGTTAAAAGATACAGTTGGGCGAGAACGAGCTTTAAGAATTGAACTGAGTGAAGAATATATGCCAAAAATGGCTGATGCCACAAATGGGGCTGCTATGAAGTCTCGGAGGACCCAAAGTCTTTCCTCGTTGAGGGGCAGACCTTCCATTAGAAGCTTCAGAATACGGTAATCAACCAACATTAGGAGAAATGCAGCGAAAAGGAATAAGATCGGAGCTTTAGATGGTATTTTGCGGCTTCTAGATCTGTAAAGAACGTATGCAAAGTAGATAAGTGCGACAGTGGGTCCGACAACGACGAGAAACACTGTTTTGAGGTCGAAACCGTAAATGAGCTGCCCCAGGAAAAATAGGCCTACGCTTTCTTCAAGGGGCAGTTGATACAATTTATCTAAAGTGAAAGCCGTAAAGGTGCCTGAACGGAAAAACCTCAAGTATATTAGCGACAACGGAAGAAGGCTGGAACAGAAAGCAAAGGAGATCAGCAGGAAAGCTTTTGCTGTTGAAGATGGGGATTTTTCGCTCCTGTAGGACTTGAATGCCAAGAACAGTATTAGAAGAGAAAGGGACATTACGCCAGTTAAATAATGTGAAAGAAGAGAAATGAAAGAAAAGGCAAGCATTAGGAATCTGCTCTTGGAATCGTTTGATTCCAAGTTCTTCAGCATGAAATACAACGCGTAGAAGAAGAAGATGAAACCCAAACTGTTGGGTACAGAGATTGCTCCGAAATATATTGTGTATGGGAAGGCTGAGATAATCAAGCTTGATATGACAGCGAGTTTCTCGTTCTTAGTAAGCGTGTGGGCAGTCAGATAGGCAGCGANAGGTGTGAACGTNCCCCACAGAACAGGCACGAGGAACAAATGGATATTGAGGANATCAACNCCGCACATTCGAGAAAAAACTACACTCAACGCAGCTTGGAAATTTTCCCCTCTGAAGAATTGATAGATCTGNGATTGAACAGTCTCCACCTGCCAAGGNGGCCACCCGTGAAGNANAGCATTCTCGTAGACAAGTCTTGTTCTGCCTAAGACCATTTGTTGCCCGCTAAGGTCACCCACTGGAAAAATCATAGAAAATAGCGAGTGAACAAGAACGGAGTGAACAATGACAAACAGTAGTTTATAGGGCAGCTTCTCAGAGGTTGTTAGAATGGCGACTAAGAGGGAACTAACAATAAAAAGCACTGGTATGAAGACAGGATGCAGAACTTCCCATACGGTGTGGGCTTCACCTGTTCGAGATAAGAAGAGCAAGTAGAATGAGAGAACTATTAGAGATAAGTAGAGAATCTCAATCAGACGTAAAAACCTGATTGGATTAGGTGCTCTCATCGGCTTTCTTATCCTTGATTTTTCCTGTTCAACAAAGAAGACAGTGTGGCTACTACAAGTAGAACCAGCGTGAACCATGTCACATTGAGGTTGTGGATTATCAGAGCGAGCCACGCAGCAAAACCAATTAGCATTACAAGCGACAGAAGACCTAACATGAATCTGAAGAATGCGGCTTCTTTGCCAAAAAAGGCATGCCCCAAGAATGTGGCGTTTATCAGCATATACAATGAAGAAGCCACCATTCCTAGAATTGAAGATTGTAAAATGCTCACATTTGCATATATCACAAAAATGAGGACGTAAGAAGTCAGCGTAAAAAGCAGCCTGCTGTCCTGAGCTATCAGAGCCTCAAGTTTACCAAGCTGCAATGACACTGCCAAGCTTACACTTCCGAGATGTAAGTTCTGATCAAAGCGGTCAGAGATTTATCCATCCTGCATCATCTTCTGCTTCTAATATTTGACTCTGATTGAAACAGCTATTGCAATGTTTTGCGCGTAGTATTTGTTTCCAAGAAAATCATCGTTTCTTGGTCGATGCGAGCGCTTCGCTCAAGACCCTTTCGGTCTTGCCAACAGCCACCTTCCAGTCGAGCAATTCTTGAGCTCTCTTTCTGGCTTCAATCGCCATCTTGGCACGCAATTTTGGATCCTCGTAAAGCATACGTATCTTCTCTGCTATTCTCTGTGGCGAACTCACATCTACCGTGAAGCCATTTTTGCCATCTTCAATCAGTTCTGGCACCCCAGCGGTATTGGTCGAAACCACGGGAATCCCGCAAGACAAAGCCTCCTGAATGACCAGTGGAGTTCCTTCCATGTCTTTTCCTATTGCCTTAAACGGAGCAACAAACAAGTCGGCGGCATTGTAAATAGNAGGTAGGTCGCAAGTTGGAACAAAACCTAGAAACTTGACTTTTTCGTGAAGAGAAAGGTCNTGCACTTGCTTTTCCAGGGAAGGTGTTTCTGGGCCTTCCCCAACAATGAACAGGACTATATCATCAATGTCGCTTAAGTNGGNTAAAGCTTTCACGGCGTCTTTGAATCCCTTTCTCCTTACGAGGCGGCCGAGAGACAAGAGCACAAATTTGTCTTCTACGTTGAACTTCAGTCGAAAATTGTGGCGATCATTATGCATGGGTTGGAATACTTCAGCGTCCACGCCGCCCAACACCACGTGAACTTTTTCTCGAGGAGCACCTTCGTTTGAAATCATTTCTTTTTGAAAGCTCGCTCCGCAGACAAGTCTTTCTGAAATTGAGTAAGTCAGCTTTCTTGCGTGAACAAACAGGGGATTCCTNGAGTATACGTCCAGTCCGACGCCGTGAGCTACGAATGGNATTCCTAGAGTCTTGGCGTAAAGCCCCACAAGTANGAATTCTGGTCTGAAGGTAATTGCATACACAACATCTATTCTTTCTGTCTTTCTTAACTGTGCGATTTTTCTGATTTCAGTGCAGACATAGTTCAAG
>JGI24422J19971_10003245_pt1 | contig 10174 bp, 11 predicted proteins | sample DeeMarSWOR152_54_FD_19971 | JGI IMG/M metagenome (IMG submission 19971)
ACACTGGACATGCTGACTAAGGGAGCCTTGGCATTAACAACTAAAGAACATCGGCATATGCAAGCGTTCGCGGATAAACTGATCGAAAAGCTAAGCCGAACAGTCAAGGTGGAGATCACAAATCCTGCTGGAACAGAAGTTTCGTTAAGTGTTGAAGGCAGACCTTTTTTCACAGACACGAAGATAGATTGGAAGAAAATCAAGTGGATGAATCTTCCAACAGGGGAAGTGATAGTAGCACCGGTGGAAGACTCTCTTGAAGGCAGATTGGTGTGCGACATGGCCATAGGCGGAATAGGTCCAATAAAAGTTCCCGTGGAAGTAACAGCTGAAAATGGCAAAGCCCAAGATCTCTCTTCTGCAGATACCCAAGTGCTAAGAAAGGTCAAAGACTCGTTGAAAACTGACGCTGGAGCGAGTATTGTGGGGGAATTTGCTTTTGGAATAAACCCTAAAGCAAGATTCGTCGAAGAGTTCCTAGAAACTGAAAAGATACTAGGCACAATACACATAGCTTTCGGCGACAATTCAGACATGCCCGGCGGCAAAAACCCTTCCAAGAATCACATGGACTTCTTGATGTCGAAACCCACAGTTAAGGTCTTTAACAAGGATGGCTCAACCGTCGAAGTACTTGCAAATGGGACCTTTCAAAACTCGTAGGTGCATAATCAAAAACGTTTAAATGATCCAAAACAGAATTGTGCGAATAGGGGTCAAAAATGGCTGAGAAAACAAGCGAGAAACTACCGATTTCCGATTTCTATAAAGTAATCGATTACATTACGATTTTTAAGAGTGAAAAATGGTGGGAGGCAATAGTTGTTTTCGAATCCCTTGGAAAGCGGTCAATTGGATTGTATCTTTGGCACAATCGAAACGGTCAATGGAAGAGAAAACACAAGTTCAATGTCAGAAATCTCGACGAATGGAACAAGCTTAAAAACGCAATAGAACAGCTCACCCCAAAACTCGTTTCAAAATAGTCCAAGATTTTTCGAAATTTAAACCCTTATTCACAACCATTCATCAACAACCAAATATTAAACCATGCTATCAATATTCAAATATCCGCTCATCCACGTGCTCACAGTGAGTCTAATCGTGCCAGCAGCTGGTACATTAGGAGAATACTACACTAGAAAAAGTCTGCTTCTCTGCGAATTCTCAAAGCCTCACATATTCCCCGCTAATAACGATTTAATAACTCATAACATAACCTATAGCTGTGAAAGTTCATGCCATCCTCATTCAAACAAATTTTACAGGAAGTAACAAGTGAAAAAGCTCCTGGACCGTCTCCTGCATTCTCTGTATTCCATGTGCTACGGGCCATAGAGCTTTTGGCAGAAAAAACAATCGGCCGCAGCAGATTATCTGAAGAGCTGAAAGTCGGGGAAGGCACAATGCGCACAATCATCAGCCGATTTAAAGATGCTGGTCTGATAAAAACTTCAAGATTAGGATGCATCCTTACAGATACGGGCCTGAAGCTTTGGGATGAGTACAAGACGGTTTTCAGAAAGAAAGTTCAGATCGGAGAGAACGAGTTGACACTTGCAAACTACAATTTTGCAATTCTAGTCAAAAACTGTGGAAACAAAGTTGAATCGGGTATTAAGCAGCGTGACGCAGCTGTGATGGTTGGCGCAAATGGGGCCACGACGATCATTTTGAAGGAAGGACATCTAATAATTCCCTCTGTGAGCGATGATGTAGCTCAGGATTTCCCGAAAGCGGCAGACCAGATAGTCAGGTTGTTTCAACCTGAAGAAAACGACGTGATAGTCATCGTGAGTGGTGACAGTTCGGAAAAAGCAGAGTACGGTGCGTTGGCAGCAGCTTGGACCTTTGTTGACAATTCTGGTTAATACGTGTATTTTTCTCCTTCGGCCAAAATCCTTTCCAGAGCCATGTTGAAATTTATCATTCCTTCATTCGTCTTTGCTGAAACTGGAATAAGCATGAATTCTAAACCAAGCTGGTAGACTGCGTGCATCATGTTTCTACTGAGTAAACGTTTTGTTCCTTCAAGTTTCTCTTCGATTGTACGCTCCAAAGCATCTGGATCAGCTGACCAGTCTGTAACTTTGTTGACATCCTCTTTTGGGACCAAATCACATTTCGATAAGAGATGCAGTTGTGGCAGGAGAAAACGGTTGTAGACCGCTGCTGAAAGAAAAAGATTTGACACATAATTTAGGGGATTAAGTGAAAAGACCGCATCAAACAAGTAGACTATGGCTTTAGGTTCCCTAGTGAGTTCACTAGCAATGTATGGTCCGCTCGCCCTGAAAGAGAACAACTCCATCTGCCCGGGAGTATCCACTAGAACAACGTCTGAATTCAGCTCTTCAATCTCCTCTGAAATCTTCTCAATTTCATCTGCAATCAGATCTGCAGCCATTATCAACGCACCGTTTGGACCTAAACCATATTTCTCCATTAAATCTCCCACATCCACATAGTTGCGGACATCTACGTCTGGCGTGTACGGAAGCTTTAGAACTCCAGGGTCCAGATTCACCGCTGTAACGTCCTGTTTAGACATTTTCAACCATTCATTGAAGACTGCTGTCAGCAAAGATTTTCCGGAACCTGCTGTCCCTATGATAAAGACGATAAACATTTGCCATCCCTGTTTAACAAGAGGATGTTGTGTTAGGTATCAACTTCTTGGGTAAAAGCTTTTCTCGCTTAAAAAGCAATTTCTGGCGGCTGGGGTTCCGGTACTTCTTGGCGGTTATGTCTCGACATTAGAAATATAACAAGGCCCACGCAGACCAGTCCTATGGTAACAGCCAGCAGAAAAATGAAGAAAACAGATAACACTATTACGTTTTTAGTTGCGCTGTCCGCTCCAGCATAATCACCATTTCCAGACCAGCTTGCGCAAATGTGGTACACGCCACCAGTTCCTGCATTGCAGACATAGATGAATCGTCCATTGGAATCCGTTACTACAACATCCAGAATGGTCCAAGGTGAATTGTTTATCTTAACATAAATGGTAACCATTTTGCTTTGTAAAGCAGGTGAAAGCTGTCCTGAAAGCGTGATTGTGCTTCCTTGGATAATACATGTAGACGAGAGGATAAGCGATATTGAAGAGGACATCAAAGTTCTGTAACTTGCAGAGACCTGTCCTCTAACCCCTTGTTCACAATTTTCAAGCGTGATCACTTCTACAGAAGCCTGCTTCAAATCGTCCGGACACTCACCGACCCGCCATCCAGTTTTCCAGTTACCTCCAGTGCATTCGACAACATAGTACCGGATTTCGTTGTATGTTATGTAGTACGCTTGGCCTCTGGCTTCGTGAGGTGTATCTGAAAGGTGGACACCAACATTCATGTGGGCTTCGCCTTCATAATACAGAAGTACGGCGTCAAGCCCGCCAGCTTTCAAAATCGAAGCTGCAATACAAGAAAAGAGGTCGCAGTCTCCCTTATCTTCAACAATTGTTTCTAAAGGATATTTCACTGGCAAGGTTTCCTCATAAGGTATCTGATGCACAATCATTAGCACCCCATTTGCAAACTCTTCATCATCAGTGCAGATTTCCCAAAGACTAGCGGCTACAGGTTCTAGAGCGTAAGGTGTCACGAACTTAGCAAAATCGCTGTTTGAATTTAGACTATGACTTTTTTCACGGTAATATTCATAAAGCGACTGGGGAACCACAACATTCAGCCTATAATAATCCGAGCCGTTCGGTTCATCTAAAAGCTGATAGGACTGACTATAGCTTTCTGACAAGCAGAACGGAACAAGACAAGAAAGTATAAGCAAAGTTGTTATCCATAATAGCCTTTTCAAAGGCCTTAGTTTCGACTTCTTCATAGAAATGTCGTTATCTGCCTGATTTAAGGCTCTTATGAACTCTCTCTCTTTATTTACGGTTCTTATGCAAAAATATGATTAAGCCTAGTTTCCCTTCATCAGAGGACATCTTTGGCTAGTCTTTCGTCTCAATTTATGGGCGCGCGCGCTAAGAAAACTGCCAACTCCATGCATACCAGAAGATTAGTGCAGTTACCACGACTGTTGAAATGCAGATCAGCAATTGGTGAACTGAGGGTTTATTGGATATGTGCACTATGGGGCAAACTGCTATGTGGATTATGCCCAGGAGAGTAAACAATCCGCCTAAAACCATATTTAGATAACGATTTGCCAAATCCCCTAAGGTCACCGATAGAAAAGCCATGGTTAGAGGAATCAGCCAGTTAGTGAACGCTTCCACAATCGCCAAGCGCGCACTAGCACCTGCACCTGCTTTCTGTAAAATATCAGGTTCAAAGAATAACATAACGTAGTGAGCTGAATTTGCCACTGCCAAGAATATCCACAACACTGAAATCCTTATCATCACATCTTCCATAATTTAATCACCCCCTATTCTTGGAATCAATTCTTCGCTATCAAGTGAAACTGAATTTAACAGTTGCGTTGAGAAACAAACAGGCGCACGCTCGTCGTAGGGAAAGAGGAGGAGGAATTAAAATTTAGATGTTATATAAGACTCAGCCATTAGGTTAGGTTGGAACATGAAACTGAAACAATGGGATGAGATATACAAGCGATACGGCAAGTTTCTTGTTAATCCACAGGAAGGTATTGAAAGGATTGTTGAGGTATTTGAAGAACATAATGTCAAAAAGGTTTTAGACCTAGGTTGCGGATCAGGAAGACATCTGGTATATTTGGGGGAACGTGGTTTTGAGGTTTATGGAATTGACCTCGCTGAAACAGGGATTAAAATCGCGAAAGATTGGTTAGACGAAAAAGATCTTCAAGCAGATTTAAAAATTGGCTCTGTTTATAAGAAGTTGCCATATGAGGACGATTTTTTTGACGCGGTAGTAAGCATTCGTGTGATACACCACGCAAGAATCGAAGATATTAGGAAGGCGATCAAGGAGATACAAAGAGTACTGAAGCCAAGAGGTTTGGTCTTTATAACCGTACGCAAAAGAATCCCTAAAAAGAGAAGGTTGAAATTTAAAACACTCGACTCAAGAACTTACATTCCAGTAGAAGGCGATGAAAAAGGCTTAATTCACTATCTTTTCAACAAGAGATTACTTAGAAAAGAGTTTAAAAATTTTGAAATTCACGACATTTGGGTTGATCGAGAGAACTACTATTGTTTACTTGGAGAATTGAGAACCGCGACAAAGTAGAACGCGACGCGCTATCAAGATTGTCGCTCGCGCGCGATCCTTAACCGCGATTATACAGAATTAACATCTTGACAACCAAGGCTGCTTCGGAAAAAGCTACTGCTTTTTCTTCTTGAGCTTGATCTTTCCACCGTTTTTCTGTACTAGTTCTGACAAGTGAACTATTGTTTTCCCTAGGCGGTTTTTGGCGGTTTTAGAGTTTTCAGCCGTTGTTGAAATGTGGATCTCTATGTGCGGTTTTCTCTCTTCACCCTTCGGATGGGATTTAATGTAAACGTGTGGGTTGTCATGCATCACCTGGTCGATCAAAGGGGCCAAGGCTGATTCCATGATGCTGTCTGCGTAGATGCTTGCTTCAAAAAACGTGGTTTTTCCAGCTTCCTTCTTAAGCAGAGACGCAACATGCTCATCGAAAATAGCTTCCATTTCTGGAGGAACGCCGGGCAATGCTATTAGAGATGTTTTATCCATCTTTATCATTACGCCGGGGGCTGTCCCGACAGCGTTTGACAAGGGTTCTGCTCCTTCCGGAAGCGTTGCCATTTTGACCCTCGCAGGCGTCAATTCAACCCTTTCCATTTTTCCCTCTTTGAAATATGCTTCGTATTTTTCCTTAACCATTCTCAAAGCCTTGTCACTGACTTCCAGTTTGCGGTTTAGGGCTCTAGCGATTCCTTCTAACGTTTTGTCGTCGAAGGTTGGGCCTAATCCCCCCGTTGCTATTATGAACTTTGGTTTTCGCTTTACAGCTTCACGCACAGCTTTTGCAATTTGGTCAGCATCATCGCCTACAACTATTATTCGCTTCACCATTGCTCCTAACGAGGTTGCTCGTTTAGCCAGCCAGTGGGAATTTGTGTTCAATGTTTTGCCTATTAACAGTTCGTTGCCCACGCAGATTATTTCCGTTTGCTGGTTCATTTTCGACTTTTCCCGTTAAAAGATTACAAATAGAACTGATTTATTTTTTTATGCTGTTTGCTAACCTACCGTTCAGAAAAGCTATTGTGCGGTGCTTATTTTTTCTTGCTGAGCCACCATTTAAGGTAATCCTTTCTCCGCTGTTTCCGCTGATCCTCGCTGGATTCAAATTTGGGCCTTAGCTTGTCTCTTAATTCCATCAGTTCTTGCCGTGTAACGGACAATCCACAACTTTTGCATACATAGTGTTTAGTTGCTGACATGTATTTCATTTCGCCACCGCATTCTGGGCAATAGGGCATTTCAAATCACTTATCATCCCTAGAAGTGAATACACTCTGAGAAATAGCTTTCGCCTAGTTACTCGTTCAATCTCCACACGTCTACGTTATGAAGTTTGCCAAATTCGCTTCCCTAGCCAATCGAATAGCTCTTTCCATCTCATCCCTCGTAAGTCTTCTACGCAGCTCCGGAATTTCGTAAGCTCGCCACTCCGGTCTGTACTGAAACATGACGTTAACTCTAGTTTCCGTGCCAAGGTTTTCAGCTATCCAGTTTATAATGGATCTCGCACAGCATTCCAGATGGTTAGGCAACACGAGTATGCGTATTATGAGNTCGCCATATTTTTTGGCTTCNANATGGTTGCGGGTGCATGCTTCCCAATAGTTTGGGGCGTCTGAAATTCTCTCGGCGCACTCGCCTGGTCCATACTTGAAGTCTAACAGGTAAATGTCGGCGAATCCAGCTAGAAGCTTTGCCGTCTCCGGGCTGTAATAACTGTTAGAGTTCCAGACTACTGGAATGTTCACGTTGATGTGTTTGAATGTTTCGAGCCATTGTTGAAGCCACGGTGTTGGTTCTCCACCCACGAGGTTTGCGTTTCTGCAACCGTTCAATCGCAAGTGTTCAATTTCTTTGGCTAATCTTTCTGGTGTGTAAACTTCTCCTTTTTCTACGTGTTGGGAAATTGTCCAATTTTGACAATGCTGGCAACGCATTGTGCAGCCTATTGTGAAAATGGTCCCAGAAGGAACAAGTTCAGGTTCCTCGCCCATGTGTTCAAAGATGCTTGAAACAGTTATTTTTGTGCCGCATCTGCAATAGCCTAATTCATTTTCAACTCTGTTAACGCTGCATCTTCGAGTGCAGAAATGACAATTTGTAAGAATTCTTTTTGCGATTTCAATCTTCAGATCTAAATAGGACTTTTCTGGAGTCGGCATTTCTTGCAGCCTTTTCTTTCTGATATCTGTTTCCTTCTCAAGTTTGCAAAATTTCTGTGCGAGTCTTGTGTGTTCCTGCCAAAGCCGCTCTATGTCGTCTTCTTCACTGAATTCTGCTGGAAGCCTTTTAGCTATCATGAACTTCGCTGGTTTTTCATCTTGCATAACAGCAAAGTATCTAGCTAAGCTCTTCCGCGCCATTTTATTGTTTAGCACTGCCGCTGCGTCCGGGCGGAGAATCCTCCACATTTCAATTCATTTTTAATCTAGGTCAAGGAATTATTAAAACAAGGCGTATGGAAACGAGTATCCGCTTGCATGCAGCTTACCTTTTATGGAGATTTCCTGTCCGCATGCTGGACAACGCATGTCTTTTGTTAGGTTCCACTTTGTGATTTCGAAGCTGAAACGTTTAATCAACAATTCGTTGCAGTTTGGGCAGTAAGTGTTTTCGTAGGGATGTCCCGGCACATTTCCAACGAAAACATGGTTTAGTCCAGCCTCTTTCACAGCTTTATATGCCTTCTCAAGAGTGCCAATGGGTGTAGACGGAATCGTTGTCAATTGATAGTCGGGATGGAAACGCAACAAGTGGAAAGGCGTGTCTTTGCCGACTGCATCCTTTATCCAGGTTGCAAGCGCTTTCATCCTATCAATTGATTCTCCTGTCTTAGGCACAATCAGATTTGTGATTTCTATGTGAATGTCGTTCCTTTTCATTTCTTTCAGAGATTCATAGATTGGTTCGACTGATGGAACCGACGCAAATTCTCTGTAAAAGTCTGGGTCTCCACCGCCTTTGAAGTCCACCGTTGCCGCATCCAAATAAGGCGCTATGGTTTTTACGGCTTCAGGCGTCATGTAACCGTTTGTTACGAACGTGTTGAAGAATCCTACTTTGTGGGCGAGCTTAGCAGTGTCGTAAGCGTACTCAAAGAATATGGTCGGCTCCGTGTACGTGTAGCTTATTCCTTGACAGCCATTATCGTTTGTGGATTTGACAACCTCTTCTGGTGGAAAATGCCTGCCTGCTATCTTCTTTTCTTGGCTTATCATCCAGTTGTCACAGAATTTGCAGCGGAAGTTGCAACCAACTGTAGCGATAGACATAACAAGTGATCCCGGATTGAAATGTGAAAGCGGTTTCTTCCCTATCGGGTCCACGCAGGCAGATATAGCCTTTGCATAAACAAGCGAATAAAGGGTTCCCCCCTCATTTTTTCTGACTAGACAGAAGCCTGTCCCACCATCACTTATGAGACATCTTCTACCACATAAGTTGCATCTAACCTTATTTTCTTCCAACTTCTCGTAGAGCATGGCTTCATGCAAAGACATTTGAATCTCTTCTAAACTGTGTAAACCTTCGCTTCCGAAGTATATTATTTATTCGCTTGTTGCTGAATTTGCCTTTTCTTTGATTTCAAAAACAAATGGTGGAGTAGAAGTTTTAATGCCCAATTCTATGTTGAAAAGACCTTCCAAAAAGCCAGCCCAGATTTCAGGTTCGCTTATGAATGGGGCCTTTATGAGGATATACTTGTCTCTTAAGTATAAGTCGCCGAAACCCTGCACCCTCAAACGTTTAAAGACTTCTCCCCATTTTTCACGATTTGCTGTTTGGATGCCGAGGGTTGCCTCCATAGAAACCTTTGCAGCTTCGCCCATTTTTCCTCCAATTTCACGCCATTTTTCCTCTGGAATATGCTGGATCAGAATGTTGATTAACTCGATGTTCGTGAACGCCATGCGGCTTATGCCGCAGTAATATTCGCCGGGGAAACGCCAATCATAAATCATCATGCTTCTGTAAACATCAAGCATTTTAGAAATAAGGGGTTTGATGCCTGGCTCTCTACCTTCTTCAATCAGAGAGTCAATGAATTCTCTTTCTTCCTTTTCCAGAATTATCGTTGTTCTTCTAGCTGATTTTCTTTTCCTCTTTAGCATGCTTTCAAGCTTTTTTTCCTCATCAGATCGCATAACTGTTATATCCTCAAACATATCTTATATGCTTTGTTAATACATCATCAACAAATACACAATTTTTGATTTGGCATCGGCTTTTTAGAATCGCGCATGAACAAAACCCTTTCTGAAAAACGATGCAGTTTGGGTTTCTCGGACATAAAACCGTTAAGAAATGACTTTGTTCTTAATCAGGTACCAAATGAGCACTAGACCAATGATGAAGAGGGCAATTCCGGAGATCATCGAAAGAAAGTAGTCGATTTTCAGGATTCTTATTAACACATAAATCACGTAGGTTGGTCCAGCAAATGTTAAGAAAGCCGCCAAAACTGTTAGTAATGTTTTCCAGAATTTTGAACTCAAATCTAATCCAGCAGATGTTTTACCTTTGCTTTGCCTTTTTTTCTCAGTCATGTTTTCACGTTCCAGCATCTTTTGGTAACGTTTCTAAAGTTAGCATTTTGTCTTATATTGTTTTGGTTCGGAAACAGTATATACGTGAGTATTGATTCGTCTCACCAAAGTCTTCATCTTTCCCATATACGCGCGCTGGGCGGATATGATCAAGTCTGCACTCTTAAAAGAAGTAATTCTCCAATAATATTCAAATGTTTTCTTTTCAATAGCGTTCGCACCGTTTCATAGATGAATGCTGCAGAAGGTCCTTCTCACGAAGACAATTGAAAGACGTTTTAACACAAATATGACTTGTGAAAGAATCTTGTGGAACGTTTTTCTATTAACCAACCTATACTGAAAAAATAGAAAAGGAAAAATAGGACCGAAACTGAGNATAANNTGGTAGAAAGGTTGAAGCAGATTGTTCTGCTGGTTTTTGCTTTTCTGTTTCTGCTATCAACTTGCCTCCAT
>JGI24422J19971_10003249_pt1 | contig 10167 bp, 11 predicted proteins | sample DeeMarSWOR152_54_FD_19971 | JGI IMG/M metagenome (IMG submission 19971)
AAATGTTCATCAAAGGAAGCCAACACAGAACAGTATACGGGTTTCTCCACAAGAAAAGAAGAGAGCTGAAGAAAAAGCGGTTAGAACTTTGGGAACCCAGACAGGCTCTCTGAGACTTTCTCTGTGGGAGTTCGCTTTGCCGCAATAGAGTCAACTTGAAAGCGAAACTCATATTAAATTAAAAACAAACTTGTTAAGCTATGCTCCTCATGCTGGCACGTTTTAACGAATTCTTAACAGAATATGCCCAAAAAGTGACGGAAAAAGAAAAACGTTCATTTTTTATTATTATTTACTGCAGGGGAGGCAAGTGGTGTGGTAACATTTGAGATGATTAGTCCTGCAGACTTTTTCTACCGCAACCGGGACATAGCCGGCTTCACCAATCCGTCTAGGGCGATTTTTTCTTCCGTGCGAGAACTCGTGGAAAACTCCCTCGACGCCTCCGACCATTCCCGTGTTCCTCCCAACATCTACGTTCGGTTATCCTACGACGGTGAGGAAAGCTCAGAAGAGGCGGATGTCTACAAGTTAAGAGTAGAAGACAACGGATCCGGAATACCACCCCGCCACATACCGTCAGCGTTTGGACAGGTCTTGTTCGGTTCAAAGTATAAGCTAAAACAGGCTCGAGGCACCTTCGGCCTCGGCGGAACCATGGCAATCCTTTACGGACAAATCACCACCCACAAACCCGTACACGTTGCCTCCAGCACGGGAACATCAAGGATTTACAGGTGTAAGCTGATGATAGACATTCAGAGAAACCGACCGGTCATTCTAGATCGCAAAATCCAAGTGAACAAGGACAGGTGGCGTGGAACTATGGTGGAATTTTGGCTGGAGGGAGACTATTCAAGAGCTATGCCAAGGATACTGGAATACTTGAAACAGACGGCGGTTGTGACTCCGTATGCAAACATCACCTTCGTTGACCCAAAAGGACGCCTCTACAAATTCACCCGAGTCACCTCCAAAATGCCGCGTCCACCAAAAGAAACGCTTCCCCATCCATACGGGGTGGACGTGGAAACCGTTCGACGTCTAATACAGATCACCAAGTGCCGCAGCATGGTAGACTTCATGAAAACACATTTTCACAGAATCGGTGAAAGAGTTTCTCACAGTTTTCTAAAGTTTGCCGGAATGGATGAAAAGAAGGACCCGAGAAAATTAGAACCTCACGAAATTGTGAAACTTGTGCGGACGATGAAGAAGTTTGAGGGATTTCGTGCCCCAGACGCCAGCTGTCTCTCACCCTTGGGAGAGGAGTTGTTAAAGGCTGGCATCTTAAAGGAGCTGAAGCCGGAGTTCATAGCGGTTTGCCAACGCAAGCCCTCCACCTACTCTGGCCACCCATTTGTCGTGGAGACAGCGATAGCATACGGTGGGAACGTGCCTAGGAAAGACGACATCGTGCTTTATCGATTCGCCAACAGAATCCCGTTACTTTACGACGAAGCCAGCGACGTATCATGGAGNATCATAAAATCCATCAACTGGCGAAAGTACAAGGTCACACCCGACATGCCCGTCGCCATTCTGGCTCATTTGTGCAGCACAAAGGTCCCCTACAAAACGGTAGGCAAGGAATTCATCGCAGACAGGCCTGAGGTGAAAAACGAGATTTTGAACGGAATCCGTGAAGTGGCCCGCCAGCTGCGTCGCTTTCTGTCCAAACGAGAGTATAGAGAAAAAGAAAGGAGACGGTTGGCCACTTTTTCTAAGTATTTGCCAAAAATCGCCAAGTTCTCAACGGAACTGTCTGGCAAAGAAAAGGAGCCAGACATTAGAAAATTGTTATGGAGTGTGAGGAAATTTGAAGAAGAAAAAGATTGAGAGCTCTGCGGCAGAGAGGAAAAAAGAGGTTTTAACAGGTCTGAGAAACTTTGGAGCAACCCTCTACAATCAAATGGAAAAAGGGGCATTCCCGTGGATCAAGATGCCAAGCCGATCCATCGATAACATCTTCTACAGCCCAGAGTTTCGACAGTACGTTTTGGGCGAAAAAACCGTGCGCAGGAGCGCTCGAAACATCCGACACATTCGACCCTTCAGCCAACTGGTTTGGGCAGCCTACTTCGCCCAAGAATTAGTGAGGCACCGAAAGACCTCCACTCTTCGTGACGTGTACTACTCTGCACAGGCCTACGACATACCCTTCAAGGACCAGCCGGAATCCAACAGCATCTTAACAGACCTTGAAACTGTGGCAGGATTCTCACGAGAAGAATGCAACGTATTTCCCGAGGAACGCTCAGCCATCTTCGGAGACCTAACCATTGAGTACACAGTTCCCGGATACGAGGGCAAACAATACAACCTAATGTCTCACCCAGACGGGGCCATGATAGGCCCAGCGCTCACCTCCGCCGAATTCGTTAAAACCACTGCAGACAAGCTTATAGCCATCGAGAAGGGCGGCTTGTTCACCCGGTTCATCGAGGAGCAAGTTCACAAAAAATTCAACTCCCTCCTTGTGCTCACTGCGGGTCAAGCGCCACGAGCCACTAGACACTTCATCCACAGACTGAACAAGGAGCTGAACCTTCCGGTGTACATATTCACGGACGGTGACCCTTGGGGAATGCACATCGCCATGGTCATCATCTCCGGCTCAGCCAACGCCGCTCACCTGCGAGATTTAACCACTCCTGACGCCAAGTGGTCGGGTGTCTGGGCCACCGACATAGTGGATTACAAGTTACCTAGCGTAGCGTTAACTGGCGTGGACATTAAGCGTCTTAACGAGTTGCAGAAGGATCCGCGATACGAGGGAGAACTGTGGCAGAGGGAGGTCAAAAAATTTCTGAAGATCAAAAGGAAAGCGGAGCAGGAGGCGTTCAGCCGGTACGGATTAACCTACATTGTGGACAAGTATCTGCCAGCGAAACTGGAAGAGGCAGCGTGAATACATACCGCTACCTTGATAAGTCAAAAGTAATGCTTAAAGAACCATAAATGAGGCGTTGAGGCGGAGGATGTGTCATGGCTGAGCAGCCTGTGGGGTTAACCATCGCAGAGAAGTTTTTCGGCCTTTTAATCATCCTTATAGGGGCAATCATTTTTTACGTGACCTACACGAACTTCAAAAGCNTNGTGCATCCCTTCATATTCCTTGTAGTCGGCTCTGCCCTGATAGGGTTAGGGGTCATCCTNGTGCTGTCGAGGGCTGAGTGAAAATTTGGNGCCGCCAGTGGGACTCATTCAGCAATTAGTAGAATTGTCCTTTTCTATTTCTAAGTGAGAACNTCATATNCGCTGATTTTCGCCAGTGCTACCNTATCTCTTGTTTAATCTAAGATCTAAATAAGACCAACCGTTCGTTNTTTCGTGAGGCATCGTAAACGTTATGAGGGCTTCTTGGTGCAAGTAATTAATGGCTTCGGAGAGGTGTACGCTTGAAGAAGTTTGACGTAGTTGTGGTGGGTGCCGGGACAGCGGGTTGCATGGCTGCTATGACGGTTGCCGACGCTGGCCTCGAGGTTTGCTTGATTGACCGCAAAAATAAAGACAACATAGGCGAGAAGGTTTGCGGAGACGCCGTAGGCAAACATCATTTTGACAGTTTGGGCTTAGACTACCCCTCCGGGGAGGAGCTGGAGCGAACGATCCTGGGGGCCAAGATTTACTCGCCCGACATGGAAAGCGTTTTCAGCATAAAGGGGGAAGGACTCTGCGCTTTTATTGTTAATCGGCGTCTCTTTGGGCAGAGGCTCTTGAGGAACGCGACCGACGCCGGCTCAGCCTTCCTCGAATCAACTCAAGCGTTGGAACCCATCATAAAGAACGGTTTTGTCGTTGGAGCCTTAACAAGAAATCTAAAAACGGGAAGCAAGACCGCGTTGAATTGTCAAGTCGTAGTGGATGCCAGTGGTTTTTCCGCTGTTATACGCAAAAAGCTTCCTCCCAAGATGGGAGTTGACACAGAAGTTGACAAGAGGGGCGTGGAAATCTGCTATCGCGAGATTCGAGAGTTGAAAGAGCAGGTTGCTGATACAGAATCTTGTGAAATTTATCTCAGTCAAGCGGTGTCTCCTGGAGGATATGCTTGGGTCTTCCCGGAGGGCGGAAATAGGGTGAATATGGGCGTAGGAGTGGCTATGCGTGATGGGTTTCCGAGTCCAAAGCGTCAGTTCTACAACAATCTTTTGTCTAAGCCTCTCTTTCATGGGTCAAGAATCGTGAGCGGCGGCACGTGGTACGACCCAGCGCGAAGACCAATCGATTGCATGACGGGAAACGGTGTCGCCATCGTTGGAGACGCAGCCTGTCAAGTAAACCCCATCCACGGCGGCGGGATAGGCCCATCCATGATGGGTGGAGCCCTCGCGGGAAAAACCATAATCGAAGCCATGGAAAAGGGGAACGTGAACCGGGAGGGACTGTGGCTATACAACGCTAGGTACATGCAGTCATATGGAGCCAAACAAGCGGGTCTCGATGTCTTCCGCTTGCTTCTACAAAAACTGGGCGACGACAACATAAACTACGTCATGAAGTACCAGCTGATAACCCAAGAGGATATTCTAAAGACGAGCATGGGCGAGGACGTACGCCTAAACATAACCGAAACCACCCTCCGAATCTTCAGAGGATTAAGAAAGCTCTCCCTTCTTAGGGAACTACGTCACGCAGCCAGTCTGTTGAAAAGGGTGAAGGCCCTCTACCGCAACTATCCAACTTCACCCCAAGACTTTGACGAGTGGAGAAGGGAGTCGCGAGACTTGATTAAGGAAGCAGGCGGATGAAACACGGCGAAAAGTGAAGGGTCTTCATCACTGTAACTTACTAGTCTAATTGCTTTTATCCTAAAATGACGCGGGCTTAGGGTAGAAAACCTAGTTCACGCAAATCATTGCGCAGTTTTTCTTCCCATTCCTTCATTTCTTCTGGCTGAAACTTTATTTGCCAATGTTCCGCCCAGCTGTGAACGTTCTCATCAAAGTATTTCATTTCGAGAAGTTTTTGATTCGCTTCTGCGTAGTATTTTTTCATTTCTTTTCTCGTCGGCATTCTGTAAGTGTTTTCGTGTAGCACAGCGTTTAGTGGCCATCTAGGTCTCTTAGGCGGAGCTTCGTTTGGAAATCCGATGCACAATAAAACTATTGGTATGACATCATTAGGAAGCTCTAATATTTCAGAAACCCTTTTCATTTCTTCCCAGACCGAGCCGATAAATACTGAGCCCAAACCATACGCTTCCACCGCAATCGCCATATTCTCCGCTGCCAACGCAGCGTCAATTATACATGAAAGTAGCTTGCTGACTTTTCCATACTCCGTCTTTACTCCCAAAATTCTAAACAACTCTAATTGGCGTGCTAAGTCTGCGCAAATCATGATCCACACTGTTGCTTGCTCCATACATTCTTGTCTGCCGATAATTTTGAAAATTTGTTCTCTCATTTTCTTGTCAGTTATCAGTATGAAGCTGTATTCTTGCATGCCGCAGGCCGTTGGTGCACGCTGACCCGCTTCCACAATTTTGTTAATTATTTTTCGGGGCACCGGTGTTGATTTGAAGTTTCTTATGCTTCTCCGATTAAGAATGATTTCTAAGTTTTTGGGAACACTCATATCAGTCACCCTTGAACACGAATAGTTCTGAAGATGCCCATATAAAGTCAACTACGAGAAAAATCTGCAAACTATGTGCGCATTACTTCCACAATTTTATATCGTTAAAAGATACGGTTGCAATAGTGTTGTCATGAAAGGTGAGAACTGGATGAAATACTTAGTCCTAAGCACGCTTCGACTTGGGATTAGTGTGACCGCGACGGTTAAGAAGGCGATCACAACACATTACGACCACATTAAGAAACTAAAATCCATGGGTAAACTTGAGGTGCATTATCCTCTTCTGGGTAGACATGGAGGGGTCAGCATATACGATGTAGAATCCCACGAAGAACTTCAAAGGCTACTTGTGCAAAACCCCCTGTTCAACTTTAATGAGTACAAAATTTACCCACTTTTGGAATATGAGAGCGTCAAGAAGTGATCCTGGAAATGAGCGCGCAACTAATGGAGATGTCCTCCGAAATCTCCTCTTTTTTCTGTTGTATACAGACCCTCCTAATTTTCTCTTTGAATACTTTCAACATAGAAATTGTGCAATGGGGTGCAGAAGGGTATCTGTAGGTCGATGCCATATAGCCCCCCTTATATATACATCCAACATTGAAACCGCGTAGCGGTGCAGCCTTCAACTTGAAACATAGGAATTTTTCTATACGCTGTTAAGATATCCCCCGCAAACTCCTTTTTTGAACGTGCTACTAAATTTAAAACTCTCCATTCTTCAAGACTGTTATTGTTTCTCCGCTTTTCTTTGTTGCCTCTACCGTGGGCTTAGAGATAAGAAAATCCATGTGGTTTTTCGACGGATTCCTTCCGCCAGGCATGTCAGTGTTGTTTCCAAAAGCAATGTGGATTGTTCCAAGAATTTTCTCTGCTTCCAAGAATTCTTCAATAAATCTTGCTTTAGGGTTTATTCCAAATGCAAACTCGCCCACAACCTTCGCCCATTCATCTGTCTCCAAAGTGTTGTTAATCTGCCGCAAGATATCTTCATCCTCCGAACGAGTTTCTTCCACCACACCGTTCTTTACTGTAACCTCGACCGGATTTTTCAGAGGGCCGATTCCGCCAATGGCCATGTCGCATATCAATGTACCTTCTAAAGAGTCTTCGACAGGTGCCACTATCACCTCTCCGGTTGGCAAGTTCATCCACTTCATCTCTTTCCAGTCAATAATAGTGTCAGTAAAGAATGGTCTTCCCTTAATGCTAAACAAAAGCTTAGTGCCAGAAGGGGACGTAACCTCAACAGTAACGGCTTGACTTAGCTTCCTTATGAGACTTTGAGCAAAATTCTGCATCTTTTTATGCTCTTCTCCAGTCAATGCTAATGCTCCATTAGTAAGCATTTCCAAGGTTACTCCGGGACAGTGACCCAAACGAGACCTCTTATCCCTAGTCTCCATATGAATAAGCCTGATCCTAAACGGTGTTTCCTCTCTGATTCCACGCAAAAGGTTGATGTACAATTCAGGCTTCTTCGCACTCAAAATTTCAAGAAGATGCTTAGGAATTTCCTTTCTGAACTCTCCACTAGTTTCCAGAGTTATAAGCCTCGTCCAAAGCCCCGAAGCTAAAGCTCCATCAGCAAAAGCCTTACCAACCTCAACTTTGTCATCGTCAGAAACTATGATAACTCGTTCTCCGGGAACAACCTCTAAAACGCATTCCAAAGCATTCCTAGCCGCTTCCCAAGCACGCATAAACATCATCTCACACAAGCTCAATCGCGATAAACAAAATAAACTTTGGTTCGACGCGCACATTAGAATTTGATTTCTCTCTCATTTTTCAAGGTGGCAAACCATCCGCCCAAGACTTGGTTGTGATGCTCGATGATTTGTTGTGCCGTGAAACGCGGAGAGTCCCAAGTACTATGCGTATCCTTAACTAGAATGACCTTATAGCCAAGGCTAAACGCGCGACGGCAGGTTGTATCTATGCAATACTCCGTTTGTAAACCCGCAATGACCAGTTTCTTGATTCCCCTAGAATCCAGTTCACGGTGCAAGTTCGTCTCATGAAAGGCGTCCGGAGTCTGCTTTTGAACCATCACATTCCCCTCAACAAGTGCGATAGACGGATGGATTTCCCATCCTGGAGTGCCATATGCATCAGGGTCACCGCTACCGCCATTATTTTGGACATAAAAAATTGGGATTTGTGCAGAGCGCGCCCTAGCGATTAGGCTCTTGACTTTTGCGAGGAGTTCATTTCCCTCATATATCGGGGCAGGTTCTGAGAAATTCCCTACTTGCATGTCGATGATTAACAACGCAGTATCACTCATGTTCTTTCACCTCTCGATGAAACCAGTCGTCAGACCCACATTAACTATCATGCGCGTGCATTATTTGACGTTTTTCATCAGAACCCACGCATACAGTGATGACAAATAACGAAGAAAGTTGTGTGATCGACTTATTAATCCAAAACTAGCATAGTCAGTTGGTTGCGTAGCAAACATGCGTGTCGCAGCGTTGGTCACGGGCGGGAAAGATTCTGCCCTAGCACTGCATCATACATCAAGACTTGGCTACGAAGTGAAATATCTGGTCACCATGCTTCCACAGCGGGAAGACAGCTGGATGTTCCATTTCCCCAACATTCGCTTAGCCGACTTATTCGCTGAAGCGGTTGGACTCCCACTGGTTAAAGCTGAAACTTCTGGGGTCAAGGAAATGGAACTTGAAGACCTCAAAAGCCTGCTCGCAACCCTCGACATAGAAGGGGTAGTCTCAGGAGCCATATCCTCACAATATCAGAAGAAAAGAATTGACAAGATATGCCGTGAACTGAACCTGAGGTCTATTGCGCCTCTTTGGCAGGAGAATCCCATAAAACTGCTGAAGGAGATTATTAACCTGAACTTTGACACCGTTATCGTGGGGGTTTACGCCCTTGGCTTCGATCAAAGCTGGCTTGGAAAAAGAATCGACTTAACAGCCTTGAACGACCTCGTTGGACTCAACAAAAGGTATAAGGTGTCTCCGGTAGGGGAAGGGGGAGAATACGAAACTCTGGTTCTCGACGCACCGTTCTTCAAAAGGAGAATACGACTTCTTCAAACGGAGAGAGTTTGGGAGGACCACAGCGGATACTTACTCATTAGAAAAGCGGATCTCGTAGACAAGTGAAAACGAAAAAGAACATTATAAGCAGCCTTTAGTAAGGTCTTCTCGCCTCCAAACTCCATCGGCATCCTCGTTAGAACCGAACTATAAAAAAGGGAGATCAGCATTAATTCTGCCACACAACAACAAAACCGCATGGGATGTAACCAAAAGGTTGAACCGCAAGTCGGAGGGAAAATTTAGGAAATGGCCTACAAGTACGTAGCGAGGGCTTGGAAGAAGCCGGAAGCCTCCTTCGTGAAGGAGCTAATGTGGCACAGACTTATAGAATGGCGCAGACAACCCGCAGTTCTCAGAGTTGAAAGGCCCACACGTATCGACCGAGCGAGGAAACTGGGATACAAAGCCAAGCAGGGATTCGTTGTCACTCGAGTGCGCGTCCGACGCGGAGGCTTTAAAAGAACTCGACCAAAAGCTGGTCGAAGACCCAAGCGAATGGGCGTCGCCAAGCTCAAGCTTGCGAAAAACTTGAGGTTGATCGCTGAAGAGAGGGCAGCGAGAAAGTTTCCTAACGTAGAGGTTTTGAATTCTTATTGGGTTTGGGAGGACGGCCGCTTCAAGTGGTTTGAGGTCATAATGGTGGACCCAAACCATCCTGTTATACAATCTGATAAGGATGTCAACTGGATCTGTGAGAAGGTTCATCGAGGTCGAGTTTTCCGTGGTCTAACCAGTGCCGGCAAGGAAGTCCGGGGACTCCATCACAAAGGGCGTGGAGCTGAGAAGGTTCGACCGAGTCGTAAGGCAGTTCGCAAGCGAAGAGAAAAGAAGAAGAAATAAGGCAGAATTGAGCCTAGAAAAGTGTTGCATGGCATAAACTAACGTAGCTATGGCATATCCGTAAGCGACGTTTTATATCAAGCTACTCATAACATAAATCCAGTTGAGGGATAATGAAGGTTCAGTCGGCAGTGCAAAAAAAGGGCGGCGGAACCAGGGGAGGGAGAGGTTTCAGCAGAGCTGAACTGCGAGAAATGGGAGTAGACACTAAACACGCGCTTAAGTTAGGAATACCGATCGATCTGAGAAGAAAAACAAAGCATGAAGAAAACGTGAAGACGCTTAAAAAGCATCTGCGAAGTTTGGCTAAGAAAAGAAAAAGAAAGCGCCGGCCACGCACAGTTAAAAAGTCTTAGACGGAAAAGAAGTGTGAAACGATTGCGTGGCGTGTCTATATCTCACATTCCCGTGACCTACGTTGACATCCGGTTCTTCGTTCATGCAACTGAGGACCCGAATAAGGTTGTTGAGGCAGTGCGTCGCCTTCTCCCGACCAACCACATTGACGAAATAGTTTTTAAAAGGAGCAACCTGAAAGGGCACTATGGCAACCCCATCACCCTCTTTGAAACCAGGATAAAGAAGAGGGAAATAGTCAACGCTGTGGTTGAAACTCTGTCTTCAGGTCTCGGCGAGCTGGATAAAGAGGCTCTGCTAACAGAGATCG
>JGI24422J19971_10003255_pt1 | contig 10159 bp, 9 predicted proteins | sample DeeMarSWOR152_54_FD_19971 | JGI IMG/M metagenome (IMG submission 19971)
CTGAAACCTATCATTATGCGTATGGTAGATGAAGAGTTCAGCGGGCTCGTCTCCCTTTATACCTCTGGCAACTACCACGACGAGTGGGACCTGGCCGGGCTGTACATGGCTATGAAGGCGATTTTGCCTTTGCCGGCCTCCCAGTCCGCTACGATAGCCGATTGGGAACAAAAGCGACCGGAGGAGATAGGAGCACAGTTGCTGGAACAGGCGGAGCAGACCTATGATGGCCTGGAAGCCTCTCTGGGGCGCGAGACCTTCCGCCAAGCTCAACGGACAGGGCTCCGCCTGGACGAACTGGCGGGAGCTGACACTGGAGGACTGTACAGACTCCTTTACCAAAACTTGGATCATCATCTTGAGAGTCAGGTGTGGGAAGAGATCAAAGCAAGACCCCTATCTGCGCTGGACAGAGATACCAGTCAGAGGGTGCAGGAGGCTTTCGGCCAGATTCTGGCCATGCAACACGATCGCCAGGTTATGCTGCAAGTGATTGACAACCTTTGGGTCCGTCACCTTACCGACCTGGCTAACCTGCGAGAGGGCATTGGCCTGAGGGCCTACGGGCAGCAAGACCCCCTGGTGGCCTATAAAAAAGAGGCCCACGAGATGTATCAAGACCTCCTGGCAACCATCCAGCACGACATCGTCAATCGTATCTTCCGGCCGGTTGAGATCAGGATTCAGCGGCCGCGCCCTGTGCGTGAGATGCGCACCAACCTGGCGGGAGGGGAAACGCGGCGACCGGTTAAGGCGGTTGATGGGAAAGTTGGCCGTAACGATCCCTGCCCTTGCGGTAGCGGCAAAAAATATAAGCATTGCCATGGACGCGCCGACCGTGCCGTAGCTCAGAAAATGACCCCTCAACCGGTGGGCGCAACCAGGGCCAGACAACAGAAGAGGCGCAAAAAGAAGCGCCGCAAANGATGAAGGAGAGAATTCTTTCTGACGGTGAAAGGAGGCNAGAACNTTGGCCCTACNAAGCGATGACTTTACGGCTAANCTTATGGATGATATGGATGCCCGGCTTCTCGATTTCATTAAGACTAAAGTCAATTCGTTCATCAAGTGGGACCTGGTNAGGTTCTTCTACGAGAANCCGAACACAACTGANTCNGTNGAAAACATTGCCAAGTATGCTGGTCGTAACACCGCCGCAGTCCAATCGGAGTTGGAAGAGTTGGCNGAAAGCGGNGTGATGGAGATGCAACTCATTGACGGCCTCCCGGTCTATTCTCTGGCCTCAGACGAGGAGATGCTCCGACTGGTCAACGAGTTCATATTAGCCTGTGAAGATCGTCATTTCCGCGTCAAGGCAGTCTATCACATCATTCGTGGTATGCGCTGAGAAAACGCTGTAGCGTCCTGGCAGTGTGGACTGGAATAGCCGCGATGGTGCGATGTTGAGATGCCAACCCCTGTCCAAAGGAGGGCCAACATGCAACAAAGGGTAAAGACGGGTATCAAAGGGCTGGATGAGATGCTCTATGGTGGATTTTTACCTCAAACAGCCAACTTGATCGAGGGAGCCACCGGTACAGGTAAGACCACATTGGGTATGCAGTTCATCTACAATGGCATCACCCGGTACAATGAACCAGGCTTGATCATCACTTTTGAGGAATTCCCACAGCAATACTATCGGGATGCAGCCACCTTCGGCTGGGACTTTAAAAAGCTCGAGCAAGAGGGTAAGCTCAAGGTCATCATGACCAGCCCTGAAGTGACCAAACTGGATTTGGAGAGGGTGGGGGGCATAATTGAGAGCCTGGTGACTGAAATGGGTGCACGGCGTATCCTGATTGATAGCCTATCTCACTTTGAGAGAATGAGCTCTGACCCGGTTGAGCTACGTGCTATCGAGTACAGCTTTATCAATGCCCTTAAGCGCGAGGGTCTGACCAGTGTCTTGACCAGAGAAAGCCCCGCCCTGTTAGGGGGAACCGAGAGCAATGATGAAAACGTTGCCTTCGTCGTTGATTCTTACATCCTCATGAGATACGTAGAAATCGAAAGCGCCATACATAAGGCCCTCCTCGTCCTCAAGCTCCGAGGCAGTGACCATGCCAAGGATATCCGACAGTATGAGATCACGTCCCAGGGCATCAAAGTCCAGGCCAAGTTCGAAGGACAGGAGGGTATCATGAGTGGCAGCCCCCGTCACATGGCCGAGTCCTTCGTCGAGGCTTTCGTCAAGAGGTGACGGGTAACGTGATAAGTATCAACCTGGTTCTAATGACCTACTCGTGGGTAATTATCGCCATACTCCTCTTTTTCTTCTTCCTGATGGCCAGATTCTATGAGAGGAAAGCCCATCAGAAGTCTCACTATCAACTTTTCCTCTTCCCCCTGGTCCTATTTCTGCTCGGTATACTCAGATACGATTTTTTATTCGCCGGCAACTTTGTGGGAGACCTGCTTGGAGATACCTTGTTCTTTGTCGGAGGAGTGGCTACGGCCATCCTCGGTTATCACCTCTTGGATTTGATGACAGGGGGCCGAGCTTGAACATCGTAGCTGCTGTGTTGGGCTCTGCCGGTTTGATGTCCGCTATCTACATCACTTTGATTATGGCCAGGCTCAGTCAGAAGCTGGGAGTGGTGACCAAGATGCGAGGTTACTATCGGGGATTTTACGTTAGTGCCATATTCCTGCTGGTGTCACTGATAGCCTATTTTCTGAAAACCAGCGTGCTGCTGGCCTCCGAGCAGGTGCCGGTCTTGCTGAATAACGATTTGTTCTATTTGCTCACTTACTACCTGCCATTGGCTATAGGTACAAGCATCAGCCTGGCTATCACCCTTCGCTACTGGGATTGGCTGCTTAAGGAATAGAGCGGAGATGAGCCAAACGGCACCAGTGTCCAGCAATTTAAGCGACATCGTCGAACGGAAACAGTTGCGCGACGAGGAACTCTCTGCCCTTGATGCCATCGCCGCCTTAGTGAATCGCTCCACTGACCTGGAGGAGATTCTAAATAACGCCCTGGTCACGGTGTAAAAGTGACAGAAACGGATGCCGGGGGTATTTTCGTGCTGGATGAAGAAACGAAGGCATTGCGTCTCGTTGCCCATAGTGACCTTTCGCCAGAGTTTACCCAACGGATCAGGGAATCGAAGAGCGACCGAGGTGGCCTATTCGGACGGGTGGTTCAAGAAGGTGGCCCTATTGTAGTCGAAGACATGGCCAGGGAACCCGAACTCAGTGGGTTAGTGGGTGAGGGGCATAAGGCTCTCGTTGGGGTGCCTCTCAGCTTGAGGGAGGCAGTGCTTGGCATGATGATCGTGGCCAGTCACTCTCCTCGCCGGTTCGCCCCTAAAGATGTGACGTTCCTCACTTCTGTCATCAATCAAATAGGGACAGCCTTTGAGAAGATTCGGTTGTACCAGGAGGTTGAACGCCGTGCTGAAGAAACGGCTATCCTCTACGATATTAGTGTAGCTACGGCTTCTACTCTGGATTTAGATGAGGCACTGGAACTCATCTATGAGCGGGTGGGGAGAATAATGAGAATCTCCACCTTTTTTGTCGCTCTTTATGATGAGCAGAAGGAAGAGCTGAACTTTGAGCTGTTTGTTGACAAAGGAGAGCGTCTTGAGAGGTTTAGCATGCCCCTTGCGGAAGGCGGTCTGACAGGCTGGATCGTTCGCTCGCGGCAGCCCCTCATGATCCACAACCTTGAGGAAGAGAAAGATAATCTCCCGGCTGAAGCCATAGTGGCCGTTGGAGAACACAGCAAGTCCTGGCTAGGAATGCCCCTTATGGTCAAGGACTATGTCATTGGTGCCATCTGCTTGCAAAGCTATCAGCCCCACGCCTTCGATGAAGGGCATACGCGCCTTCTGGCTGCCATTGCCTCTCAAGCTGCCCTGGTCATTGAGAACGTCCGTCTCTACGCCCAGACCCAACAGAGAGTAAAGGAACTTTCAAGTCTCTTTCAAGCCAGCGTCGCCACATCATCCAGCCTGGAAGTTGGGGAGGTGTTGCGCAACCTGGCCAAGCGGGTGGCCCGGGTCGTTGATGCCACCAGCGTCTGTATCTGGGATTGGAACCCAGAAACCCAGACAGCCACCATCCTGGCCCACTATACCGGAGTCGAAGCTACGAGGCGAGAGCGAATCTCCCGCTCCGGCTTGACTTATTCTATCTCGGATTGCCCCATTACCATCGGAGTGCTACGCACCCGCCAACCGCTAAGCATCAGCGTCAGTGACCCTTACACGGGTGAGGGTGACAAGGCACGCCTGTTAGAATTGGGTGGGAAAACGTCTCTGATAGTACCCTTGATGACAAGGGATAGGGTCATCGGTTTCATTGATCTACTAGAAAGTCGCTGGGAGCGACAGTTCGACCACAGGGAGATTCGCCTATGTCAAACCATAGCCAACCAGGCGGCCATCGCTGTTGAGAACGCCTGGCTGTACGAGAGCGAACGGAAAAGGGTAGCCCAGCTCAAAGCCATTGGCGAAGTAGGGCGGCAGATCGCTTCGACACTGGACCTGGATGAGCTGTTGCATCGGGTGGTTGACTCCCTGGTTGATGTCTTTGATTATTATTATGCCAATATTCTTTTGGTAGACGCTGATGCAAGAGAGATCGTCCTCCGAGCCAGTGCTGGCCACACTGGTCGGATATACGAGGGGATTCGGCTCAAGATCGGCCAGCAGGGGATTACGGGCTGGGTGGCTCAGGCTGGTGAGCCCCTTCTGGTCAGCGATGTAACTAAGGACCCTCGCTATTATTTGGCGGAAGAGCTGAAGGACGCGAGATCAGAGTTGGCCGTCCCTATCAAGGCCAAGGGAGGAGAGGTCATAGGCGTGCTGGATGTGCAAAGCACCCAACTCAACGCTTTTGATGGAGACGACCTCTTTACCCTCTCGACTCTGGCCGATCAAGTCTCTGTGGCCATTGAGAACGCCCAACTGTACAAGCAAACACAGTATCGCCTGTCCGAGGTCTTTACGCTTTACACCCTGGCCAAGCAGGTGACCAGCAGCCTTGAGTTGAACACTGTGCTGGATTCCATCGTCAATGCGCTAAAGTTGTCCATCAACTGCCGCGCCTGCTCCTTATTTCTCCTCGATGAGGGGAGCCAGATGCTGGAGATCAAGGCCGCTGTCGGAATCCAGCCCAAGTGGCGGAAAGAAGCCAGGCTCAAAATGGGCCAGGGCGTTGCTGGCAAGGTAGCGGCGGAGGCGAAGGCCCTCTATATCCGTGATGCCGGCCAGAATCCAACCTTTGTACCTTTTGACCCGGCCGTGCGCTCCTTGCTGGTAGTGCCCATGATCAGCAAAGACAAGGTCATCGGCGCCCTTTGCATAGATGACGACAAGCCAGACGCCTTCAGTTCCGATGATGGGCGACTCTTGACCATCGCTGCCGCGCAGGCGGCCGTAGCCATAGAGAATGCCCAGCTCTACGAGAGTTCGAAAAAGAGAGCAGAAGAATTGGCGAAAGCTTACGATGAACTCCAGGCTCTCGACCGACTGCAGCGAGAGTTCGTGCAAAATGTGTCCCACGAACTGCGCACTCCGTTGACCTTCATCAAAGGCTACGTGGAACTGATGTTAGAGGAGGCGATGGGCGAACTCAGTGAGCCACAATGGAATGGTCTGCAGATTGTAGCTCAGCGCACAGACGCCATGACGCGTCTCATCAACAACCTCCTCTCGTTGCAGCAGGTTGAGATGGAGTCTCTGAGACCCACTCGTGTGTCTCTGGCTGAAGTGGCAACGACGGTTCTGGAAAGCGCAGAGGCAGCAGCTACCAAAGCTGGCATTGTCTTAGAGGCGGAGATACCAGAGACTTTGCCTTCCGTGTGGGCTGACCGCAATTGCCTCGAGCAGGTTTTTGATAATCTCCTGGGCAATGCCATCAAATTCAGCCCCCATGGGGGTAAAATCATCGTGTGTATCAGAGAGGAGGGTGAATGTCTGCGTGTAGCAGTCTCTGACATGGGCATTGGCATCGCCAATGACCAGTTGGAGAAGATTTTTGAGCGTTTCTACCAGGTCAATGGTTCCTCTACTCGACGTTTCGGTGGTACCGGCCTGGGGCTGGCTCTGGTCAAGAAGGCCATTGAGGCCCACAGGGGAAAAGTATGGGCCGAGAGCCAGGAGGGACAGGGCAGTACTTTCTTTTTCACCCTGCCTATCCTGAGAGATGAAGAGAGGTCAGAGGAAATCGAGGGAGCACCATGGCTATCGTAGCTTTGAACCAATAGGAGATGCTTCTTGAGTAATCTCTGCAATCGCAACTGCCAATGTCGGATTTGAGCGAGTATAGTACCCCACTAAAGATCAAACGACGAAAAAGCTTGCGCGAGACGTTGCAAAATCTACCCAAGGTGGACTTGCATCGGCATCTGGAAGGCTCTCTTCGCCTCTCTACTCTGGCTGAAATCGCCCGTGAACACGGTGTAGACCTGCCCAGTTACGACGTTGAAGAGTTACGACCTTACGTTCAGGTAACCACCGATGAGACGCCAGATTTTCATGCTTTCCTGGAAAAGTTCAACTTCCTAGCTCGTTTCTACTCCAAGCTGGACTGCATTGATCGCATCTCTTACGAGGCTGTGGCCGACGCTGCTCAGGATAATATCAAGTACCTAGAACTCCGTTTCAATCCGGTCACCTTTGCTTTGTGCCAGGGCTTTTGCTTCGAGGAAGTGATGGAACGGGTTATCAGCGCCGTGAAAAAGGCCGAGCAAGATTTCGACATCACGGTAAAGCTGCTGACTACCATCCGCCGGGACTATGACCAGGACACCGCCGGCCGTATCGTTGACGTGGCTATCCACTACGCCGATCAGAGCATCGTCGGGCTGGATCTGGCTGGCGACGAGGTCCACTACTCAGCCCGACCCTTCGCTGGACTTTTCAATCAAGCCAAAGAGGCGGGGGTGGACATCACCGCTCACGCGGGCGAGGCCACGGGGGCCGAGAGCGTGCGCACAGCTATAGAGCTCCTGAGAGCAGACCGCATTGGCCACGGCGTAAGGGCCAGTGAGGACCTGGCGGTTATAGACTTGGTGAGGGAAAGAGGGATCACTTTGGAGATGTGTCCCACCAGCAACATCCAGACAGCAGCGGTCAAGGCTATCACCAGGCACCCGCTGCGCGCTTTTCATCAGATAGGTCTGCCTGTGACCGTCAACACCGACGATCCCAGCGTCAGCAATATCACCCTGACCGATGAATATATGGTCGCCGTGCGTGACATTGGCGTCACCGTGTCAGAGATCAAACAAATGATCTTGACCGGCGTTCGTGCGGCCTTCTTACCCCAGTCGGAAAAGGAACGGCTGGAGGCGTGGTTCATAGAAGCTCTAGGTAGTTCCAAAGAGAATCATCCGGGGACGTAGGAACCCCAGTTGCCGAGGTTGTGGAATAAGCACTTAGAGCCTATCTGGACAGTGTTCGTAATGGCGGTTTTAGCCACTTTGGGAGCAACTGAGGTGTTTACTACGGATTTTTCGAATAGACGTTTAAAGGATATGCCGACCATCTCAACGAAGAGAGGAGAAACAAATGAACGAAATCCGCATTCACGGTCGGGGCGGTCAAGGAGCGGTCGTGGCCTCAGAGATACTGGCCAAGGCCGTTTTCCATGAAGGCAAGTACGTCCAGTCCTTCCCAGCCTTTGGGGTGGAGCGACGGGGCGCGCCGGTGATGGCCTTCACCCGCATTGACGAGAAGCCCATCCGCATCCGCACCCAAATCTACGAACCCAACCACATCATGGTCCTCGACCCCACCCTGCTGGAGGTGGTAGACGTCACGGCCGGCTTGAAAGAAGATGGCTGGATTCTCATCAATAGCGTGGACCCGCCGAAGGCTTTTGATTTCCCGGACAAGTATCGGGTGGCCACCGTTGATGCCAACACCATCGCCATGAAGTACCGTCTGGGACCCCGTAACGCGCCCATCGTTAACACGGCCATTCTGGGAGCCTTCTCCCGCATCNCGGGCATCGTACAGTTGGAATCGGTGGTAGAGGCCGTGCGGACATCGGTGCCCATTAAACCTGACGACAATGTGGCCGCCGTTAGAGAGGCTTACGAATTGGTAACGAGCTGATCTCGTACCGCAGCGAGACACAATCCCAATGGAGGGATCTATCAACTATGGAAGAAGAAGCAAAAGTCATTATTTTCAAAAGCGAAGCTGAGATGCCAACCATGGCTGCTTCGCTGGCCAGTACCCTTTACAACAAGACGGGCTCCTGGCGCTATATGCGCCCCCTGTACGTGGACAAGACGCCACCCTGCAACGACGCCTGCCCAGCCGGTGAGGACATCGTTGGCTACCTGGGTTTGATCCGCCAGGGGCGCTACCGCGAAGGCTGGGAGCTCATCATGCAGGAGAACCCCTTCCCCGGCGTCTGTGGGCGGGTATGTCCCCATCCCTGCGAAAGCCAGTGCAACCGCACCGAGTTGGGGGGAGCTATCGCCATCCACGTTCAGGAACGCTTCCTGGCCGATTGGGCTTATGAGAAGGGTTTGAGGGGCATCCCCTCAGTTTCTCCAGACCCCTCGGCTCCCTCTGTAGCGGTCATTGGCTCTGGCCCAGCGGGGCTCTCCTGTGCCTACCAGTTGGCTCGCAAGGGCTACCCCGTCACCGTCTTCGAGGCCCAGGACAAACCGGGCGGCATGATGCGCCTCATTCCCGAATACCGCCTGCCCCGCCGGGTTCTCGACCACGAGATTGCGGCTATCGAGTCCCTGGGCATAGAGATAAAGACGGGCGTTCAGTTGGGCAGGGACCTTTCATTGGATGACCTCAAGGATTTCCAGGCTATCTTCCTGGCTGTGGGCCAGAGCGTCAGCCGGAAGTTAGGTGTGCTCGGCGAGGGTGCCCTAGGCGTCCTCCACGGCATCGAATTCCTGCGCCGGTTGGATCAAGGTGAGAAACCGTCGCTGGGTTCCAGAGTGGCCGTCATCGGCGGCGGCAACACAGCCATAGACGCTGCCCGCTCGGCCCGTCGCCTGGGAGCCGAGGTCTCTATCCTCTATCGCCGTTCGCGCTACGAGATGCCGGCCAGCGACGAGGAAATCGAAGAAGCTCTGGAAGAAGGCGTCCAGATTGAATACCTGGTAGCGCCGGTGGAGGTGCTGACAGAGAAGGGCAAAGTCAGCGGCCTGAAGTGCACCAGGATGGAATTAGGCGAGCCCGACGAAAGCGGGCGGCGGAGGCCGATACCTGTTGCGGGCTCTGAGTATGCCACCGAGGTGGACACCGTCATTCCCGCCCTGGGCCAGGTGGCTGACCTCTCCTTCCTGGGGAAGGACATCAAGGCTGAGAGAGAGCACATCTTCATTGATGACAGCGGGGCTACCACTTGCCTGCCCATCTTCGCCGGGGGCGACGTGGCCACAGGCTATGGCACAGTGACCCACGCTGTGGGCTCCGGCAAACGGGCTGCCCTGGCCATTGACCGCCTGCTGAGGGGCGAGACGCTGGAGGGTTTCCCGCCCCTGGACCACAACGTACACGCTGTGCCTAGGGACGTGGACCCTACCGTGGTGGTCTTTGAAGACCTGAATCTGGCCTACTTCGAGGAGGAATCCCGCCCCAGACAGGCACGGACTCCTGCTGAAGAGCGGGTGAAGGGCTTTACCGAAGTCAACCGGGGCTTTGATGAGGAGGTGGCCGTGGCCGAGGCTGTACGCTGCTTCAGTTGCGGCACCTGCAACCAGTGTGACAACTGCCTCATCTTCTGCCCCGACGTGGCCGTCTTGCGCGATGGCGAGAGGCNCTACGTCTTTGACTACGATTACTGCAAGGGATGTGGCATCTGCTTCACCGAGTGTCCGAGGCGGGCCATATCCTTCGAGGAGGAAATAAAGTGGAAAAAGTAGTNTCAGGCAATTACGCTGTCTCCTGGGGAGCCAAGCTGTCCCGGACGCAGGTCATCGCCGCCTATCCCATCACTCCCCAGACTTCTATCATCGAGTTGCTGGCCAACTTTTGCGCCGATGGTGAGTTGGACGCTCGTTTCATCAAGGTGGAATCGGAGCACTCGGCCATGGCCGCCTGCATCGGGGCCTCAGCCGCAGGGGCACGGGCCTTCACCGCCACCTCAGGCCAGGGGCTCCTGCTGATGCACGAACTGATCCACTGGGCGGCCGGGGCACGGCTGCCCATCGTCATGGGCACTG
>JGI24422J19971_10003263_pt1 | contig 10147 bp, 7 predicted proteins | sample DeeMarSWOR152_54_FD_19971 | JGI IMG/M metagenome (IMG submission 19971)
GCCAGCAACCTCCCAAGTGGCGCCAGCTTCAATACTGGAAATCACGTGTTCTCCTGGACGCCATCTTATACCCAGGCGGGTAGCTACACCGATGTTCACTTCGAAGTTACAGATGGCTGGAATAGTGTCTACGAGAATATTACCATCACGGCTACCAATACCAATCAGCCACCACAGGCAAATGCCGGCTCCAACCAGGAGGTATCAATTTCAACTTTAGTCACTCTGGACGGTTCCGGGAGTTCCGACCCCGATGGGGATACAATTAGCTCCTATTTATGGACACAGACCAGCGGACCGACCGCAGCATTGTCAGACAACACAACGTCAATGCCGACCTTCACTCCCACTGAGACCGGTACTTACATATTTTCACTGGTAGTCAATGATGGTATATTGGATAGCAGTCCGGACTCTGTCACCATTACTGTCAATCCTTCCGGTGGTGGAGGCGGCGGCGGAGGTGGCGGTGGGGCACCGGGTATCACCTTCGTAATCGACTACGTAACCAGCGATGGCAGATTCGCCGACGATGTTGAAGCCCAAAGCGATGATGGAAAGGCCGTCCTTTACATACATAAAGATACAATCGGCCTCAATAGAGTGGGTTTCAGGTTAACCAGTATTACCGTAATAGAGAGTTCTAACTATCCCGCCCCACCAAAACTTTATAAAATTATCCCCCCCGTTTATCACATGGAACCGGTTGGGGCCACCTTTGAGCCGGCGATAGACCTTACCATTAACTATAATGACTCCCTGATACCGGAGTTGCTTGCCGAGAAGAACCTGGTGGTGGCTACATGTGACACCAGCGGCAACAAATGGGAGATACTGGACAGCATCGTAGATCAAGAAAACGACACTATCATGTCTAAGGTTGGTCATTTCAGCTTCTTTGCTGTCATGGCACCGCTTCACCCGGCAAGTTTCGAAATCAACGAATTTTATGTGACTCCCGAACAGGCGGAGTTTGGAGAAACTGTAAAAATCAGCGCCGTCATCACCAATACCGGCGCCCTTACCGGAAGTCATGAATATAGCATAAAACTGGATGGAGAGCTAGTAGAAACTAGGCAGATTACACTTGATGGCGGTGAGAGTCAGACGGTTAGTTTCAACGTAAATCCAGAGACCAGCGGTGTACACGAAGCATCTATCGGAGAGTTATCATCGACATTCACGGTTCAGGAACCTAAAGCTCCGGCTTCTTTCTCTATTAGCGACCTCACCGTAAATGCCGCCGAAATCAATTTGGGAGAAAGTGTTGAAATTAGCGCTCTGATCACTAATACGAGCGACCTTTCGGGGAGCTATGACGTCATTCTGAAGATGAATGACACGATTATGGAGAGCAAGCAAGTTACACTGGATGGCGGCGGTGATACGACAGTAATCTTCAGCGTCACGCCACAGAGTTCCGGCGAACATTCGGTAAACATCGGCGATTTGTTTGCGGTGTTCGTGGTCAAAGAACCTCCGACTGCGACAACTGTTTCCCCGGAAATCAAAGGCTTTGGTGTCACTCCCATCTATGACCACGAAACGGGAAAGCTGGTCTCAGCCAGAATAGACTATCAGGTGAACGGGACTGAAGAGCTGACTCCTGAATCTAAGTTAGTACTCAAGATACTACACGAAGGCGAGCCTCTGGAAGAAATTCTGCTTCTTTCGGCAAACCAGCTTCAATCTAACGAAAGCACCGGTAGCCAGGGCTACGTACCTTCTCTAGGCTGGAACACTGGCCTTTACACTTTCTACGCAGAACTGACTGACGGAGAGAGTCCTGTTCAGAGCACGGAACAAAAGCAATTCACAGTTACACCTGAGTCCTTAACAAAGGCGGTCAGTTGGAGAACTCTGGGGATTGTGATCGGCTCAGTGTTTATCTCGATGGCAATGATTGTGGCCTTGATAATATACCGCAGGCGCAATCTGCTATTTAACTACAATAAATGATAACAAACCAATGCTCCGAATAGCTCATAAAGGCGGGTGAAAACTATCGATGCGAAGGCGGCTGCAATTCAGTACGCTTGTTATAACAACACAAATCCTGCTGGCAGCCCTAGCTATTGCCTGGTTAATTCACATGGTTACCATAGCCTTGACAGGCTCGATTTACTTCGTTGAAAACAATCCTTTTATACTATGGGCAGAAATAGTCGTCTCAATTCTTATAATTCTGTTTGCTATCTTTGTTCTTATTGTTCAGCTCCAGAGATTGGGAGAAAGACGAAGCAGCGACCGGAATCAAAACGAACGTTAATCACCAGACATCTTGTTATGATTTCTGGAGTTCCGCTTCATTTGCTTAGAGAAGAGTAAGGGTTAAAACACCTACCACCAGGCAATATCCGGCAAAGGGATACAGCGGTCTTTTACGCACGTAAGCCAGGAGCAACCGGATAGCGGCATAGCCACTGACTGCCGCCGCCACGAAGCCAACGAGCAGCAGAGGGGCCTCAGCTGAAAAATCACCACGATTGACCAAGTCGGCCAGCTGCGATAGTCCAGCCCCGGCGATAATGGGTATAGAGAGAATAAAGGAGAAGCGCGCTGCCGCCTCCCGGGTCAGTCCACGAAACATCCCGACAGATATTGTGGCGCCACTGCGAGAGAGCCCAGGTGATATGGCCGCAGCCTGGCCAATCCCAATCAGGATGCTATCCAGCCAAGTGATTTCCTGAAGAGCCCGACGGCGCCGACCGAAAACTTCGGCTAAGACGAGCAGTAGCGCCGTCAACAGGAGAAACGCACCCACTGCGGTGGTACTGTCGAAGAATGACCTGAAGGTTTCTTCCAGGAGTAGACCCGCTAGAACGCCTGGCACGGTACCAAGTATCACCCACCATGCCAGACGCGATTCGGTTGACTGGAAGGGCTGGCCGTGTACTAATCCCTGCCACCAGGAAACGATAAGACTAAGCAAATCACGCCGGAAGACCGCTATTACCGCTATCAGCGTCGCCAAGTGAACCGTGGTATCAAATACAAGTGACGGTGAGGGCCAGCCCAGGGCTGCAGGCAATAATACCAGATGACCGGAACTGCTGATGGGCAGAAACTCGGTGGCACCCTGCACGATACCTAATATAAACGCCTGTAAAAGTCCCACGACTGCCTATTGAATTGAATAATTGGTTTTACTGCATAATTGTATCGTATAATCGACACTCAGTAGAAGCGAAAGGATATATTTCCTGATTAAATGTTTCAGTTATGCTGGCTGAGATAATAAGTAAGTATAATTGCGAAGGTCAGTTTTACTTTATCATTTATCAGTAACCTTATCACTGCTTGCCTGTTTCGCACACTAATTATTGGAGCACTATTGAGAATCGGCTGCTCTTATTGACAGAGAATTTTGTGAAGCGAATATAATAGCTTCCTACAAGTATCGCTCCAAAATTGCGCTCTCGATTACCGCTTCATTCTATTTCTCCAGAGGTCTACATTAGTGACCACAATTAAAATGACAATGAAGCAAATAAGGCTAATAATCAGAAAGAAGCCAATGTGTTTTGGTCCGTAGAGTAACCGGTCAAACAAGCTTACGACCTGTGGATAGCGGTGTCCTATTAAGTCCTGAATTACTATATCGTATAAAATAAAGTATCGCCTTGGAATGGGAAGGATATAAACTTTTCCCCATGGCTCGAAAGGAGAATCTAACCTAATGCGCCAATTAGTAGTGGCCTCTCGATGCTTCACGCGATCAACCCCTTCATTGAAAGTAACAACATCGATGTGGCCCTTCTGTTCCTCGCTATACAGGAATCTTACGAAATCTTCAAACTGTTGAGTCTCCATTTCAGGCTCGCTATACATCTCCGGGGTTGGTCCAATCGCATGACCAAGGAAAACAAGCAAAACGCCTTGCTGGCTGTATTTATGCACCGTTTTCTCAAGAAAAGTAACATCCAGCGAGAGATCCAGCATCATCAAATGAGCAGGATTATCGCGCACGTAGCATGCAGAATTCACGCCATGTTGAGTTGTCCTAGCAGCCATGAAGAAGTCTGAAACAATCTTCATTGAATCAAGGTCATGGTTTCCAAATGGATATGCAAAACTAATGGGGGTTGGCAATCCATGCTCTTCGAACAAGGGGCCGACGTTTTCAAAATCACTGATAATCTCATCTGGGGTAGCCATATCAAGAGAGACGTGTTTTGCAGTATGCCAGCCGATTTCCCACCCAGCCTTATAGAGTTCCTGTACATCGGCCCACGTGAATGAGTCCCTCGTATCTGGATCATTAATGAACCCGGTAGCAGTAAAATTGTAGTGGGCCAAGGTTGGTAATATTGTTGAAGTCCAGCTACTATAGCCATCATCAAAGGTAAGCGCCACGAGGGTCTGGCTATCTTCGGAGGAGCACTCCCGATATGGATAAATCGGCGATAGGGGTACAAGTAATAAAATCAAAATAATAATTAAGGCTGTGTGAACTCTTTTCAACACCCACCTCTTAAGGCTAACCTTCTTCCAAGAAAACCGCAAAAGAATCTTCCTCTTAATCTCTATTAAACTCGAATTCTCTGTACCGCCTTTCTCACGATAACTGCATAATCTCTTCTGCAAATTGGGCGCTTCTTCATAATTATGTTCGAAAGGAAATTCGCAAAATATTTATAGGGTATCCTATGAACTTGAATCTTAAACCTAGTTTCTATCCAACGGAAATCAACTATTTCTAATCCACTTCTGATCACGGTCTCATACATAACGACAGGGTCCAGCCAAGTAGTATGCTCCCTATTTACTGATATGTGATTTTCAAAAATTGCCTTCATGCTCTGTTCGATATTAAAAGGATTGGGTGTTGTAATTACGCAAACTGAATGTGAATGCATGTGTTTCCTAACGCTTGTTAGGAATAAACCAATGTTAGATAAGTGTTCGATCAAATCACCAGCTATTATCACATCAAATGTTCTGTTCAAGTCAAAAGATTCTGCATTGGCATTAATGATGTTGAAACCTTTCTCATTCAGTTTACGGATGTCCTCTCCCAGAATGTCCATACCGATAATTGACCGCGACACAGCTTTAATACACTTATGCAACCAATCATCACCAAGAGCTAGTGCTGTTTCAAAACTATGATCGATACAACCGATATCCAAAACATCTTTACCTTTGCAGAGTTCAGATATTAATTGTTCCTTTTTTATCAAATCTTTACAGCTTGAAACAATTTTCATATACTCATCTCTACTTTTAATATTACGGTAACTCACATTTGCCTCTTGCTTCATATACACCCTAGCCCCCTGACAAAATCCAATATCGGATATTATCACAGCATGTCGTTTAATGACTGTTAAAACTAGCCTGGACAATAATATGGGTGATATACTAGTGTCACTTGATTTTCAATCGCTTAAAAGTAATTATTTCCCAAAGCTTGTAAATAGCTTTCCCATTTTCGTATTCCCCGATTAATGTATTACTATTTAAACAGCTATTATCCATAATAAACGCTATCAATTCTTCAGGAGGAAGATAAACAAAAGCTCCTTCTACATATACGATATTACGTTTTATTCCTCATGCGAGATACAATAGTGATCACAAACAAAACGACAACGAAAAATAGAAGTCCAAAAATCAGATAAAAGCCTATATGACTTGATCCGTAGATAATAATGTCAGAGTAAAGTACAAGCTTCGGGTAATAGTTTAATAGAAAATCATACATTACTATATGATATAAGGATTTATAGTCATCCGGAACAGGAATGATATCCTCCTTAAACCATGGATGAAAAGGAGTATCTGTATTAAAGCGCCAGTAACGCGTAGCCTCTCGCTGTTGCATGAGATTAACACCTTCACTAAAAGTAACAACATGAATGTGGCCTTCTTCTTCTTCCTGATGTAGCAATTTAACAATATCTTCGAACTCTGAGACGGTAATTTCAACCTTGGATTTCCATCTGGTAACCTCTCCTACAGTATGACCAAATAAGACAATGAACACACCTCGTTGGCTATATCTATTCACAAGTCTTTCAATAAAAGAAAGCCCTTTATCAAGGTTTATCGCAGCTAAATGAGCAGGATTGTTACGTACTTCATTCACGGTGTTTACGCGATTATGGGTCGTTCTCGCGGCAAAGAAGTAGTCAGATACAATGCACATTGAACTATGATTATGCTTCCCAAAAGGATATGCAAAACTAATGGGGGTTGGTAATCCATGCTCTTCGAACAAGGGACCGACGTTCTCAAAATCACTGATGATCGTAGACCTATCGGCTTCTCGCATATTAATATGTTCAGCGGTATGCCAGCCGATTTCCCACCCAGCATCATAGAGTTCCTTTACATCAGCCCACGTGAATGAGTCCCTCGTATCTGGATCATTAATAAAAGCAGTAGCTGGCAAATCGTAATGCGCTAGTGTTGGCATTATGTTTGAAGACCAGCTACCATAGCCATCATCAAAGGTAAGCGCCAAAAGTGTCTGTCCATCTTCAGAAGAACATTCCTCGACCAAATAAATAGAAACGAGCGGTAGAAGCAGTAAAGCTAAAAGAACAGCTAATACTATCTGGAACCAGCCTGCTCTTTGAATTCTCTTTACTACACTCACAATAGTCTCCCCTATTTGCGAGCAGTCTGTAATCTGAGGAATATATCCCAGGTGACCTTACGCATATAGCGATTTACTCTATGAATTGAGCGAACAACAGATAATGGCAATAAGGTCTTTATAAATAAGTAGAACCACATACTTTGAAAGAGTCCTCCGGGGTGGATTTTCAGTGCCTCGATAAGTTGCTCCCTAGCCGTTTTCATCTGCCTGCCACTATAGGCATGGAGAGCCAAACGGACATGCAGGCGGAAATAAGCCCTGGACCGAAGGGGAGAAAAAAGAGGTCCCAATTCGGCATCGTTAAAGATGCCCTCAAGGATACGGCTTTTAGATTTCAGTTCTTCGTCCATCCCTCGGGCAGAACTGATATTTGCCGAATGAACGCGGTACTTGAGGACAGGCTCAGCTATGTAAGCCACATCATATTTCTTTGCCAGCCGGATCCATAGATCACAATCCTCCGAACCCGAACTGAAGGCAGGATTGAAGAGTCCCACCTCGAGCAGGCAGTCTCGTCGAATCATAATTGTCGCTGCTGTTATGTGATTGCCCCAAATAAGATATTTCGTTATTTCCTCGATTCCGTGCCGGATACTGGAATGTCCGCTCCTGGGCTTCCGCAAGTCAAACACGTGTCCCCTTCTATCCATAAGGTAGACCTGCCCGTAGCTGAAAGCAACTTCAGGATGCTTGTCCAGAACATCCACCGGCTTCGCTAAAGCGTTTTCTGTTAGGATATCATCGGAGCTAAAGAGGGCGATATATTCGCCCCGGGATAACTCAAAGCCACGGTTGCTCGCAACAACTACCCCCTGGTTTTCCTGGTAAGTATATCTGATGCGCTGGTCCCTGAAGGCGTCCACCACTTCCTTAGTATTATCAGTAGAGCCATCGTCCACTACGATAATCTCAAAGTCTGTGAATGTCTGGTCGAGAACGCTTTGAATTGACTCAGCCACGAGGTGAGCCCGATTATAGGTTGGGATTATCACGCTTACCTTGGGCATTTAATTATGTCATCCTTCTCTCTTTACTAAATGAAACATGATATATGTTCCATTTTCACCGGGAAGGTAATCTTGAACATCAATCGATGTTTGTTGTCGAACGCATTGGTGCCCGCATAGTATGTTTCCACGTTTTAATGGACACGATTACCCTGTTTCCTAATAGCGACAAAGCAAGATAAAGATAGGGTCGGACAGACCATGGATTAGTCCTGACAGCAGTTAACAGCTTCTCCCTGCCCGCAGTGATATCTCCGTTTACCAGCAAATCTCTCCCGTATCTGAAGTGAGTGCGCGCTACTCTTCTCCTGAGGAGAGCCTGGTCATTAGCGGAAAGCGAGTTACGATTCAGCGTTTTATTGAGAACAATGATTGCTTCCCTGTACATTTGTTCCCGGTTAGACTGCAGGCTTATGCCATGCTTTCTGTTAAGAGCTAATGGCACATCAATTGTCTCGATGGGGAAACGCATAACGATGCGGACAATCATATCCCAGTCCTCGTGAGTCCTGACAGATTCATCATAATGGCCAACTTCAGCAAATACCGTACGGCGTACTACCATGGCAATCGGGGTTATAAAACATCCCCTTTTTAGTAAGTATTGTAGTGCCTGCCGAGCTGCCTTTTTGGGGTTGACCCAGCTATCGGAGCGCCGGTTATGCCAGTGCCTGCCGAGTATGGCTCCCGTGGCATCGTCATATACATTGACATCAGAACAAACAAGAGCTATGTCAGGACGAGAATCGAGGCGGTTCACCATAACTTCCAGATTTTCAGGCAACCACTTATCATCGGAATCCAGGAAGGCAATATATTCCCCACAGGATGCCTTTATGCCGGTATTACGAGAGGCAGCCAGACCGCGGTTCTTCTGGTATATATACTTGACGCGTTTATCCTGGAGCTGGACACAACTTCTTTCGTATTATCAGTGGAGCCATCATCGACAATGATTAGTTCGAAATCGGCAAAGGTCTGGTCAAGAACACTCTGGATAGCCTCGCCCAGAAAGTGGCCATAATTATACGTTGGAATTACCACGCTTACTTTCGGCATTTCAGTCACCTCGGTAATTGTTATTACATCTTGAACTCATAATGTATCTTGCTGCCGATTCGCTTTTTTCTACCAGAGTTGATTTTCGTTTCGCTCCTCCGGTTGGTCATTTATGCGATGCCGCTACTCCTTTTTTATTGGTTTATGCCGATTTTACTGCCCGGCCTTGTTCGTATGACAAATTTCTCCATCAGACCAATTAGAGCAACGGAGTATTCTCGCAAGACCGGTGGTAGGGAGTTAAAAACTTTCTTGAGCATGGCCAAGTCTTGCTCCCGGACTACTCTAAAGGCAAATATTCCGATAATATAAATAACTATCCCCAGAGGAATACCCAGACCCAGGCTGAGCCCAGCAGTGAGCTGATTTTGAACGGCATATACTGCTAGCCCCATGATTAAAGAGGCCACGGTTATTTTTATCGTATCCCGAACCGGCCAGGTTGCCCCGGTTCTTCTGGAAGCAAAACCGATGCAAAGGAGGGTTACAAGGATCAGCGGCACTGACTTTGCAATTGATGCTCCTATCACACCATATCTGGAGATAAGCAACAAGCTTAATCCAATATTAATGAAGGCCATAAATATATTGATTTTTAAAATAAAGCCAGGGCGGTTTATCCCGAATATAACGGCGCCGGCAGCACGACCGACGTTTAAGATGGCAACTGGGACGATGAGTATCTGCATCAGAATAACTGCTGGACCATATTCCGCTCCATAAAGGACGGAAATAATTGGACCGGCCAAGGTAATCGCACCTGTTGCCAGGGGCACAGCTGCCGCCATCAAGTAACGGAGTGAAGTGAGATATATCGCCTTGATTTTCTCCATATCTCCTTTTCCGAACTGCTCAGCGATGGCAGGGAGGAGCACGAAGCCGAATGCAGATGGGAGCAACATCATGGACATGTTAGCCAGCCGAAAAGCAATATGATAGAAACCAACTGCCTCCACCGGGCAATATATCCCGATAAAGAAGACCTCTGCCTGTTGGTAGGCCAAGTAGTCCACACCGAGGACGCCGGCCATGGTCATGGCATATTTTAACGCCCGTTTCCTGACGGATGTGTCCAGAGGTGAAGGTAAGAACAAACCTTTTAAAGGTATGAGCCGCTGCAGTAAAAAAAGACCGATTAACACTGCTACGCCCAATACCGATATGTTGACGATCAGCACCTCCCAGATACCGTAGCCCAAGGCCATGAGAATGATTACCAGTACCAGGCGCAGCGAGTTGTTTCCCAGAAGGATATAGGCAGCATATTCATATTTCTGGAATCCCCTGAATATGCTTATGAGCGCATACGTCAGGGCATGAGGTACTGAAGCGAAAGCAATGAGAACAAAGTAAATCTGATTGCTTGAGTTTCCCGACAGTCGAGCCCAATAGCTGGAGGTAACTATGATCACAAGACAGATCAGCAGGGCCGCCCCGCCCCTCAACATGAGCGTCAGTTGAGCAAAACCTCTTG
>JGI24422J19971_10003265_pt1 | contig 10147 bp, 6 predicted proteins | sample DeeMarSWOR152_54_FD_19971 | JGI IMG/M metagenome (IMG submission 19971)
AACCTTGTTTATTTTTTCATCATGCAGCCGAAAGACGCATGATATAGAGGCTGCCGTGGCCAGCTTGAATACAGACGAACTTGCCAACGATGTGAAGATTCTCAGTTCGGATGATTTTGAAGGTCGCTTTCCCGCTTCCCCAGGCGAAGAGAAAACCATTCAATTTTTAAAGGAAGAGTTTGAAAAGGTGGGGCTAAAGCCCGGAAATGGGGAAAGTTTCTTCCAAGAAGTTCCTCTGGTTGAGATCACGGCCAGCCCCCAGACCAAGCTTGTGATCACAGGAGGAAAGAAGCCTCTCGAGTTTGCTTATGGAGACGATTTCGTGGGTGTGACCTTGAGGGTTCAGGAAAAAGTGGCGGTAGATAATTCCGATATGATATTCGTCGGCTACGGCATTGTTGCCCCTGAATATCAATGGAATGATTATGAGGGAATCGACGCAAGAGGGAAAACTGTGGTTATGCTGGTCAATGATCCCGGATTCGCCACTCAAGCCCCTGAGCTTTTTAATGGACGAGCCATGACCTATTACGGCCGCTGGACCTATAAGTACGAGGAGGCCGCACGGCAGGGAGCCGCGTGTGCGGTGATAATCCATGAGACCGAACCGGCCGCATATGGTTGGGATGTTGTCCGGAACGGCTGGACCGGTCCCAATTTCAGTCATGTTTCAGAGGACGGCAATGCCGCGAGGTGTGTTGTCGAATCCTGGATCACGCTGGAAACAACCCGGACAATTTTTGAAGCCGCTGGGAAAAATTATGACGATTTGAAAAAATCTGCGGAAAAACCCGGATTCAAAGCCATTCCTCTGGGTTTGAAAGCCAGCCTCACCCTGGAAAACAGAATCAGAAATTCCATATCCAGAAATGTTATCGGACTCCTTCCCGGTTCTGAACGGGCGGATGAGTATATCATTTATACCGCCCACTGGGATCATTTCGGTAAAAATCCCGATCTGGAAGGCGATCAAATCTATAACGGAGCCCTGGACAATGCCACCGGAACCGCGGCTCTGATCGAACTGGCGGAGGCCTTTCAGCGGCTCGGGTCCCCTCCCCATAGGTCTATCCTGTTCATGGCAGTGACAGCCGAGGAACAGGGATTGCTGGGATCAGATTACTACGCCACCCATCCCATCTATCCTTTAACAAAAACCGTTGCGGTCATCAATATGGATAGTTTGAACATCTACGGCCGTATGAAAGACATCCGCATTGTGGGTTATGGACAGTCCGAGCTGGATGATTACGTGAAGGCCTATGCCGAGGAAGTGGGAAGGGTAGTTCTGCCCAACCCGACTCCAGAAAAAGGCTCCTTTTACCGCTCCGACCATTTTCCTTTCGCCAAGCAGGGCGTGCCGGCTTTAAGCGCCGGTTCAGGTGTCCAGCATCTGGAAAAGGGAGAGAAATGGGGACTGGCCCAAATAGAAAACTATATCAGAGAAAAATACCATAAACCTTCGGATGAGTTTGATCCCGATTGGGACCTGAGCGGCCTCCTGGAAGACCTGCATATGTATTTTAAGATCGGGTGGCGCTTGAGCATGGAATCCACTTTTCCCAACTGGAAAGAAGGCAGTGAATTCAAATCCAAGCGGGATGCGGATATGCAGAACCGCTGACTTTTCCCTAAGGAGGTCATCGCCAGGAGAGCGATACGGGAGGGTAAGAAAGCGAGCCCGGCCTCTATTCCCCGCCGAGCTTCCTCCACTCCCAGCACGCAGAAATCACGTTAAAAGAACGTCACCAAATTAACTAGAATACGCCAGTTTTTATGGGCGAGAAAGAAAATGACTTGGAGCGAGGAATTAATAGAACTTCTTTAAATTCATGCCTGCGTAGAGGTGCTCCACCTGGTCAGCATAGCCGTTGAACATCAGAGTTTTTCTTCGTCCTTCTTCACCAATGCGCCTTTCTGTCGCCTGACTCCAGCGTGGATGATCCACCTCCGGGTTAACATTGGCATAAAAACCATATTCTTCCGGTTTTTTATTCAGGACTTCAATCTTTTATCTTAGTGCCCTCTACCTCTATTCCCATTGCAGGAACACTTATTTTACATTTTGTGATCTTTCCGTCCTCATCTCTTTTAAACACAAAACGAAATTCACTCCCATCCGGTGCATAGCCAACAAATGTCAGCTCTTCTCCTTCGACAGGCTCCACTTCTTCCTGGACTTCTCCTTCAGGTGCACCCATCAGTTTTCCATTTTCAACCGAAAACACGAACACGATGAACTGGCCCTCGTATTCAAACTCGTAATTCCCAGCAATTTCTGCCAAGAGCTTTGTGTCGACTTTCTTCTCCTGTTTTTCTTCCTGTGCGAAAGATGCCGCATTTAATACAAGAAGTATGCAACCCATGCAAACGATGGCTCTTCCCAAGAAATTCTTCAATGTTTTTGGCATTACAGCCTCCTCTGTTTGAGTTTAGCGGTCCCAATCATATTATGAAATCGTGTGCCACGTCCACATTCTTCTCGACTTATCTGAGTAGTTTTCCTCGTCGACTCCCTATCCTCTTGTTAATTCTTCACGATTTCATCTTCTCATTTTTCCATTGGACGGTGCAGAATGCACTACTTATTTATACGGATTTCCTCAATCTAAGTTCCCGGATAAGCAAACAAATGTTTATATCCTCTCTTGCTTCTGTTCAGTTAATACACTCTTCCTTCTCTGCTTTCATTCACACCTCAAGAGTAAAGAGTGATTCTGCAAATGCCAATGAAAAAGGGGACAAGCAACTTAAACTCAGCCTATCCCCTTCTTGGAGAAAAAGCAGTCAGTTGTTCTCGTTCAATAATTCACTGACATATCTATAATGCCATTGCGAGCGTGGCGATCTCATAGAGAGTCATTGCTATTTGATCATGACCATTTCGCTGTTGAACTCGCGTTTCATGGGTATAGAGATACCCTGAACGCTAGCCGTGGCGATAATATCTGCCGTGCCGTTGGATACAGTTTTGACAAAAATGCCCTCTTTATAGGCGAAGTACCAGATATCCGTGCCCTTTACCTCTCCTTCTGAAACCAATTCCACACCAGGTTCAGGCTCACTCTTTCCCTCTACAGTGCCGGTGAATTCCGCCTTTATCCTGACACATTCCATCCCGTCAACAATTTCGAATCCCTCAAGGGTGTTCAGGATGTCTAAATTGATGAGGGTTTCACTTCTGTTGGTGCCTTCTTTGATAGCCGCTTTGGTTGTCCAGGCATCTCCGATTTTAACCGGCCGTCCTGCAAAGTCTGGGAACACAGCTTGGAACTTAGAGGCCATATTGTACAGAGTTCCCGGCTCCACCTCGTACTCGATGGATTCCGCGCCGGATAAATCCTTTTCCTCACCTATCGGAGAAAACGTCATGTCAAAACTTTTTCCTTCGACAGGACTCAGGTCCGGGACTAAGTCTCCCTGGGGAGTGGTGATCTTCATGCTCATAGAATCGATCGTTACTTGCAGATGATAATTATTTTCCTTTAGTCCTTTGGATTTCACCGTAAAAGCCAGTGTTTCATCGGCCTCGACTTCCATTGCCTGACCCATGACTTCAAAGTCCAAAGTCATTCCACCTGAACCTTGATACTTCAGCACTTGATTCTCAGGCATTCGGTATTGAAGAATCAAACCTGTCTTCGGGTCGCCCCACAGATTGGCTGTTTTGGCCGCGCACCCGGCCAATAGAGCAATGGCCAGGATGACAGGCACAAATGCCAGCCATATCCGGAAATTCCGTTTGTGAATCATCTTTGACCTCCTTTTCTTTTTAAATGTCAGTGTGAGTTTTATGTTCATCCTAAATACTCATCATATTCATTTAATATTCATATAAATTTAATCAATATCCCCACGATGCACAATACGAGTGCCAGGTTTATGGAAACCAGCCAAAAATAATAGAGAGGGCTTTCCTTCCCTGTCTCCTGAGCCACCAACTTCTTGTACTGGTGGACATACTTCGGGAAGAGAAGGCGCAAGAAAACTATATTGATCTTCACCCCCATTCTGCTGAGTTTGCTGATAATGATCATGGTCACAACAACATTGAAAATCATAGCGGCCAATGCCAGATACAGGAAGAAATTAGATAGGTTCATTATTAACTCCTTTAGTTTAAACCATTCATAAAATTACGTGTTTCCTGTTGTTCAATTATGAACTACTCCCTCCATAATGTGTATCGATATATCAAGCAGTCAAAACAAGACGTCCACAGAAATGTCTCATCAAACCTGAAAAGGACCATTCTTTCAATGTTTTATTCACTCTCAGCCGCATATAAGCAGAACTCTCTAAGGGTATATACTTGTTTGGAGCTTGTTTGTTGCTTCAAACACAGGAAACGATAAATACTTTTTATTCATCAATAAAAAGGTAAAGCCCCTCTTACACTTCCAGCAGCTGGTAAATAATCTCATTCTTGAAGAATCCTCGTCCATTTGACCTGCCATACTGCCTGTGATAATACTCTAGGCACCTGGAGGCTCTGATATATGTCTTTTTCTGTGGACCCCATCACCTCTGAAGTCGTTCTCAACGCTCTCCTCTCTATCGCCGAGGAGATGAGCGTTGCCCTGGTTCGTTCGGCTTACTCCACCAATATCAAAGAGCGCAGGGATTGTTCCTGCGCCCTATTCGATCCCCATGGGTACCTTGTTGCACTCGCTGAAAATATTCCTATTCATCTCGGTTCCATGCAGGGATTGATTCACAAGATCTGTTCTGAGCCGCACAGATGGAACCTCAAACCTGGGGACATCATAGTGGCCAATGATCCTTATTTGGGTGGAGGCTCTCATCTGCCGGATGTGACTTTGATCAAACCTGTTTTCGACCGGAATAAACTTGTGGATTTTGTGGCAAACATTGCTCACTGGACTGACGTCGGAGGACGATATGCCGGCGTTGGAACGGCAGGGGATTCGACTGAAATATTCCAGGAAGGAATGAGAATTCCTCCGACCAAAATCATGAAGAAAAATGTCATGGATAAAGACGCTATAGAACTTATGATGTCGAACATGCGAAACAGGAAGGAAAGAGAGGGAGATTTAACCGCCCAGATATCATCACTCCATCTCGGTGAGAAAAGGCTGAAAGAGCTGTTCAGGGAATACGGAGAAGCGACAATCCAATCGGTTACTGAAGAAATATTCGATTACAGCGAGCACTGGCTGCGCAAAGCTCTTAAAGATATTCCAGAAGGGACCTATTCTTTCACGGACATGATGGATGATGATGGCATATCCAACATTAAAATGCCGATTAAAGTGTCCGTAATCCTTTCTCATAAACCCAAGCCGAACATCACCTTTGATTTTTCTGATACCTCGCCTCAGGTCAAGGGGGGAATCAACATGGTCTTTCAGGCACTGCTGGCCACTGTGAATTATGCCGTCAAAGCCATAATCGCTCCAGATCTTCCAATCAACGAGGGATTTCACCGTCCGATTCAAATTTATGCTCCCGCTAGAAGCCTTGTCAATGCATCTGCCCCCGCTGCCGTAGGGGGAAGAACGGACACTTGCCAAAGGGTTGTTGATGCCATCATGGGCGCACTGGCCACTGCTATACCGGACAGAGTCATTGCTGCATCCAACGGGGCCACAACCGCTATTATATTTGCTGGTAGCAAAAGCCTTTCTGGCACAGATTTTATCTACGTCGAGGCTCTGGGCGGGGGAATGGGAGCGCATTCTTTAAAAGATGGCATGGACGGAGTTCAAGTCCACATCACGAACACCTCGAACCTTCCGATCGAGGCATTAGAAATGTCCTATCCGCTCCGAGTCCTGCGTTATGAACTCATTCCAGACAGTGGGGGCCCCGGACGTTTTCGAGGAGGCCAGGGCATCCTCAAGGAAATCCAAGCGTTAGTGCCTGTTCTTTTCTCCGCCCATTCTGACCGACACCGGCTTGTTCCCTGGGGATTAAAAGGCGGTTTACCTGGAAAACCTGGACGATTCACTCTCCATTCTTCAAGGTATGAGCCTCTCCGAATTCCATCCAAAGTCTCTGGCCTCAAAATTCTTAAGAACGAAATCCTAAGAGTCAAAACAGCCGGAGGCGGCGGGTACGGCCCGCCGCTGAAGAGACACCCGGCCGCGGTTCAAAAAGACTTCTTGCAACGCAAAATAAGCCGCGCTCATTCAAGAAGACACTACGGAGTCGTTTTCTCCAGATCAGGGGAAATCGAAAAAACTCTGACTGAATCAATAAGGAAAGAAATGAAATGAACAGGAGCTGAAACGGCAGTGAAAGTGGCAATAGACACCGGGGGAACATTCACGGATATTATTTTATATGAAGAAAAGAGTAATGATTTCTACCTGGCCAAGGTCCACTCTCATCCAGAAAGTCCGGAATCTCCGTTTATTGAAGGGCTGCTGAAGATTCTGAAAATCGCCGAAAAAAGCCTGGCAGAGGTCAAAGAAATCAGGCATGGGACAACTCTGGTCACCAATGCCTTGCTCGAGGGAAAAACAAGTAAAGTCGGGCTGCTTATCACCAGAGGATTTAGTGATTTGCTTGAAATCGGCCGGCAGCAGCGTCCCAGCCTTTACGATCTGACGAAGGAAAGACTGACTCCTCTTGTTCCGCGAGACTGTGTGCTTGAAATCACAGAGAGAGTGTCTTCCGAAGGAAAGGTTATCACTCCTCTGAATGGAATCAATGCTCAGAGCCAAATCGGAGACTTTATTAATAAAAAGAAAATCAAAGCATTAGCTGTGTCCCTCCTTTTCTCTTTCTTCAATCCCGAACATGAAAGAGAGCTCGAAAAAATCGCTGAAAAAGAGATCGACCCCCGGTTTATTTTCCTTTCCAGTCAGGTCTCCCCTGAATTCCGTGAATTCGAACGCACGAGCACGACAGTTATTGCTGCCGCAGTTGCCCCAGGCATTCTGTCTTATCTTCAATCGATCCAAGATGAATTGAGCGATAAAGCTTCCCCACATCTTCATCTGGGAATCATGCATTCCGGAGGAGGAATCCTGAACACTGAGGAGGCTGAAAAGAGGCCTCACACTTTGATCGAATCCGGACCCGCGGCTGGCGTCATCGGAGCTACACATCTCTCCAGGACACTCAACCTGGACAGGACGATTGCATTCGACATGGGGGGAACAACGGCAAAAGCGGGTATAATCCTGGACGGAAAATTGCAATTCTCCCAGGAATACGAAGTCGGAGGAGAACTTCATCATGGCGGCCGTCAGCGGGGGAGCGGGTACCCAGTTCGAACTCCTATGATCGATGTGGTTGAATGCGGAGCCGGGGCTGGAAGCACAGCCTGGATAGATAGAGGCGGTCATCTTAAAGTCGGGCCCCAAAGCGCAGGTGCGGTGCCTGGTCCGGCCTGTTACGGAAAAGGCGGCACAGACCCAACAGTCACAGACGCCCACCTGGTTCTCGGCCGCCTCGCCGCTGATAATTTTCTCGGAGGAGAAATGCCTCTTTATTCCAAACTCTCTAAAAAGGCCATCCAGCGGAATATTTCTCTTCCTTTGAATCTGACACTCGAGGAAGCGGCTTCGGGGATCCTGGACATCGCCAATGCCAGCATGCTTAGAATACTCCGTCTCATATCTGTCATGCGAGGCCATGACCCGCGAGATTTCACGTTGATCGCTTATGGTGGGGCCGGGCCGCTGCACGCGACGGAACTGGCTGAAAAGATGTCCATCCAACGCATTATTATCCCTCGAACTCCGGGGCTCTTCTCCACCTTAGGACTATTTTACGCGGACCTGAATACGGATTTTGTGGAAACATCCATGATGCCTTTGACAACGCCGTCTGCTCTCAACAGGATCATCAGCCGCCTCCAAAAAAAGGCAGAAGCATGGTTTAAAGAGAATGAAGTCAATCCTCGGCGGAGGAAAATCAAGGTATCCGCTGACATCCGGTATTCCCATCAAAGCCATGAATTGAACCTGCCTCTGCCGGGAAAAGCTCTCGTCATGAAGGATATTCTGGCTCTTCAGGAAGAATTCCATAAAATTCATGCCAAAACCTACGGCCTCAGCTCCCCCGAAGAAAGCATTCAAATCGTGAATGTTCGCTTAAGAGCGACAAAACTTCTTCCTCGAACTGAAATGCCGGGCTATGATTTTTCTGAAAGCTCTTCAGCAAGGAACATAAAGGAAAGACGGCCTGTCTGGATAAAAAATGAAAAATGGGACTGTCCTATTTATGAACGGTCAAGGTTGTGCCCCGGAGAAAAAATCAAAGGTCCGGCCGTAATTCAAGAAAATGAAAGCACAATCCTGCTAACGCCGGGCTGGAATTTTCGAGTGGATGAATCAGGAAACCTTCATATCCAGCACTGATTTTTTTGGGTCAGCCAGGAAATATTTATTCCTATTTATTGTGAATAATCGAATGGTCAGTGCGTCTCATCATTATCAAAATCAAATCACGACTTTAAAAAGAACTCACTTCTCCTTGGCGGGAATCCTTTTCGTGCGTCCCATCCACGAGTAGTCTTCTAAATCACCGAAATTCTCTTTGAAGTTCCGATAATACAGCAATTCCTCTTTCGCAGGGAGAGTCCAACCGTTTGCTAAATATCGTTCTTTAGAGAAATCACTATCAGTAATGGATTGTTCAGCATGTTCTGCCATCAACTCTTTCACACCGGCGCCCTTCCAGAATTTTGCTTTGTTTCGCCTGAGCACTTTCCCGGGAAGCTCTCCATCCAGGGCAACACGTAAAATCCATTTCTCGACGTTATCATGAAGCTTATACTCGGCGGGAATACGAAGAGCGTAGTCTACGACTTCCGGATGAAGAAAACAGACATAGGCAACAGTCCCGTGCGCAGAAGCACTGCGATCAACACGCTGAAGAGCTGTGTTATGCAAGCGCTGAGTGATATCAATCAATTCATCGGCTAAATCTTCCTGTTCAAGATTTTTAAGATAATGATAACCGGCAAAAAGCTCGTCTCCCCCCTCTCCAGATAAAACGGCATCCACATACTCGGAAGCCCTCTGGGCCACAATATAATTCACAAGGCTAGAGCGCACAAGGAGGGAATCAAAAGATTCAAGATGATAAATCACTTCAGGCAAAACCGAAAGCAAATCTTTGAACTGAACCACAACTTCATGATGCTCGGTTCCCAGATAATCAGCTACGGCCCTGGCGTATTTCAGATCGGTCGATCCGTCAAATCCCCCTGCAAATGTGTACAACCTCTCGACATAAGGCCGCGCCAAAGCGGCTAAAGAACTGGAATCGAGGCCTCCGGAGAGCCAACTGCCGACATCTTGTGTCTGCTCGACCTTGCGCGTAATAGATTTTTTTATGCGCTCTTTCAGCTCTACCGCTAAAACGCCGGGGGGTTCTTTCAAAGGCTTCTTTTTTTCAAGCGTATAATAGGCTTCCAAATGTTTTCCGTCAGACATATGGCCTGGCGGAACAAATTTGATCTCCGAGCAGAAATCGAGCAACGCTTTCACTTCCGAAGCAAAATAAATCACTCCATCCTCGTTTTCTCCATAATACAATGGAGCGATACCGATAGGATCCCGCTTGAGAACCACTCCATCTTCATTGACCTTTGCCAAGGCTAGACGTCCAGATCCGCTGCCATCCACAACCTCGTTCTTTTTTTCAATCCGATCAATAGAATCAATCTGAGACTCAGTGCAAACCATGCCTATAGTCGCACCTTTTACAGATTTGACCTTTCTTCCAGCCTGACCGCGATGTGAGATCTTTTCCAACATCCTTTTCACTGTTCGTTGCTTCCCAGGCTGGTCAACACCGGCAATTCCTGACATTATCTTATTGTCCTCTCTATCAAAAGCCTTCTGTTATGATGTAAGTTATTTAATTCATTAAAATTAAGTTATTAACCGTATCATACTCAGACTCATATGTCAAAAAAGCAGCTTGGTTGTTCGCCTTAGAACACCGCCTGTTACGGAAACGGACACTTATTCAGCTTAAATCCAGGGAGATTTCGGCTCATACACAGATAATTCTATGTGGTACATTTCTTGCAAATAAAAAAGTTCCGGAGGTAAAAGCGATGTTTAAAAACTATTTAAAAATAGCCATACGCAATCTGACAAAGCAAAAAATCTATTCAGTTATCAATATTTTAGGTTTGGCGGTTGGCCTGGCCGGAGCT
>JGI24422J19971_10003270_pt1 | contig 10139 bp, 12 predicted proteins | sample DeeMarSWOR152_54_FD_19971 | JGI IMG/M metagenome (IMG submission 19971)
ACTAACCGCTTAGAGGCGAATTCTCCAGCACGCTCCACCACCCAAAAGGGCGCCTCACACCAGACCACCGAAGTGATTTGCTGCAAAACCGGTATGCGTCCCTATTACACACCGATGAAGTGTCTGTTCAATGGGTTGCTTGAATTCCCCACATATCTATAAGAATATATTAAACATTCAAGTATAAAAAACCGGAAGTTATATTCATCGATAATATGCATCCCAGGCATAATTATGCATCAGGGTAATTTTTGGATTTACTTTTTAACCCGTTTATTATAGAATTTACATATAAAATTTTAACCGTTTATTTTTTTGGAGCGATCTTTGTTTCCTTCACAAAAGACCATTTTCTGTGTCGGAATTCCTCGATTAAGGTTCTCGCAGACCGGCACAGCATGCAGTAACCTGTGCTAGAAATCCTTCATCATTTGAAACAGAAAAATAATTCTCAAAATTTTTATTTTTATTAACTTTAAACTCCAATATATAATCATTTACAAATTTGAATATTGGGATAATACACGTATAATGTGATGGAAAGCGAAGTTAAGATTTTAAAGGCGTTGGCGGATGAGACGAGGCTTACCATAGTGGAAGTTTTAAAGGGCGGTAAAGAGAAATGCGTCTATGAAATCATCCCGGTAACAGGCAAGTCCCAGCCAACGGTCTCGCAGCATTTGAAGATCTTAAGAGAGGCAGGCATACTCAAATTCAGAAAGGGGCCTTTAAAAGAGCCGGGCACACTCAAATTCAAAAAAGGAGTCAAAGAAGAGGAAAAATACTGCTACTATTACAGCCTCAAAGATGAAAAAATCTTTGAACTGATAAAGGATTTAAAGGAAATTGCAGAAAGAGTTTAGTTTTGCTAATAGATTTTAAATTTACTGAGGGCCTGTTTTGAAAAAATCGGGAATTACTTACAAATTAACTGCTCATGAAACACCCTCGGAAGCGTTCACAAGAAAACCACAAGAGCATATTCTCCATGCTGTAATAAAATTATTTGAGCGGTAATTAATATTAAAAGATCCAATAAAACCAGGGGGGGAATTAAATCAGGAAATCACAAATTCATTTTGCAAAAGATTATATTCTTTTTAAAAAAATAAATTCACATCAACAAAGTCTCCCTTATGAAGGTCTGTTTTAGTGATCACATAACCATCAGAAACAAGTGACCTCGGAGACGATGCAACAACAGAAACATTGTACGGTTCATTTCTTCTGAAAATATTTAGCGGAGAACCCTCGCATCCCATGGGAATTGCTTTTCCGTTTTTTATCTGAAAGAATACAACATAATCAAATCCTGGAGTGAGAATATTAATGTTCTCAGCAATCGGATATTTTCTTGTGGGTCTCGGAGGCGCTCCGAAGAATCTTCTTAAATTTAATTCGATTGCGATAAATGCTCCGGAGGGTTTCCCGGGCAGCCCGAAAATTAATTTTTTATTTATTATTCCAACGGCAAGCGGCTTCCCTGGACGAGTGTTCACTTTATGCATCACCACTTCTCCCAATTCGGAAATCGCATCTATGACATAATCCTTTTCCCCTACGGAAACCCCACCGGACGTAACCGCCATATCATACTCTGTGCTCTCAATAATCTTTTTCTTTACCTGTTCAAAATCATCGGGAACGGTGCCGATAAATGCGGGGTCGCAGTTAAATTCTTTTAAAAAAGCCATAATCATTGGCGAGTTTGTATCTCTTATTAAACCGCTGCATATTTCATTCCCGTTGGAAAATACTGCCACCCTGAATTTTTTATAAACAGAAATTTCAGATACACAAAGACCTGAGAGTACCGTTATATCCTGTGCTCTTATTTTATGTCCCTTTTTTAGTATAATCTCTCCTTTTTTATAATCCGTCCCGGCGAAAATAACATATTTTCCTTCTTTCAAGGGAATTCCATAAAGGAGATTATCATCCTCTATTTTTGAATCCTCCACCCTGAGAACGGCATCAGAGCCCTCCGGAAGATAAGCGCCAGTTGCAATTCCCATCGCTTCTCCTTTTTTTATTCCATATTCTTCTTTATCGCCTGCATAGATGCTGCCTGCTATCTTTAAAGGATAGGAATTGGTATCTTCCGACCTTACAGCAAACCCGTCCATTGTGGCAGTGTCCCTTAAAGGGGATTCGTATTTAGATATCAGGGGCTCTGCGAGTTCCCTGCCCAGAGAATCCACAACTTTTACCTTTTCAATTTCTCTTTTGAAGTAGAATTTCTCCCTTAATTGATCCATAAATTTACTGGATTCTCGAAGGGATATATTTTTTCTTTCCATTTTATTTTTTCTCTGTTGTTTTTGCCTTATCAACATTATCCATCGGGCTCTTATCTTCCGGGAACTTTCGGGCATCAGGTTCTTTTTACATCATTTTTTATAAAATAAATTAAAATTAAAATAAATGCACATCCATCGATTTGAATATAACGTAAACCTCATCACCTTCGCTTAATTCTTTTTCAAGGTATGCCCTGCGAGTTAAGAGCACGGATAACGGGATACCTACATCAACCACCGCTTTGATTAAAATACCTTTGTCCAGGGCTTCAGTGATACGACCCTTCAACATGTTCATGTCCGCATAACATTTACACACGTCCTTTGACAGAACTATATCCTCCGGGCGGATGGAAATGTAAGTACTTCCTTCCTTTTTTGTTGTGGTAGAGATATCAGTAATCATTCCATTGATTCTAACCATGGATACTTCATCCCCAATTTTCGATGTGCCCTTGAATAAATTATCCGCTCCCACGAATTCTGCCACAATCCTTGATTTCGGTTTTCTAAAGACTTCGTCCGGGGGCCCGATCTGCACAATCTCTCCTTTATTCATAACCCCTATCCTGTCCCCCAATGATATTGCTTCTTCAAAGTTGTGGGTTACATGGATTGTTGTGACTTTAAGCTCCCTATGGATTCTCTTCAACTCTATCCAGAGTGCCTGCTGTGTCTTTGGATCGAGGGCGGATAAAGGCTCATCAAGCAGCAGTAACGTAGGTTTAACTGCCAATGCGCGAGCGATCGCGACCCTCTGTCCTTCACCCCCGCTTAAAGTTGAGGGGTCGCGATGAAGTAAATTTTCTATCTCCAGCAGGTCTAACATTTCCTTTAATCTTTGATCAATCTCAGCCTTTGAATACTTTTTGATCTTCATCCCGAACTCTATGTTTTCTTTAACCGTTAAAAACGGGAATAAAGCATAGTCCTGAGGAACATAACTCACCCCCCTCTCCTCGGGCGTTAACATTGTTGCATCCCTGCCATTTATCCATATCTGCCCAACTTTAGGGTTGTGAAGTCCGGCGATACATTCAATCAGTACGGTCTTTCCACTGCCTGTTGGGCCAAGCAAAACGAAGTATTCCCCTTCCTGAATTTCTAAGTCTATATTTTCAAGGGAAAAATCCCCTAAATCCTTAAAGAGATTATTAATGCGAATCATATTGACCACCCCCTACCAATAACTTTTCTGATTGTAATTAAAGCGATCATCGCTATTGCTATGAGTATCAATATTACGGTCATTGCTTTCTCGACATCGGCAGTTGCTAAACTTAAAAATATTGCTATTGGCAAAGTTTCTGTCTTTAGTGCTGTCGCACCCGCTAAGGTAACGGTTGCGCCAAATTCTCCTATCGCACGCGCCCAGGTTAAAATTCCCGCCGCGATTAATCCATTTTTAGCCAGCGGCAGAGTAACTTTAAAAAATGCCTGGAATTTACTGCAGCCGAGGGTCCTGGCTACGTCCTCATATCTCGGATTTATGGAATCAAAAGTGGATTTCATCAATCTTATACATAACGCCGATACAACAGTAAATTGAGCTAAAACTATTCCCGCGACAACAAATACAAATTTTATACCGTATTCCTCTATCGCAACCCCCAGCGGAGTGTTGAAAAATACCAGTAAAGCAGCACCTAATGCTATGGGCGATACAACTATCGGCAGGTCAAGTATCGTATCAACCACACTTTTACCCCAAAATTCTGTTTTTGATATTGCGTAGGCTGCCGGGATGCCAATTATTATGGATATGACGGCGGTTATGGTGGCGGTTATCAGACTTAATTTTATGGCGAAAAGAACTTCCTTAGAAAGTAATAAGGATAATATTGCGCCCGGATCGGTATAGATGGTTATGGAGAATATAAGGCATAGGAAAAATAAAACAAAGAATATAAGCGTAGCTAGGGTTGCCGCTTTAAATACCCTTTCCCCGAATATTCCTTTAAACATTTTTTATTGTGATCACAAACCGTATGTTTTCTATGATTATGACCCTAAAAGTTATTTTCCTATAAACCATATGGTTTTTTCTGCTTAAATACTTTTTTCGAGTGCTGTTGAGCGTAGCGATGTTGTTTTTACAAAAGTAAATTCTAAACAGCGTGTGGCAGACATAAATGCCTGACATGTGTAAGACACGTAGTGTCTTCCACACCTGATGATAAACCTTCGCAGAAGGTTGTTTTTATTGTGATTTCCAGATAGCGGGTAATTCATACTCCCCCCCAATTTGAGCATTCGGCGCGTATTCTCTTGCTTCTTCTTCGGTCGCTATATACCCCCATTTTGCAAATATTCTCTGACCTTCTTCTGTAACCAGGAAGTCTGTAAACCGCCCGGCACTTTCCCTGTCTTCCGTGTAAGTTGAAATTGCTGCTGGGATGTATGCAATCCTTGGTACCTGCTCTGGTCTCAGATACACAACATCGGTATCATCGGGTGTCCATTCTGAAAAAACTCTCCACCCGATAACGACATCCACTTGATCCATAACAATCAATGCAGCGGTCTTAGAGCAGCTTTCAGCATGAGTAACTATATTTGGCTTAACTTTTTCCGTCATATTATTGTACTCAAATATTTCGACAGCATACAATCCGACACAGCAGCTCTCGGGAGCGCATATCCCGACCTCTATGCCTTCTTTTGCCAGATCATCAAGTGACTGGATGTTTTTTGGATTACCTTCCCGGACATCAATTGCTGGAACAAGATATGCGATTTTCTTTACTGTTTCAGGATACACGACACCATCTCTTTCAGCAATTAACATATAATCCGGCGAGCCGGGAATGTATAAATCACCCTGTTTTGACAGCTTCATCTGGGAAAGCATTGTTCCCGAGCCGCCGAAATTTAACTCAACCTTTATTCCCGTTTTTTCTTCAAAAACATTCGCCGCTTCTTCCATCGCCGGCTTGGATGCAGATCCGCAGAATGCTGTAATTGTCTTTTGTTTTTCTTGATTCGTTTTCATCTCCTCGCCGATGCATCCTGCAATCAATACGATAGCTGATATGGCGATCAATACCGTTAAAATATATCTTTTACCCACTTTCGTTATTTAAAATATAAATAACATATTAATAAACATTTGAATATAAAAAGGTTTCATAAATTTTCGCATGGAATAAGCGGAATGCTCAGGATTTTTCGCATAACCAAGATATATACCAACCTGAGTTCATCTGCACTTCACTTTGATGAGATTTTATTAATTAATCCTATTTGATTAATAAAAAGATGGGCGTTAATTTAAGGGATCTCATCACCGGAGAAAAGATCACTTTTAAAGACTTACGGGGAAAGGTGATAGCAATAGATTCACTGAATGTTCTCTACCAGTTCCTGACGTCAATAAGGCGGGCGGACGGGACTCCTTTGATGGACTCTGAGGGAAGGACGACCTCCCATCTTTCAGGTTTGTTCTACCGCACCTCAAATATAATAAAATCCGGGATAAAACCGGTTTATGTTTTTGACGGCAAACCACCTGAACTGAAGATCAAGACCCTTGAGCAGAGAAAGAAAGCAAAGGCTGAAGCAGAGGGTTTATGGGCCAAAGCAAAGGCTGAAGGCAGGATGGAGGATGCCCAAAGATATGCCAAGAGGACATCTCGCTTTACAGGTGAAATGCTCGAGGCTTCAAAGATTCTTCTGGAGAAGATGGGTGTTCCCTACATGGTTGCGCCGTCGGAAGGAGAAGCACAATGCGCGTATATGTGTAAAAAAGGCGACGTGTTTGCCTCCGGCTCCCAGGACTATGATACTTTGCTTTGCGGTTCTTCCCGCCTTGTTAAAAATTTGACCATGAGCGGATATGGGGAATTAGAGGTTCTGTATCTGGATAAAACCCTGGAAAACCTGGGAATAACCAGGGAGCAACTGGTTGAGATGGGAATATTGATCGGAACGGATTTCAATGAGGGGATCAAGGGGGTTGGACCGAAAAACGCCCTTAAAATAATCAGGAAAGGAAAAATCGGTGAAATAAAAAAAGAGATAGAAAATTTTGATGAAATAAAGAACCTCTTTTTGAATCCAGCGACAAGCGATGATTACGAACTAAAATGGAACGAGCCGTCAAGGGGTGAATTGCTTGAATTTCTATGCGAGGAGCATGATTTCTCTAAAAACAGGATAGAAAACACGATAAATGACCTGGAGAAATCTTTTAAGGAGTTGTCGCAGAGGGATTTAAGCGCATGGTTTTAATTTTCATACCCCCGCCGTTAACCATGCCGTTAATGATAACGTCTTTTTGTTTTTTTATCAAACCAGAAAAAATAAATGAGAACTAACGCTATTATAAGATCCATGATGGGATGAAAACTGGGAACCAGATCTATTTTTTTTATTTCATACCCGGCGGACGACCCGCTTGCCCATATAAGTGTGTTGACAATCAATATGATAGCGACAGCAATCGCAAGAATTCTCCCCATGTCTCTTAGATCCCAGAGTAATTTACCGATATAGAGGTAGATAACACCAAAAAACAAAAGAAATCCCGCGTTATCAATGATTTCCACCTCATTAACATAGGGTTCAAATAGGGGTGATTTTTTGTATGACCCGGGCAGGATCTCGGTATCAATACAAATTAAAAAAGAGGACAGAAAAATAAACCATGATGCAAAAAATACGAATAATAAGGCTAAAATCTGTGACTTCACCGGCTTGTCCTTTTTGATCAGGCTTTTATAGGTTTTTCCCTTTTTCAATTTAGCGTTTATATTATATATATTGGATAACAGATATAAAAAGCCTTTTTTATCTAAAATTTATTATGGAAGATATGAACATAAAATCGCGATTATGGATTGAAAAGGGTAATAAACCGGTATTCTGAGACGGGAAATATAGATTACTTATACTGATTGATGAGAGGGGCTCCATAAATAAGGCAGCAAAGGAAATGAAGATGTCATACAGGAAAGCGTGGGGGGACGTAAAGTCAATGGAGGAGCGTCTTGGAATCAAACTTGTTGAACCTAGATACGGAAGAATAAAAAAACAAATATACAAAGCCAGAGGGATTTCCACCAGAGAGGAGGTTAAACTATGATTTCATATCTTATTGATACAGACCGGATTATTGATTTTTTAAAGGGTGATGCAAAAACGGTTGAAGAATTAACCTCGCTGTTAGACGAAGGACTTGGGGTCAGTGCGATCTCTCGTGCTGAGTTATATGACGGAGTTTATGGCTCGGATAGTCCAGAAAGGCACATGAAGGGGCTTGATGATTTCTTAACCGGCGTAACTATTCTGGAAATTGATAGTGAAATTTCCAAGATATTTGGAAAGAAGAGAGCGACACTTAGAAAAGAAGGAAAATTAATTGATAACTTTGATCTCTTGATTGCATCTACTTGCCTGCATTATGATCTTACATTGATAACCAACAATACCCAGCATTTTGAGAGGATTGAGGGGTTGAATATACTTAAATTCTGAAGAATAAAGGTGGGAGGTGCTATTTTAAGTTGATATCACTGAAAAATAATGATGAAAATAAGAAAATGAACTTCATAAAAATTAAAAACCTGGGTGGTGTGGACATAAACGAACTCTACAAAAAAGTTAAAAGCGAAAATGCAGATAAAATCGGCTGCATCGTTTCTTTCTGCGGCATCGTGCGGGAAAACACTCGCGGCAGGATTACAAAAGAACTTCACCGGGGTATGGATGAAGATGCAGAAAATATCCATGGATATGGAACGGGTGCCGATTATTCATAGTATTGCGGATAACATAGATAATGTGCCAGAGGAATTGAGAGATTTGATGGTCGGAGATGGTTGAAATGGTTAAACGGATGATGTTAAACATTTATTTTTTTTAAAATCGAATAATTTATGTTGATATCAAAGATTCAATTTATTATACTATAGAGTAAATTACTAATTGATAAACAAATATTTTACTAAATAGTAAATCACTTAGAAGTAAAGATGATCTCTGTAAACCCATTTAAGTACGGGGGAGTAGCTAGAGGGGAATATTTTACTGACCGTGAGGAAGAGATAAAAACCCTTCTTTTAGACCTTGCAAGCGGCCAGAATGTAATTCTTTATTCTCCAAGACGCTTTGGTAAGACATCCCTTATCCTAGAGGTTATAACTCATCTCAAAAAAGATGGTTATTTATGTATTTATGTAGACCTTTTTCCAATCTCTTCAAAGAGGGAATTTGCTCAAAGACTGGCATCTGCTATTGCTAAGGATACTTCAAGAAGGTTTGAGGAAGCAGCCCGAAAAATCAAAAACTATCTCCCTAAGTTTACCCCCCGGCTCATCTTAAGGGGCGAAGGCGGTATGGAGTTTGATCTGGAGTTTGAAGAGAGAGAATTGGATTTTGATAGGTTGCTTACCAGTTTATATGATCTTCCCCAGAATATAGCCCAAAAGAGAAAGAAAAAGGTTGTTGTAGTCTTCGATGAGTTCCAGCAAATAGGACAGATTGATGGTGAAGAGATTGAAAAGGGCTTAAGATCGAAAATTCAACACCATAATGATGTAGCCTACGTATTTATGGGGAGCAAACGCCACCTCATGGAGCGGATATTCAATGATAAAAGCAGACCTTTCTATAAGATTGGAAAAACCTTTACCTTGAGGAAGATTCCCAGAGACAAATTTACTGCATTTATTGAAAAGAGGCTTAAGAAGACGGAAATGGCGATAGAATCAAAAGCATTGATTGAAGGGATTCTTAACATTACCGGCGGTCACCCCTATTATACTCAAATGCTTATGCATGAGGTATGGAATGAATCATATCCAAACAGGACAATTACTGAAGGATCAATCAAAAGAGGTTTAGAGCAAGTTCTCTCACATCAGTTGGATGCTTTTATCACCTTGTGGGATACGTTGTCGCCAAAACAAAAGAATCTTTTAACTGCGTTGGCATCTGATGAGAATATTCCTCTTCATTCTCAATCAGCCATCCTAAAGTATGAATTGGGCTCTCCGGCTACTGTAAGCAAGTCCTTAAAGATGTTGGAAAAGAAAGGAATCATTGAGCAAGAGGGGGGGAGACATATTTTCCTGGATATCTTCTTTAAGGAATGGCTGAGAACAAGGATGGCATAGTATCTAAAAAACAAGCAATATGGCATATCAACGCAAAGCTGTATCCCGGGGGATAAAAGATATATTATGACAAGAAAATGAACTACATAAAAATTAAAAACCTTGGAAGTATTGATGTAAATGAACTTTACAGAAAGGTTAAAGAGGAAAATGCAGATAAAATTGGATGCGTCGTCTCTTTCTGCGGCATCGTGAGGGAAAACACCCGCGGCAGGATTACAAAGGAACTTCACTGGGGTATGGATGAAGATGCAGAGGACAAGCTAAGGCAGATAGCCGGCGACGAATCAAAACGAGATGGAATTTTAAATATATTGATTTACCACAACATTGATGACTTAAAAGCGCAGGAAGAGGTGGTTTATATTCTGGTTGCGGCAGAGCACAGAAAGGAAGGGTTTGAAGCTTTAATGAACATCATAGACCGAATAAAGGACGAGGTTCATATTGATATGATTGAAAAGAATTGATGGAATTGAATTTATTAAAAATTCGTATTTATAACAAAAAGTGCTTAAATTGCAAAACTGGAGTGCACCCCTAAAACCAGACAGGTAGTTAAGAAATTTTCCAGTTCTATTCAAACAACACTTGGCGGGGCGGGTTACGTTGGCGGGGAAACATTTCAATACCGCACTGGTTCTATTCAAACGATCGTTCCACCCCCGAACTTCCAGAGTCTTCCAGCATTTCAATACCACACTGGTTCTATTCAAACAGTCCT
>JGI24422J19971_10003273_pt1 | contig 10134 bp, 6 predicted proteins | sample DeeMarSWOR152_54_FD_19971 | JGI IMG/M metagenome (IMG submission 19971)
GCAAAGCGCCGGTCCCTTTGCCGTGAATGAGAGAGACCTGGGAAAGACCGGCTAAGTAAGCATTATCTAAATATTTATCCACCACCCCAAAGGCTTCCTCTGCCAAAAGCCCCCTTAGGTCAATCTCCGGAGAGACATGCGGCACAGTGTAGGGAGTTCCTATATACTCAGATTCAGCCTCAACCTTTTCTGCTTCTTCGATTAAGGTGAGCTCACTTTCCTCCACGGTATAAGTTATGTTTCCCACCAATACTTTAATTTTTCCTGAGTGCTCGTCTTTTTCTGAGACTTCCCCCCTGATGCCCAGAGGCTCTATCCACACTGCATCTCCGGGCTTGATGATTCCCAACCTTTTGGCTACCTTCTCCTCGAATTTCTCCAGCTCTTTGTTTATGGAGGTCTTTTTCTCCTCCAACACATGATGAGCCTCTTTGACCACCTGTTTTTCAGCCTGTGTCTTTCTGATCTGAGCTATGAGTCTTTCCAGCTCCACCCTGGTGGTTTCCACCATTCGTTTTGCTTCCTTCAGAGCATTGGTCTTTAAATCTTTTTCCGAGGATTTTACTTTTTCCAGCTTATCCTTGTAAAGTGTTACCAGCTCTTCAGAGACCTTTCTTTGCTCATCTAAAGCTTTTCGATTCTCTCTGACAGTTTTTAAATCTTTTTCCAAACTCTCCAAAAGATGTCCCAAATCCCTTTCTTTGCTTCCCAGAAGTTTTTGAGCAAATTCGATTATATCCTGGGGCATTCCCAATCTCTGGGCGATCTCTATGGCATAGCTTGATCCGGGATAGCCGACCTGAAAACGGTAAGTGGGAGTCAAAGTCTCCTTGTCGAATTCTAAAGAGGCATTTCTTATCTGAGGATATTCTTCAGCCAAAATTTTTAATGCTCCATGATGCGTGGTGACGATCACCTTAGCTTGTTTTTTGATCAATTCAGTCCATTATTGCCTCACCCAGAGCTACCCCCTCCTTAGGATCTGTTCCACCGCCTAACTCATCCAACAAGATCAAAGTTTCCGAATCAGAATTCTCCACAGCTTTTTTGATCTGGGTCATATGGGAGGAAAATGTGGAAAGGGACATCTCGATCGATTGCTCGTCGCCGATATCTGCATAGATCTTTTTAAAGACGCAAATCTCAGAGTAAGGCGCAACCGATACGTGAAGTCCGGAAAGAGCCATCAGGGTCAAAAGACCCACGGTCTTCAAAGCTACGGTTTTGCCTCCGGTATTGGGACCGGTGATGATTAAAGCGGTGTAGTCTTTACCCATACTCAGGGAAAGAGGGACTACGGTTTTCTTTGCCGCCTCACCTTCTTCTCCTTTATCAATCGTTCGAAAAAAGTCACCGGAGACATTGAGCAAGGGATGTCGGGCTTCAATTAAATTGATGTAACCTTGTTCATTTAAGAGAGGAGGATTTCCATCATAGTCAGACGACAGTTTGGCCTTGGCATAAATGAAATCCAATCTCTGCAGAGCTTTCGCTGTGATTTTCAGATCTTCCAATTCACCTCGGATCATACTGGTGATCTCTTTTAAAATCCTTTCGATCTCCCTTTCTTCCTCCAGAGAGAGTTCTCTTAGTTGATTATTCAACCCCACCACCACCAAAGGCTCTACAAAGAGGGTGGCTCCGCTTTTGGACTTGTCGTGCACGATCCCCCTTTGTTGAAAAAACTCCGCCTCCTCCATGGGAATCACATATCTGTCATCCCTTATGGTGATGATGTCATCCTGTCTNGGTCCCTTTACTTTCCGCGCACCTATGATCGACTGAAGCTTATCCAGNAANCTGTTTCTNACTGTNTTTTTCTGGTGGCGGATATCTGANAGTTTGCCCGAGGCGGAATCCTTTATCTCGCCGGACTGATCCACAGCCGAATTTATGGAAGCTTGTATNTGATCGAAACTTCTTAACTGCGAAATCAATTTAAAGATGTTGGAATATTTTTCTTCTCTGGATTTCATAAATTTTAAAAGCGCTCCTGAAACCGCCAACATCCCTCCGATATCTAAAAGCTCCCCCGGTTCCAGATAAATTCCCTCAATTTCTGCTTTTTTCAAAGATTCCCGGATATCCCTAATTGACGAAAGGGGAAACCTCTCTTCGTACAGAAGAATCTCCTTTAACTCAGTGACCTCTCTGATCTCTTTTTCGATGATCTCCTTATCTTTGTAAGGAAAAAGAGCAACACAAAGCTCCTTACCCCAATCGGAGAGACAGCGAGAAGAGAGCATCTTCTTTATCTTATCGAATTCCAAGACTTTTAAAGTACGTTCATCCATCTTCCACAGAGTAAAAAATTCTAACGGTGGTAACCCTCAAAAAAATTCCCAACAGAAGAAGCAAACCACACAGATAAAATCCATTTCTTATGGATCCAGAATTCGGACGATCTGTCGGGAAAATGAAGTTACACTATCAACTGAGACCTTTAACTTGATCCATCTACCTCCCAAAATAGTACTCCATGTCATTGATGATCCTTCTCACGTTATCGTCATCTGAGGAGGGACCTATGATCCTTCCGGAACCTGCAGCAGGCTTTGTCTCCAAAGCGTCCTTTATCTTGTCGACCAGATAGGGACTTTGGGGATGAGCGAATGCGGTCCCCTCGTAGATAAGAGGGACAACACCCCTCATGGCTGGTGCAAAGAAGGATGAGTCCAGCTTGGCCACGACCGAATCTGGCAGCGGGAGCAAAACCAACAAGAAAAGCAAGAAGCCGATTAGAATCCAGCCCTGAAACGCTCCAACAATTGCTCCTCCTATCTTATCCACGTTTCCCAGAGGACGTAGCGAAGCCACTTTATAAAAGAGATTGCCTAACAATTTGGCACCAACGTAAACTAAGACAAACATGAAGATAAAGCTTACGAACACGACCATGATGGTAGATACCTTCATGTGTGTCACCAGCTTGCTGGTGGTCCAGTCGACATAGTTGATGGAGAAGATCACCCCAACTATAAAGGATACTACGCCAAGCAGCGCAGAGAAAAATCCCCTTTTGGAACCGATTAAGATGGCCACCAACAGAAGTCCCAAAAGGATGTAATCAGCTATATTCATCTTTCTCCCCTCGCTTTATTTCCACCTGTGGTAAGAACCGTAAGGTTCGCCCTTTGGTGGATTTACCCATTAGCTTTCAGCTTTTTACCTCCAGTAAGAGCGAAAAACCAAAAGCTAATTGGCTACAAAAGACAACACGTTACCTCCTCATTTTAAGGTAACGTGCGATCTTTTTGTGAATGTTTGTATCTCATCTTGCCCACCCATACGGCTATCCCTTCGCCCATAAGGGATTGAGGATCAGCTGGTTGCAACAGAAAGATTATGGGTAAAGGCTAAATTGTCAATGGGCCTTGGTGCGAACTAACCGAGAGATTCGATCTGGAATCACATACCCTTATCTCCAGCCAGACAACGTTTTTCTTAGTAAAACATCGATAGCTATTCGGACATAGATTGTAGTTTGGATGAGACCAACTCATTGACCTTCTTACCGTCTGCCCTTCCTTTGACTTTGGGCATGACGGTCTTCATCACCTTGCCCAAATCGGAAGGCGCTGAAGCATTCACCTCTCTTATAGCTTCATCCACGATCTGGAAAAACTCCTCCTCCTCTAACTGCTTCGGCATATACTCCCAGATGACCTCCAACTCCGCCTTCTCACCAGCGACCAGATCCTCCCTTCCTCCCTTTTCAAACTGCTCTATGGAGTCTTTATGTTTTTTAATGGACGAAGATAAAACTGAAATCACATCCTCATCGGTAAGTTCTGAACCTTTTTCGATCTCCTTATATCTGATCTCCGATTTTAAGAGCCGGGTCACCCTTAATCTTACCTTATCCTTAGTGGCTAAAGCTCTCTTCATATCCTCGGTAATTCTCTCTTTGATGTTTTTTCCTGATCTACCCTGGATATGCCTTTCTTCCTTTGCGGGCATAAATCAGATTTCCTCTCTCTCTCTTCGTCTGTTTTTTCTTCTGGCCGCAGCCAACTTCCGCTTGCGACGTTCCGACGGCTTCTCGAAGTGCTGATGTTTCCGGATATCAGACAAAATACCAGACTTCTCACAGGATTTATTGAATCTGCGCAAAGCCTTCTCAAAGGTCTCATTATCCCGAACTATCACATTGGTCATCTCATCTCAAACCCCCTTTCCTCTCCATGTATTTTTCACTTCTTCAATATTATTATATCAAACATTTCCACCCTTGTCAAGAAAGATTTATCGGGGTAGCCCAGTTTTTTCTCAAGGCTCTTATGAATCCATCTCGCTTTTTATTTTAATGTGATGTTAATCAATAACTTGCAGGTAGACCGACTCGAGAATTCACACACAGAAATAATGGCTCTTTCTTTGGCTTATTTTTGACCCTAAAGATTAAGTAGATTTTGGATTTTTGCTGACAAAAACTGATTTTATCATGAAATAATCAGGGTGGCAAGGTGGGGTTGAGGTGATTTCTCGGCCTTTGAGGGACGGCCTGAGGCCATGACCTAAATACCTAATCTGGCTAATGCCACATGGATGGGGAAACAAAAACGAGCCACCGCATGCGAACAGGCCAGGTGTGAGGGGGGCAACCTGACCAATAAAGACAATAAAAGTTTATTTAGCAATAACATCAATTCTTAATTAAGTAGATAACAGTTACTTTAGCAATGTAAGATCAACAGGCGGCAGCCACCCATACTTCTTTACAGGGACTCGTTAGGGACAGTTCGGCGGCGGCGGCGGTGGTCCACCCTTGAAAAGGTAATTAATCAAATATGCCGTATCACTACTGTTGATAGAGCCATCTGCATTGGCATCCCCGGCCATCCAAGGATCGGGAGGAGGGCCCCCTTTGAAAAGATAGTCAATCAAAAACACTATATCGGTAGAATTTACCACTTTATCTCCATTAGCATCGCCACGGCAGTATTCCCAAACCGTTATTACCGCAGGAGCAGTAACGAGCGTCTCCATAGTTATCCCGCTTGCTGGCCAATATACCTCAACATCATAAGTATTTCCTGCCGGCACACCAACGTGCGCTTCCTGGGCCGACCCTTCGCTCGAAATCTCTCGAAACCCAAATAAGCTCACTTTGGCTTCATCATAAACCTTTACCTTCGCACCTATTCCCGATCTATTACTATAGCCCATGTTCCCCCCCGATCCTCTCCTTCTACCAACCAACTTAACCTTGATGTAATCGTCATTATTTACATTGTTTCTATATAATTTATCCTGTCCATTATAAATACCATAAGCCAAATCTAAGTCACCATCGTTATCATAATCAGCCCAACAACTCTGGTAACCATCTTGATCCAAACCACACAGCTCCACCCGAGTGAAGGTTCCGTCCCCATTGTTGGTATATAAAACTTTTGGAGCGCCGTCATCTTCCCAAGCAAAATTCGCCGCTGCTAAATCCAAATCACCATCATGGTCGTAGTCGCCCCAGGCTAAATCCATGGTCCACTCATTTCCAACAAAAAGGTAGAGCTCACTGAAGGTATCGTTTCCATTATTCCTATAGAGCCTATTAGAACGAAAATATCCGCTAACTGCCATATCTAAGTCGCTGTCATTGTCATAGTCCCCCCATTCTAACGCACAGGCAAGCGCAATGCCAAACTCGTCGAATGCCTCGAAATTCCAATTACCATTATTCTTAAGGAGTACATTGGAAGGATATGAGGAATGGTATATTCCCAGAGCCAGATCGGGATCACCATCGTTATCGTAATCGCCCCAGTCTAAATCATCCGCACTAAGCACGTCTGATCCCATCTGAGTAAACGTTCCATCTCCATTGTTCCTGTATAAGCCAATATTTGCCACAGCAGCATCCAAGTCCCCATCATTATCGCAATCAGCCCATTCTATATCATAGCCACTCCAGCAACTGCCAAACTGCTCTGTCTCTGTAAAAGTTCCATCTCCGTTATTTATAAACAACTTGTTACCAAGCTCATAACATTTAGAGGCAGCCAAATCTAAGTCCCCATCATTATCATAATCTCCCCAAGCAAACCCTACACCACTAAGTGTAATTGTTTTGGTGAAAGTTCCATTATGGTTGTTTCTATATATTCCAGAATAAGGGTCAACACTTGAGACTGCGATGTCCTGATATCCATCATCGTCATAATCACCCCATGCCATGGTCACCGTTCCATCAGGGCTGAAGCGATCAAACTCGGTGAAAGAACTAGGAGGTACTATCGGTATGACGTGACATCCTCCGCCGCCCCAATCATACTCAATGACCACTTCGGTCGGAGTTGAGCTCCAGGTATCATGTATGCATATCCATGTTGTATCCGGCGGTCCCCATCCCATTGCACAAACGCTGTGCCACCCATACGTAGGATGCCCATCCAAACACCAATGAGTGGGATGAAGCAACTTCAATTCACAAAGAAGCCGTGATAAGTTATCGTCAACGTTTTCAACAATGAAGTTATAATTATTTTCCCAATAAGGATCGCTACAAACTGCCTGGGTACCTGTGACTATATTAGTCAAATATGTTCCTCCCGTAGTTGTATCTGTATTCATAGCGATAGCTAATTGCTGTTGAACATTAGGGACGTAATCCCATTCTCCTTCTAACGCATCCCATCGCCAGAAGTAATAATCAATAAGAAGAGGATACCCTCTTGCATCCCAATAGCCTAAAACATCAGCTGATGCTGTGGGTGAACATCCATAAGACCAGTCAAAATCCGGAACTCCCGATATTCGGAATTGGTCTAAAGTTGGGTATAGTTTTTCTCCTCGTTCAATTCTTAGCCATTCCTGTTCTGCTTTTTCACTTTCCTCTTTAGAAATCTCTAAGGGCGGAACGGAGAAGATTTCTTCTTTTCTAAAGGCTTGGAAAGTAAAAGGCGACACGTAAATGACCTCTTCAGAAGAGACAAATTCAAACCAGATATCAAAAGGTGTATAGAAAATAACCCTGTTAAGCCTTATTTCTTTTGTGCCAAGCTCTTTCTCAGCCACCCCCTTTGCTTTCTCTCTGGCTGTGTAATGAAGTGGGAGTCCTTTATAATATTCAATAATTGGGCCCATCTCGTATCTTGCTGAAACCATAATCATCCCATATTCATCTTCACCAACCATCATTCTTTTCCCAGCCTTTGTCAGCTCCTCGTCATGTAGCTCCCTTCCCCGATCAAATACTTTCCTTCCTTCTGCCACTTTGTTCAAAATTTCGTGCTCATTAGGAAAAGATTCACCTTTTAAGTTAAGAGCAAACACATATACAGCTGGCTTATTATCTAATCCGTAATATCTCTCCGAGGGACCAAAAACTGCATTCTCAAAAATGTCTCTTGAGAAAGAAAAGGCTACTTTCTCTGCTAATTCAAATGGCACCTGGCTTCCCTGCGTTTTAATGGGAAAAGAAAGCAAGAAAATTGAAATGAAGAACAACCATATCTTTCTATAAAGAGAACTCTTTCCCATCTTGTTTCCCTCCAATCCGCAGGCTGAAGCGTGCGCCTACAATTATTTTAATTCTCGGACAGTCTCCTATAGCTTACTCCTCATATCCAAAGTACCGAGGTGGTGGAAAGTGCCGAGAGTGAAATTTCAAAATCTCCACGAGCCGGTCGTATATGAAGTTCCTATGTCCTGCTGGATAATTCTCATAGCCTGGATATTCCACATAAGTATTTTCTATCCCATGGTGGGAAAGAGTTTGATGAAATTCTCGGGCTCCGTCGTAAAGCTTTAGTTGGTCATGGTCTCCGCAATCGAGATATACCTTCAATTCCCTAAACCCACCGTTAGGATTCAGTAAAGTTTTTATATCATGGTCCATCCATCTATTCCATATTTCAGATCCCTCGAGGATGGTCCTGGTGGAATCAAAAGGCAAATCCACACCATATTTTTTCCCTCCTATGTTCAGGAGCTCAAAGAATTGAGGATCATCGGGATCGGTATCAGCCAGATCATGAGGAGAGAAAGCAGCCGCCATGGCAAAAACAAGTGAGGTCAGAGGCTTGTCCGCTACGGGGGCGGGACTTATTTTCCTGTACATGGAATCGGAGAAATCATGGTCCGGAATTCCATTCTCCCTGAATACCGAATCAATCATCTCACTGTTTAATAAGGAGCCGAACAACAGAAAGGGGCTCATGCCACTCACCGCGTAAAAGAGAGTAGTATCGTATTTCACCGCCATCTTGAAAGCACCATATCCTCCCATACCATGTCCGCTTATGGCTTTATATCTGGGATTTGGAATAATCTCCTTGGTGTCTGGATCTTCTTTTGCCACCGTATGTAAGGTGGTATCAATAATAAGCATCACCTCATCTATTATATGGTCCTCGTACCTGCCGATCAAATCCGAATTCGTATAAAAACTTCCACCCAGAGAATTCCAGCCATCCGGCATAACGATTATCATGGGCTGGATCTCTTCCTCGGCAATCAAACGATCGGCTATTTGCCCGACCTTATAGAAGTTTACAAACGTCGAATAATCATCACCGAAATCGTGAAGCAAATACAAAACCGGAAAACCATAACCGGACAAGAGAGGCCCATGCTTTTTCCAATCGTATTGTGGGGGCAGATAAACATATACCAACCTCGCTGAAGGGTCGTCCAACATGTTGTCCTGCAAAGACATGTAACCTCCCGCCGGAGGTTGAAGTTTCCAAGGCTCGTTAAAGGGGTAAGCGGTCCTTATGGGATTATCCCTTTTTCCGCAACCTACCAGTACTGAGAAAAGCAAAGCCAAAAACAAAAGTCCGATAAATACTCTTTTCATTTTCTTATTCCTCCTCTATGGTGAAGATATTGAACCATGATTAGATCCTATGGATGTAGAATTGAGATTAAAAACGATAGATTAAAGAGAAACAGGACGAATGCAAAGCCATCTTATACTCCCCAGGTAAATTATCAAATAGGCCATCCTGGTTTTGATCTATAATGCCCGATATTTCTCTTTTTTTGTGAGCAACCAACTCATAATTATAGCTAAACTCGAAGGAGTTTAGTTGATAGGAAAGTCCCACATTGAAACAGTTTTTATCTCCCACATCCGGAATCAGTAGGGTGAAGGTGGAATTGGGAATGGGAGACTCTTCAAAAAAGTATCCGCCTCTGATTGATAGGTTTTCTCCAAAGAGATATTCTCCTCCCACGCTGAATTTGATGATATCATCCCACTCAAAGAGGAGCTTAGATTCATCTGGATGCAGGTCATACGATAAGGTATCATCAATGATAGGGAAATCTAAAAATAAATCTTCCACGTCCAGGTAATCTAACCGAGACCAGTTGGTGGAACTGACATCGAAAGTAAGGGTCAATCTCTCCAAGGGCTTGTAGGCAATCCCAATCCCTAAATCACCTGGAAGGGAAAGGGTGGATTCGAAATTTCCATCGGAATATCTACGAATTCTCCCATCGAGCCATGAATGGGAAACGACTTTAGGAAAATACATTTCCATATCCAAGCGACCGTCTAAGTCCATATCGATGGGGCTTCTATACGAGAACCCAAATTGAAGCTTGGGACTGGCTTTATACAAGATTCCAGCGTTGAATCCCATTCCCCAACCATCAGTCTCTAGATCCCAATCCACCGGGAAATACTCATAGGGGCGAGGAAAATCCGTGGGCGCCAAAACCACCCTTCTTAGTTCGAAATCTGCTCGCTGGATACTTAGACCTGCCCCCAAGGAGAGCTTGCCCTCCATAAAATCCTTGGCGAAGGTAGGATGAATATCCCATATGATGATATCGGTCTGATGATCGAATTTGGGATAGGAGATTTCATTGTCATACCCCATGGGAGGCTCATAGAGGTCCCATCTGGATTCCAACTTGTAGGGAACAAAAAAGGCGATACCTCCAGAAAACCCTTCAATCTGGGTGAATTTGTAAAAGCCTGAGAAACTCGGTAGGAAAAAGGCTTTGTCCTCCGGGTAAAGGGTCGCATCCTCATACCCTATTGGGTAGAGATACTCACCTTGTCCAAAATGAATTTTTGGAGTGAATTCGGGACGAAAATTAAGAGTGTAAAAGTTGATGCTAAACTCGGAGTTGGGTAGATATGCAAGTCCCGCGGGGTTCCAGAAGGAGGCACTCCAATCG
>JGI24422J19971_10003274_pt1 | contig 10132 bp, 11 predicted proteins | sample DeeMarSWOR152_54_FD_19971 | JGI IMG/M metagenome (IMG submission 19971)
TTTTTTATAATCTCCGTTACTAGTTGTCCATACATTTTCTACTACTGGGTCTCCTAATATGTCGTATATGCTAACTTTAGTCTGTACTGGCTCACCTTCTGAATCCTGAACGTGTATTGTTACTTCTTTACAAGTTGGTGCACAATCTGGGTCTGTTTCACTCCCTAATACACAACATCCGTCATTTGATTCAGTACAAACTCCTTCACCAACTCCTGCATCACATTGATACCTACATTCCTGTACCCTTTCATTACTCAAATCATACCATTCCGCTTGTGCTTGTGTAGCTAAGCATGTTGCCATACAACTGTTTCCTTTTGCTTTTCCATTACCTCCAGCAGTTGATAAAGCTAAAGGTATAATTGCTGTTAGTACTAGAACTACTGAAAACACTCCAAACAATACCTTTCCATTGGTATTCAACATTTTTGTTTGCATACAATTTTAATAAATAGAAAAGAATTTAAAGCTAAACCCGAAAAGCTTTTAAAGTTTTCCTAAATTATACATTTTTTTCCATTACTATTACAGGAAAATCTGCTGTACTTCTTTCATTGGTTTCAAAATATCCTGCCCAAATCTCGTCTCCGTATTGATCGATTACTATCACTTTATACACTATATTGGGTCCAAATCCTTCACAGAATTTTATTTTACCACCTGGACCTGTATAGCCACGTGCAACTAATTCGCCTGTTTGATTAACAAGGATAGCCATGAATATCTCGACCTTAGCATTTTCCACAGGATTTCCACCGCCAGTTTTAACAGATATTTGAACACATCCAGGTTTACTAGGATGTATCATAAAGATATAGTGATAAGCCAAAACTCCAGCTGTAAAAGCAATCAAAACGAATATAAAAGCCACTGTAAAACTTACATTCCTGTGATCTTTTATCTCTATATTGTTTATCTTAATTGATTTAGATTTCTTTGCCATGAATAATAATTGTATTTTCCGGTATAAAAAGGGTCATTAATACGGATTTATACGGATTCAGCTACTCCACCAGTACAATATAAGTTAGATAAAACTAAAAATTATTGTTTATGTTTTGATTTTGGATGCCAGTCTGGTATTCCATAATCTGGATCTCCTGGAAGATCTTGGTCTTCAATCATGTCATCTTCATTGTCTGGTAAACCATCGTTATCATTGTCCCCATCAATTATATCTACCAACAAGTCATCATCAGTATTCTCAAAGAATGATTTGCTAACTCCTTCCATAGCAACCACTCCGTCTATTTGGCAATCTAGAGCCCAGCTATCAGGATCTTGAGCTATCCAAATATTAATCGTTCCTTGACTACATCCAAACTTATATTCTCCGTTGTTAGCTCCAGGTTTACAGTATAGGATTTGTGCACAGCTACATCCATAATTCTCATTCGATGCAGGCCAGTTACTGCTGTCATAATGATTTGGTTTTAATTCTTGAGCATACCATGGATTTTCTGGAATATTAATCCCACATTTATCGACATCATCACAAACTCCATCATCATCCTCGTCATTGTCTTCATAAGAGACTACATAATATCCTGTAGCTGTTATGTCGTATTGACAATCTGAGGTTGGATCACAATAAAAGTCTCTGTATTCTTGGTCTTGTCTTTCCTCTCTATCGCATGGCGGAACATCTACCCAATAAGGTAATCCTATATTAAACCAATCATCTACAGGACAGTTATTGTCATCTGGAGCATTCACACATGCATCAGCCGCCTCATCACAAGAATCTACTGTACAGCTTACACCATCACTGCAATCTATAGGAGTTCCTGGCTGACATCCTAAAGTTCCTTGACAAGTCTCCTGACCGTCACACCATTGACCATTGTCACATAAAGCATCTCCACCCTCATCTATTACACCATCACAATCGTTATCTAAACCGTCACAGATTTCTGGTGAAGGGATACATTCTAAAGTACAAGTTGAAGAACAGCCATCTCCATCTTCTGTGTTCCCATCATCACATTCTTCTGGATCTTCTAAAATGCCATTTCCACACGTCTGAGGATCACACACATCTCCTAAATTATCTCCATCTGCGTCTTCTTGGTTGGGGTTAGGATCATAAGGACAGTTATCGAAGCAATCGGCTACACTATCACCGTCAGCATCAAATCCTTCATCTATTGAACCATCACAATCGTTATCTAAACCGTCACAGATTTCTGTTGCCCCTGGATTTATCATTGGATCGGTATCATCACAATCTCCGCACTCCACATCCCATCCATCGCCGTCAGCATCAGTTCCAGTCTCTGAATAGGGACCGCATGGATTGGCAGTACAGGTACAATCAGCTAAACAACTGTTTGGTAAATCATTATAATCCCTGTAGAGTCCAAAATAACATCCATCCAGATAATCACATTCTGTATATGCACAGTGAATATCTTGCTCACATTCTGCTCCACATGGATCTATACTACATGTGTGAGTTATAGGATCTTGAGTACATTGGTCTAATCCTGCACATACACTGTCAAATGGGTCTGCATAATCCCATGTGTAAGGGTTACCGTCTGGCCAATAGGTACATGTTGCTACTCCATAAATATGATCAAATGGATCGCAATCTTCATCCTCTGTTTCATCATACTTACAATTGTAATTTGTATCAGAATCTTTCTTACAATCTCCACAGTACATGAGTTCACAGACAGTCTCATTAGCTGCACAATTAAATTTAATTCCTGAACCAGTACAGTAGTCGCAGTTACCTATACAAAGAGTTTGGTCCTTAGTACAACCTCCTGCTCCATTACAAACATCACAATTACCTATACAATCACCTTTAGGGTCTATTCCAAGAGGAGTAAAGCCACAATTGTATCGACTAGAACATTGTTCACAGAATCCACAGTCTTCATCCTGAGTTTCATCATAAATACAAGTTCCAAAACCATCACATATTGCACATGTTCCACAGTCTTTAGTATCTGAATAATACTTGCATGCACCCGCACCATCACAGTATCCGTATTTACATTCATCATAGGGGCATTCCCGTTTAGGATCAGATCCTTCTGGGACGTTAGAACAAGCATCTAAAGCTGCACATTCTTGACATGTCGGACAGTCTTCATCCTCTGTTTCATCATACTTACAATTGTAATTTGTATCAGAATCTTTCTTACAATCTCCACAGTACATGAGTTCACAGACAGTTTCATTAGAAGCACAATTAAACTCATTTTCTGACCCAGTACAGTAATCACAATTACCTATACAAAGGGTTTGATCACGTGCACAGTGTCCTGCTTCATTACAATAATCACAATTTCCTATACAATCTTCATCTGATGAACATTCAAATGCATAGACTGTGTTAAAAACAACAAAACTAAATAGAACAATCGAAAAGAAAATAATTAGCCAATTTTTCTTCAAACTAACACCCCCACTATACCTTTTTAAAAAAATTAAATATTAATAATTTTAATTTTATCTCTAATAGAAAATTTTTATTTCCTAGAATCTAGCTTAATTTTCTTTTTTAAAAATATTCCGAATCAGATGGATTTTTATCTTTAACTTTTCATCCATTATTGAGATGTTTTTCATGGCATTGAACAGAAAGAAGACAGTGAAAGATAAGGAACGGTTCTATAAGGAGATGGAAAAATTCATTTGGAGAAACAGTAAAGCTAAGAGTGCAAAAATCCTTGAAACATATATCAGATAGATTTTTGTTCTTAGAAGAGAAAATACAATTATGAAATGCCAATGTTGTGGGAAAGAAATAACAATTGAATATGACAAAGAAATTCTCAATAAATTTACTTCACTCTGTTGGAACTAAACTCCATTCTTCAAACAATATTATCAACCCGAATCAGATAGATTTTTGTTCTGGGATAAGGTTTATAAGTTTAACTATAAAATACGATTAGTATGACTTTGTCGTACTTTGAGTCTATCTTACATGTGGTTGAGAATGCGACCCCAGGGCAGTTGAAACCTTCTTACTTGAGATCGTTGCAAAAATATGGGGATCACTTGGTCGAAAGCTGTTATATGATTGATAAAGATAAATTCACTGAAAATAAAAATCTTATTCTTGATTATCTGCGAATACTGAACTCCCTATTACGCGTTAAAGAAGCCATCAAAAAATGCAAAAGAGTTTATGAGGAAACAAGATCAGATAATATTTTAGTAATAAGTTCTGATGGGGTTCGGAATTTTGATGAATTGTCAAGAGAAATAAAATCTCTTCTATTAAATATAATCCCTAATTTCACTAATTTAGGGTCAAGAGGTTATAAAAGTAAAGTTGAATTAACGCCATGCAAACTTTGTGGTTTTTTGTATTACGCGCATGTGCATGATTTTATTAAAAATTTTGGCGATGATGAACAGAGCAGAGAAATTAAAGAATTGGAAAAAGAATTGACATCGAATTTATTTCTATAAGAGCATAAACCAAAAGAAGAAAAAATAAACACAGAATAACTTTTTGTATAATCCCATAATCAGATAGATTTTTGTTCTGGGATAAGGCTTAAATCCTTTACTGTTAAATAAATGCGTCATGAAAAACAAGATTAAATGGCTAATTGTGATCTTTGTTTTAGCGTTAGTATGGGTTTTATTTTCCGATATTAACAATACTTTAATCTGGCTCAAGACTTATTTCAACCTTAATTAATTATTTTGATTTAATCAATCCGAATCAGATAGATTTTTGTTCTTGAGAAAGACTTAAATCATTAATTATTAACTCATCCTACTATGAAAAAGGACATTTTTTGGGAATTATATCAAAAATCTGAAGAGTATAAAAATTTTTGGAAAAGATGTGAAAAAGCAGTGATAGGTTATTACGCACTGAGTATTTCTCCACCGGGAAGATATAAGTCTGAAGGAATTATTGAGAAGGCAGAAAATATTGTCAAAAAAATTCTATCAGAAAATAGGCATAAACCAATAGTAGTTTTAGATGTTGGTTGTAGCTACGGTAATAACACATCAGATTTAGCAATGGAACTGAAAAAATTAACTGATAATGTCTATGTTATAGGTTTAGATATTTGGAATTATACTTGGAGAAATAAAAATATACGAATTCTATTTAGAAATCAACATGCTGATGATTTTATCGTGGCTGCTGGTCAGCACTTGCCTTTTTGTGAAAAATCTATAGATGTTGTTATAGAGCATTCTGGTGCTCTTGGTTGTAATAATGAAACGAAAAGAGTTCTAATAAAAGAAGAAAATAGTATATGAATTGTTCAAAATAAACCAGAATAAGATAGATTTTTGTTCTGGGAAGATAAAGATTAATTATGGGAGTAGCACGAAGGAAAAAACATAAGAAAAAAAGAAAAGGGAGAAAGTAACCCTAATAAGATAGATTTTTGTTCTGGGGAGAGAAAGTTTAATTGTGAAGATTAAAAAATGTCCTAAGTGTAAATCAACTAATCTTTGGTTAGACACTGGCGGAGTAACTGGAAAATATAGATGTAAAGATTGTGGTTATGTTGGTAGTTTAATCATAAGCGAGGATGTATAATAATTAGATCAAACCCAGAATCAGATAGATTTTTGTTCTAGAAAGAGAAAAGGCAGGACAAGAGGACTGTCATATTCAAGAACGGGTTATAGATAGATTTTTAATGACTATTCTGTTAAATAACAATATGAAAAAATATGATATTGTTAGTTTCATAGTATACAAAGATGGAAAAATACTTGTTGAAAAGAGAAAATCAGACGAAATCAATGACCCTGGAAAGGTTGTTTTACCTAGTGGTCATGTAGAATCTGGTGAGTCTCAAGAATTAGCATGCAAACGTGAATTAAAAGAAGAACTTGGACTAACTTGCGATAAATTTAGATTCATTATAAGACTTTATCATCGGGCTGAAGCAGAAGATCAGACAATTTATTTCTATTCTTGCGAGGGTTATACTGGTGAAGTCAGAAAAACGGAAGCTGAAGAGATAATATGGATAACTCCTAGTCAACTTAACATTTTAGATTTTGAAATTGATAGAACAGCTATTAGAAAATTTTTAAAAACAATAAAAGAATAGGTTTTTAATTATTTGATAAAATCAGATAGATTTTTGTCCAATTATTGTTTCAGAAATCCTTCTAATAATCATACTTCCTATCCCCCAAGCCAATGGTAACCATAAAGGTACGTTTAGGACTGTTGGGTTGGTATATCTCCAAGCACCGGAATAGACCGCTATAATTTCAGCACATGTCCCAAGTATTGCACCGATAATAAATGAATAAAAGTCCCTTTTAGTGTGCCAAAACTTTAAAACAATTAACCAGCACAAAAATAAAATGGCGGTCAATAAGAGTGCATTCTTATACAACAAAGAAATCAAAGCCACACCTCCACAGAAAATAACGAAACTAAAAATTAATGACTTTTCAGTTTTCTTATTCATGAATTAAATTTGGATTCGGTAAAATAAAATCTTTAAAATCGACCCAGAATCAGATAGATTTTTGTTCTGAATCGAAGCCCTTAAATCTTTTACTTTTATTAGCATAATCAATTGGCGATAATTATGAGCGAAGACTTTGAAAGAATCGTCTTAGAAGTTCAACAAAAAGATAAAATAAGAAAAGCTGCAGAACAGATGGGTAGATTCTTAGTATCAATATTATATGAAGACGATCGAAGAAGGTTGTTAAACATAAAATTAGTTGATGAGGAAAAATACTGTTTCATTACCAGAATGCTTCAATCTTTTTGGAAAAAAAGTAAAGAAGTCTCAAAATACGGAAGAAAAGTATTTGTGGATGAGGAAATGAATTATCCCTTTTTAGACAAAAAGAAAAAAGTCCCACATGAAAGTTTTATTTATGTTTTGAAAAATGTGGATGAAATAGATAAAGAATTACAACGGCAAAGACAATGGGGAAAGCTTAAGGAAAAATATTCTTAGATATCTGAATCAGATAGATAATTTTAACCTCAAAATCTAATAATATTCTATGGTCTTGGCAAAATCCTTTGTCTGTATCAGATGTGGAAAGGATCATGAACCAGAAGAAAAACTCATCCACTGCAAGAAATGCGGTGGTCCTTTAGACATAGTCTATGATTATGAAAAAATCAAAGAAGTTATACTCCAAGAAACTTTTGTCCGAGAACACCCTTGGCATTGGAAATATTGGATGTTCTATCCTGTTATAGATTTGTCAAACAAAATAACACTAATGGAGGGCGGAACATCTTTATTACTTTCAAGGAATTTTTCTGATAACAAAAGAGAAGTTTGGTTTAAGTATGAAGGCATGAACCCGACATGTAGTTTCAAAGACAGGGGAACGACCATAGAGGTCTCTAAAGCATTGGAATTGGGAATGAAAGAGGTTTGTTGTGCATCCACGGGTAACATGGGTGCTTCTGTTGCAGCTTATTGTGCTAAGGCTGGTTTAAAATGTAAGATATTCCTTCCTAAGGACATTAAGAACCCAAAAGTAAAACAGATTGAAGCCTATGGTGCTGAAATCAGGAGAATAAGAGGAGATTATCCTGTTGCTGCAAAGGAATGTGAATCTTATGCGAGAAAAACAGGAAGTTATCTCATGGGAGACTATCCTTACCGTGCCGAAGGTGAGAAATCTGTTGGTTTTGAGGTTGCGGATCAAATGAACTGGACTGTCCCAAATTACATCGTTTGTCCGATGGGTAATGGGACTTTAATATTCTCAATCTGGGATGCTCTCAACGACTTGAAAAAATTGGGGTTGATAGATAGGTTGCCAAAGATGATAGGAATCCAGGCGAGAGGATGTTCTCCCATCGTAGATGCGTTTAAAAAAAGAAAGAAGGAGATAAAACCCGTCTCAAGAGCGAAGACTGTTGCCACGGCAATAGAAGTGGGAAATCCCTTGGANGGAGAGAAAGCTTTAAATGCTCTAAGAAAATCNAAGGGATTTGGTGAAAGNGTTAGTGATAANGATATNTTGAANACNATAAAAGAATTGGCGAGAAAGGAAGGTTTGTACGTTGAACCTGCCGGTGCCGTCTCATTAACAGGTTTCTTGAAATTTAAGAAGAGATTGAAAGGAAAAATCGTTTGTATTCTCACAGGTCATGGACTGAAAGACCCGAGGTAACCAAAAAGAAAAACTTAAATCCTGGCTATATTATCTATTCTATAGATAGGATGTTTGGAAAACAAAAACAGGGTGAAGAAAAAGAGAAAACTGATTTGGAGACGATAAAAGAATTAACAGAACCACCTGAGAAAGAATTAACACTACCTGAGAAACAATTAAAACCGGTAGAGCCAGTTGTAAAAAAGCCTAGGAAGGTTCCTACAGGCATTCCTGGTTTGGACGATTTACTGGAAGGAGGATTTATACCAAATTCAATCGTCATGGTATCAGGTGAAACAGGATCCGGAAAGACTATTTTCTGCACTCAATTCATCTGGAATGCTCTTTGTTTAGGAGAAAACGGGGTTTACGTAACATTACAACAATCTCCTGAAGAGATAAAGAATGACGTTGATACTTTTGGTCGCGATTTTGATATTGCTGAGAAGAAAAATCAAGTTAGAGTTGTTTATGCGGATCCTCAAGACTTAAAAGGATTTATAAAACTGATTCTGAATAATGTCAAGGATATCAAGGCGAAGAGACTCGTCATAGATTCTATAAGTTTAATAGGCGAACAGGTGAAAGAAGTCAGGAAAGCCTTAACTTATCTTATCCGTGAGTTGAAAAAGCTCGGTGTGACAACGTTAATGACTTCAGAGATTCCAGAAGGGACGAACAAGTTGAGTAGGTTTGGTATAGAGGAATTCATCGTCGATGGTGTCATAGTCCTACAATACATGAAATACGCGGCCGGTAATGTTCCCAGGAGTTTGTTTATAAAGAAGATGAGAAGGACTCGTCACGGCATGGATATCTATCCTTTCGAGATAACTGATAAGGGGATAGTGGTTAAGAAGACTTAATCAATCATGAAACAAGGTATCTGATTGGATTTCTACCAAAGATTTCAAGTACTATCGATAATCATTTTCCTAATCACTAACAAAACAATTGATATTCCTAATCCTATCTGTGCTAGAGGTGAAATTACGAAACCTAAACCGAGAGATAGGTTGGTGATTAAACTTTCAATAAAAAAATATCCGAAGTAAAATAAAGATAGAATCTCGCCTTTACTCTTTTCCTTGAATAAGAAGTAAACGATTATTACTCCCACAATACCGCTTGTTAATAAATAAACTATTGCAGCGAATCCAACCAGTTTTTCTCCGAAGAAATAACTCTCTGGGTTGATGTATGATACAAAAACCGAATCTAGAAAATTTAACATGAGGGGAATCATTAATATATATCTTACAATTTTCTCTACAATTTTTTTATTCATGATTAAATTTACTCTTTACAGAACAAAAATCTATCTGATTTCACTTATTTCAACGTTTTGAATCCTCATATCTTTTTTTTGAGTCTTCATGTTCTTTAGCGAGTTTACCCAATGATACAGGTTCCAATAGAAAATCCGCTTCTACTGAAATAGCTTTGAATCTAGAACTTAATTCTTCACGCAACCTTTCGGGTCCTATATCGCTTAAAACAATAAAATCAAAACCACATGAATATCCATTACCAACTCTAACAAAACCATAATTTATAAAATTTCGAGAATATTGTTTCAAAATTTCATATATGTCTGTAGATTGTTTTAATTTCTCCACTTGAATTAACAGACTGTATGCTCTCATAAAATCAAAAAGAAATGAAATAAATAAACACTTAAACTCATTCATCAGAACAAAAATCTATCTGATTCTTAACAAAAAGTTTCTGCACAAAAAGTCTAAAGGATTCGGGTTGTTTTTAAGAGGTTAATTATAAGGTTAGAAATTTTATAAAACAGTTGAATTTTGGGGTAATCCTACGGCACCGAGTATTTCTTCTTCTTTCCATTTATCCTTTTTTAAATATGCTATATCTATAGCTAAATCGTATTTTCCAAAATTAAATGCCTTAAAAAAAGACATTTCAACTAATCCTGGAGGACGATTTTTCAGTTTTTTCAAAGTAGATACTCCAACATAAATACTTTTAGGATTTCGAATTGATCTTGAAATAAATCCTACTATGCTTTCCCGAT
>JGI24422J19971_10003276_pt1 | contig 10127 bp, 8 predicted proteins | sample DeeMarSWOR152_54_FD_19971 | JGI IMG/M metagenome (IMG submission 19971)
TATGGCTGGGGCCGGATGAAGAAATTCTTCCTGGACCTGTTTCTCATCAGCCTGATCGTCGGAGTCGTGTGGATGCCCTTGGGAATGGTACAAGGACTTGACGGAAGAGGTACTGCCGGAGGAGCCATTTTACAAATATTTGCGTTTGTTTATCTTCTCCTTCTCATCAATCCCATAGATTTCGGGGCCGCATTCGTCTTCCTCAAAGCTGCGCGGAACGAGCAGTTCGAGGTCAGCGATATGTTTCTTCCCTTTCAGAATTACATGAACGTGGTCTTGGCCGGGTTATTGAAAGGTGCGATCGTGGGCATCGGAGTCGCGTTTTTCGTTATCCCTGGGATTATCTTTGCCTGTAAACTGGCATTCGTGAAATATTTGGTGATGGACCGGAACATGGAACCTGTAGAAGCGGTTAAAGAAAGCTGGAGGATGACCAAAGGATATTCAGGGCATATATTTGTCATCGGGCTGCTGGCTTTCCCGTTAGCTGTCGCCGGCCTTATTTGCTTTGGAGTCGGTATCATCCCGGTCATCATCTGGGTCCGCAGTGCTTTTGCCGCGATGTATTACGCTGTCTGTAAAATAGAAGAGAAGAAAGTGTGAATCATCCTCTCTTTCGCTCTTATTGAGTAAAAAGGGGTAGCGTTAGGAAAAGAATGTAACGCTGGCGGTTCCAGCCTGTATGAATGGGGATATTAAATCCAGAAAATTTGAATATTCTTGATATCCAGGGCCGATTCTGCTTAAATTCTATTATCGTTTGAAGAAGAAAAGCTGTCTTTTGTTTTTTATCCTTTAAGGAGGGATGAAATGAAAAAAATCATCGTTAGTTTATTCATTATTGTCTTGCTGGCAGGAATGGCCTATTCTTATCTTGGAGTCGAACAGCAGGCTCAAGTGAAGTTAAAAACCTTAAAAATGATCAAAGTTACCTATCCGAATGGGGGAGAGACCTGGGAACATGGGAAANTATANACGATTCNATGGGAAAGCNGGGGAATTAATGAGCTGGTCAAGATCATGCTGAAATGGGGAACAGGCAGCGAAGGCTGGTATACCTTAGCCGCCACCATCCCCAACAGGGGGAGCTATGCCTATAAAGTTCCCGAGACCGGTGTAGGTCAAAGTGGGAGTCAATTCAAAATTTATGTCATGACTCTTGATGAGTCAGTCAAAGATTCGAGCGACAAACATTTTACTATCGGGCAAGCTGGTGTGAGCGCCCCGCTGACCGTCGCTCCAGTTCGGTTCACCAAGATATCTCGGTTGGAAAAGCTGGATTCTCCTTCAAAAATGAAAATCAGACAGCTCGAAGTCATGGCTGAAAAGAAGACTCTGGAATCGGAAAGAATCATCCAGGGTTGGAAAACCCTTACCAAAGAACTGAGCAGCAAGAAAATATTCCTCGAGGAATCCGTTGTCAGGGAATCCTTCGACAAACCGATTCAGGCAGCAAGAAGTCAAGCCCAGAAGTATCAAAAGGCAGGGGCGTTCACGGACACAGCCCAGAGGGATATGAACGGAGAGCTGCAAAAAGCAAGGCAGTATCTGAAGCAGGTCAAGGTGTTGCGGGCTGCCAACAGGCCCATCCCGCCCCTTAAAGTCAAGAATTTTGCTTCTCTGGTGAATAGAATAAAAGCAGGCCAGACCGATATTCAGTGGGACCCAGGGGAGAAACCTGTAAGTTCTGATGAGCTGTCCGATTATATTAAACAGCTTGAAACGCAGATGGAAGAAGTCCGGAATAAAAGATCGGAGTTCCAGACGCTTTTTGAGAATTTTGACCAGAAGTCCAACCAGATGCTTAACCTGCTGAGCACTGTCTTAAAAAATATGCATGATATGCAGCAAGCTGTAATGAGGAATTTGCGTTGACCGCCTAGGCCGGGAATTTTAAACCTCTAGATAGGATTATCCGAGTCCAGGCTTAGAAGTAAGCAGAGAAAAAATTCAGTCTTTCTTCAAACCGAAACAACACTCCAAATCATATTTTTTTGATGATCTTTTTATCCTCTAAGTAGTGGATGACCATATCTTTGCTCTGGGCCGGATCAAGCTGGTCCGTGTCGATAACCAGTTCGGGGCTCAGCGGTTCTTCATAAGGAGCGGAAATACCCGTGAACTCTTTGATCTCACCGGCGCGGGCCTTTTTATACAATCCCTTGGGGTCCCTTTCCTCTGCCTCCTTCAGGGAGACCTTGACGAAAACTTCGATGAATTCCCCGTCNTCNAGCAGCTGACGCGCCCTATCCCGGTCTTTTCGGTAAGGAGAGATGAAAGCGGTCATGGTGATCAAGCCGGCCTGGGCAAAAAGCCTGGCCACTTCACCGATGCGGCGGATGTTCTCTTCCCGGTCTTCCGGGGAGAAACCGAGGTTTTTATTCAGGCCATGGCGGATATTGTCGCCATCCAGGACATAGCAGAGACGGCCGCGTCTGTAGAGCTCCTCCTCGACCGCATGGGCGATGGTCGATTTGCCTGAGCTGGGAAGCCCCGTGAACCAGACAACGACTCCTTTCTGGCCGAGCATCTTCTCCCTGTCCTGTTTGCTGAGTAAACTTTGATGCCAGGTTATGTTGGTTGCTTTGTGTTCGGTCATGAGCATTTCTCCTTCAGCAGATTGAGTGATCAGCCGTTATTGAGGTTTTTGTAGTAGTCGATCAGAATCCTGATGACTTCAGGTCGGCTGAATTCTTTAGGCGGCATCTCACCCCCAGCCAGCATCTGGCGAAGTTGGGTACCGCTAATGAGAACCCGGTCTTGTCTATCATGAGGGCACGTTTTCATTGAAGCCATGCCGTCGCATTTGTGGCACCAGAAGGTCCAGTCTATTTTCAGCGGCTCGAGAAGGAGTTCGCCTTCTTCGAGCTCATCGAATATGTGTTGTGCGTCGAAAGGGCCGTAGTAATCTCCGACCCCGGCATGGTCGCGGCCAACGATCAAATGGCTGCAGCCGTAGTTCTGTCTGAAAATCGCGTGCAGGATAGCTTCCCTGGGCCCGGCATAGCGCATCTCCATCGGGTAGACTTTGAGGACCACCCTGTTTCTAGGGTAGTAGTTTTCCATCAGTACCTCATAGCATTTCATGCGGATGTCGGCAGGGATGTCGTCAGCTTTGAGCTTGCCGACCAGAGGATGGATCAAAATACCGTCGCTGACTTCCAGGGCGATCTTGGTGCAGTATTCATGGCTGCGGTGAATCGGGTTTCTCGTCTGGAAAGCCGCCACAGTGCTCCAGCCAAGTTCTTCGAATATCTTTCGTGTCTCTGCAGGCCGCCCGAAGTATTGACCGTATATTTGCGGATAGGGGCCTTCGCTGAACGCTTTAACCGGCCCGGCGACCAGGACCTCTTCCTGAGCCATAAGTTTGGCCACTCCTGGATGGGCCTGGTCTTCGGTCCGGAAGACCTTTTTTGCCTCCAGGCGTTTGTCATAAGTGAATTTCTCGGTCACTTTCATGCTTCCCATCAGCTCCCCGCTTTCGTCGTCGGTGAGCGCGATCACAGAGCCAATGGACAGACTTTCAGCTTGATCTTGGGAAACGGAGAGGGTGATAGGGACAGGCCAAAGCGTTCCATCAGCCATGTGCATGTTTTCCACTACAGCTGTATAGTCATCTTTTCCCATGAATCCTTCCAGGGGGCTGAAGGCGCCCATGGCCATCATGATTAAATCAGATGTTTCGCGTGAAGTGAGGCGCACAGTCTCAAGGGACCGGGCTCTCTCCCTCTCCTGCTCGAGTTCTTCACCCCCAACGAGCAAAGGCTTGAGTCGGCCACCATGCGGCGGGACGAGTTTCTGCGACATGTTTTCCTCCGATTATGGAGATTTCAGACGCCTGAATTCATCATAAATGACAATGATCAAAGATAACCCAGTGACTTCAGACGTTTTCGGATAGCTTCGATCTCCTCTTTACTCAGACTCGTGTCTTCGATTTTTTTGGAAGTATCGATCTCCTCTCTGGTCGCGACCAGGTCCCGAAGGACATAAACGATGAAATCGGTGACTGAATTGAAACCGCTCCCCGAGACTATTTTTGATATCCGGTTGTACAGGGGACCAGGGATTTTGATCGTTACTTTACTGTCTGCGGATTTTCTTCGAGAAATACTCATATAACACTCCTATAAGAGTGTTGATAGTGTATAAGTTTATTCCCGGGATGTCAAGGGATACTTCATGAGGTAAAAGTGTCTTCAGGACTAGCCGCAGGAAAAATTAACCTCTTGAGGTGAAATGGGGATGCTCTGTATTGGTCACACCGAAGGGAAAAAATCACCTTCCATTTCCCCTTAAAAGGGCATTGCAAACATCTCCAGGGAGATATATTTTTTAAGCAAAATTCATTAAGTGAGGGATGGGTGATGTTAAAACAACAAATTTCAGACGTATCAACTGAGCAATGGCAGGAGATCCTGAGGATCCTCTTGATACCGCTGGTGTGGATTATCCCTTTTCAAAAATCGATCCTGAATTTCTTTCTGCATTCTTCTTCAGGCTGGGCAGCCATCGGAAAATACTTGCTCCTTTTTTTCCCGGTTCTTCTTTTGCTGGGAGCCGTCTGGTGCACCATGCTTTCCGTCTACACCCTGCCGTTCCGGTCAAAAAGGGTAGGCTTCGTGTCTACTCTTCTTCTTGCCTGGTGGGATGCGGCCCGGGCGGTCTGGCTTTTCTGGGTCGGATTGTTTCGGCTGGTGATTGTCGTTTTGGGCTGGATATTTTCCGTGTTGCGGCTCGCAGTGAAATTCGTGGTCGTTGCTCTCAAACATATCCTGGCCGCTCCGTTCGCCATGACCGGCCGGATGACCAAGAGCTTCTTTCGTCCCGGAGTGCCCTGGATAGCGTTCCTGATCCTGGTTTTCTGGTGCATGCTTGAGTCAGGTATCTTCACTTTTGTCCTGATGCCCACGATCTCAGAAGTGCTGATGGATATCGTCGGGACAGAGCAGGTCTCGCCGTTTACCATGCCTCTGCTGTATGTGTTCCTCCTTATCCTGATTATGGGAAGTTTCGCCGCTCTCCAGGCCCTGGCAGATGCCATCCGGACAAAGAAAGTCAAGCTGGTTGTCCAGATGGTCATCATAGAGCTGATCGTGATGGGATTTGAGGTGATGTTCCTCTACCGTGAGCTGGTTGACGCCATCACGCCCTGGATCGTCCAGCAGACAGGAATGCGAGTAGGTATCTTCTTCACGCTTTCCGTGGCCAGTTTCGGATGGATCGCCATCCGAGGCATGACCTGGTTCCTGTTCGCCCAGTACGGCACACCGCCGCTCCTGGCCCTGATCTCCCGCCGGCCTGTGGAACAGGCCGGAGAGGGAGCACGAGAAGCCGTTCCGCAAGCCGCTGAGCTATCCAGATGGTGGCAGCGGCCAATNCAGGATTTCAAGAATGAGATCGACTGGCTCCATCGGAAATTCAATGAGCTTTTGGAATTCCTTACTCTNCCCATCCTCCAGGTACTAGCNGCNATCCTGAACTTCTGTATGATCCTGTTGACTGCNCGCCCCATCTTCAACCTTCCNTTCANAGCNNTGAAGGATGTGATGGACACNCGGGAGATCTTGTCCAAGCGGCGTNTGNTCCCNGAGAAAGGAGATGAGCCTGATGCGGAAATGTTGTAANCGTTCGGTCTGGATAGCTGCTGTTGCCTTTGTCCTGATTGCCTGCGCAGCCTGCACCGCTCCGACCGGTCAGCAGAAACCAAGGCTGGTCCTGTTTGTCGGAGTGGATGTGAGCGGCTCATTCCGCGGCACCGGCTATTACGATGATGCTATTACCTTCCTGTCCCATTATATCTACGGCCACCTCCATGAACTGGGCGGACTGAATAAGCTGCGGGCATTGTTCGTGGGCTCTATAGGCGGCACAAACGCGGATGAACCCAAAGCCTTTCATCCCATTCATGACCTCGAAGAAAAGAGTATCACCCAGATCGGAGAGGAGCTGCGCAAGTGGTTTCCCCCGGAAGACATCATTACAGACTTTAACGCCTTCTTCGAGGAAATTGCCCGGGTGACCAAGGACAGAAACCTCACTCTGGCGCCGATATCCATTGTTGTTGTGACTGACGGAGTTCCGGCCCTGGGAACTCGCGAAAATAAAACCGCTTATGAAAAGATCAACCTGGAGCCGTTGGAGTACCTGTCGCGGAGAGTCACTGTTCGGCTCACTTACCTGGAGCCTAAGGTCGCTCAGCACTGGCGGGAAGATGTCCAATCGAGGCGAGTGCGCATCTGGACGGTTGCCGGTGAAGTCATGGAGGGGTGGCGGGCTCAGATGGAACCGGGTGTAGAGATTGCTCAGCAGGAAAAATTGTGGAAGTGGATCAAGGACAACGTCGATTTCCGGGTCCGGGCAAGAAGGTTCTGAGATAGCGCTGAGTTATACCGCTTTAAATTCATTTCACGCGAAAAGCCTGGTTTACTTCTGATTTTGACTTGGAGATCACATCCTCGGCTGCAATCTTTAAGAAGTACTGGCCAGGTTCTAAATCAGGTAGGCTAAGCTCGAGAAGAAGAACATCTGCCTGCTCCTTTTTTTCGGAGGCAAGTATGGAAAAGGAGAGAGGAGTCTTCTGGGTCACTGAATAATCAAAAAGATACACGGTCAGCTCGATATCTGGATTCTTCAAGTTAACCACATCGTTTCGAATCACAGCCAGGAGCTTGGCAGTGCCCTGCTCTAAATCGCCGACAAGGGGGGAGTGAGCGTTGGAGATGAAAGGATAGATGTCAGCTATGGAAAGAGAAGGCTCTTTCTTTTTCTTCTTATCGACCGTTGTCAGGTTGAGGTAGAAAGATTCTTTTTCGGGGACGATCAGTAAAGGCGGATAGAGCTTGATGCCTGACTCCACTGGTTCAGGTATCTCGACCGAAGTAGAGGCCTTAGCGGCCCTGCCTGTCTTTTTGTCCCGGATGACAACCCGGCACTCATACTGGCCCGGTTTCAGGGAGGATATGTCATAAAGATACATTCTCTTTTGAGGAAGTGAGGAAAAATCAATTTCTCCTTTGATCGAGGAGACAATGATATTCTCTTGATCAAAGATAAACGTCGCCAGCTCTGCCTTTCCCGAAGCGGCTTCTTCAATATCGGGCACTGACACTTCAGTGAGCAGGACGAGGTTTGATTCTTCTTTTCCGGAGCAGGGGAGAGCCACGGATGGGAAAGGCAGGGGCTCCTGAAAGATAGGCTTTTCGCTCAAGGCCAGGTCGACAAGGCGNAGGTCCTTTTCGAAATCGTTCAGTTCGGTGAAAGGCTTGGGGTTGAAATATCCGCTTTGGGCATGGACCTCACATCCTTTGCGATTGGTTCTGACCTCGATNGTGTGGTATTTTCCATCCCATGTCTCATCGATGTAGTAGCCGAGAACATAGTAGTTGCTGGTGACATCTTGAATCTGATTGGCGATTTTTTCGTAGTAATTCACGGTGTGAAAATATTCTCCGCCAGAGAGTTCGGNTAAGATTTCCAATGATTCAACACGTCCGGGCCCGGCTGTGCTGACTGTATGCACCGGGCTGTTGGATGTAGCGAATTCTTTGCCCATATCCTGGTATTTCTCCCGTAGTGTCTGGGAAGCACCGAAGAGGAAGGACCTCGGGATTCCGCCGGAGAAGAGGATGATGTTCTTGTATCCGGGGATGTAGCGGAGGGCCTTAGCCAGTTCTCTGAAAGAGTCCACCCAAAGGTTAGCAGTGAAAATTTGCGACTCTTTCGCTGGGCCTTCGTATGTCGAAAGATAGCTCAGAGAAAACCTGTCCGGTTGCCCGGACTCTTCTTCAGCCCGGGCTCGTTCTAATTCCAAGCTCATCCCGGATCCTCCACTGACGCCCTCCCAGGCATCCTTTACGCCTTTGATCGCTCTTTTTATCTTTTCCTTATCTGAGGTGAGGTACTCATGGATCGTGAACCCGGAGATCCAGCTGTAGGATATGACTCCGACTTCATCTGTGGGCTGAATCTGTGTTTCGAGAAAGTGATAAGCTGCTTTTTTTGACCGGGGAAGACTCCGAGATGAAAAGATGAAGAAGAATTTCCTGTTCATCCTGGATTCCGCAACCAGAGAAGGAGGAAGCTGGGTCTCGGCGATTTTTTCTTCCGGCTTTTTTTCAGGCGCAGCACGCCTGACAGGTCTTTGAATAAGGTGCTTTTCAAAGTCCGTGATTGTCTTGGGCTCGCCGTTGTCATAGAGGATAAAGTCGTCTATGGTCAGGTCTATGACAGGATTTCCTTTATTGTCCGTCACAAAGACCTGAACCAGCTTCAGGACAACCGTCACTTCGTACTGAAGGGCGGCTTTCTCTTTGACTTGTTGTTCGTGAAATGATTCAAGATTCAATTCCCCAAAATTTGGCTGGAGAATAAAGACTGACAAGAAAATGGAAAGGACTGCAATTTTTTTTCCCATCTGAAGCCTCCTTCCTCCGGTTGTGCTCATTGAATTAAATAAGGCAATTCAAATAAGACAATGAATGATGTCTATCGCTTTATTTTATATTTTTTTCCATTTTAAATTTTTGTCAAGAAAGATTATGCTTATATGAGAAGGCAAGGAGATGAATTCATCCGAATTTACCCGTCGCCGTTTCTTAAAGACAGCCGGATGGGGAACGCTGTCACTGGCTCTACCGTTTTTTCCTTTCCAAAAGAAGACCCGGAGACGAAAGCCGAATATCATTCTCATCTTGGCCGATGACCTGGGTTATGAAGGCCTGAGCTGCAACGGCAGCCTGTCTTATAAAACACCTCATCTGGATAAATTGGCCGGCACAGGAGTCCGTTTTACCCACTGCTATTCCCAGCCGCTGTGTACACCTTCAAGGGTGCAGATCATGACCGGCCAGTACAATTTCCGAAACTATACGGAGTTCGGAGCCCTCGATCCTGAAGAGACGACCTTCGGCCATTTACTCAAAAAAGCCGGCTACGCCACCTGTGTTGCCGGGAAATGGCAGTTGGCAGCCCGGAACAAAGGTGTAGGCACGTATCCGGATAAAGTCGGGTTCGATGAACACTGCCTGTGGCAGGTGGACCGGCTCGGCTCACGCTACTGGGACCCTTTGATCCAGGAAAACGGCAGGATGCGGGAGGATTTGAAAGGGAAATATGGCCCTGATGTGTTCCTGGACTATATTCAAGGATTCATGGAGCGGAAAAAGAATGAGCCATTTTTTATCTACTATCCGATGGCGCTCACTCACGCCCCTTTTGTTCCCACGCCTGATTCGGTCACACCGGAAAACAGGAAAAAGACCGCTCTGAGATATTTCGCAGATATGGTCGCCTACATGGATAAAATAATAGGGAAGATCGTCGGGAGAGTGGATGAGCTTGGGATTCGGGAAAATACAGTGATCCTGTTCACCGGGGATAACGGGATGAACCTGGCGGTCGAATCAAGAATGGAAGACCGCACAGTGCACGGAGGAAAGGGGACTCCCACTGATGCGGGAACCCATGTGCCTTTTATCACCAGCTGGCCTGGGACGTCGCCTCAAGGCAGGGTCTGTGATGATTTGATCGATTTCAGTGATTTTTTCCCGACACTTGCCCAGATATCAGGCGCTGAAATTCCCGAGAACCTGACTGTCGACGGCAGGAGCTTTCTACCTCAGCTAAAAGGAGAGAAGGGGACGCCCAGAGAATGGATATTCTGCCATTATGAGCCGCGCTGGAGCATCTGGAAACCCTGCCGTTTTGTCCGGGATAAAAGGTGGAAGCTCTATGGAGACGGCAGGCTGTTCGACCTGCTGGCGGACCCTCTTGAAAAATCTCCGTTAGGCGACAGCCAGGATAAAGAGATAATGGCCATCCGCCGAAAATTCCAGCAAATCCTCGGTCGAATGAAATAAAGAATCGAAAAAAGGCTCAGTGTCTCAGCATCACCTTTTTTTTGATTTATTATAGGATCCATCGTTCTGGAAGATAAAATGTAATTTTCATCAAAGATCCCTATAAAATCTTTGCTAGGAAAAATTCTCCTTTAGAAAGGAGGCGCGTTTTAACATTTGGGTTTGCCCCAAAGTGACGGGATTATATGTCATTGCGAGCAAAGCGAAGCAATCTTGTAAAAGAAATGCTTTTTTCCTATGGGATTGCCGCGCTTCGCTCGCAATGAC
>JGI24422J19971_10003277_pt1 | contig 10126 bp, 11 predicted proteins | sample DeeMarSWOR152_54_FD_19971 | JGI IMG/M metagenome (IMG submission 19971)
AATCGATGCGGTCTCCGCTGGTATCAACACGATCACGGGGATTGTCAACCTGCTTGCGTAGGGTTTCTTCATCAGATTGTGACCGCCATGGTAACGCCCTTTACCGGGCTTTCTGAAGGAAAGGGCAGTATTGTCTGTTAACAAAATAACTCTCACTGCTTTACGCCTGGACACATATAGAGCGTCTCAATATGGGCGGCGAGTTTTCCCTCAACATCCCCGTCTGCCTGAAACGGCACCGAAGGATTTTGAGCAAGTTCTCACCACGGGCAGTAAAAGGCGCGAGAAGCCACAGCTCTATATCCTCAAAGTGACCAGGACTTCCAGCTCCGCACCTTCTTCTGAGCCTTTACCAAAAGGCAAGCTTCTTATGAACAAACGACTCTCATTGGACGAGGCACTCAAACAATACAAAATGTTCGTGGAGGCAAGGTTTGTTGTACCTCTCTAGCTTGAAGTCAGGTTCACATGAGTTTCCAACACTGCGATACTGGCGTGAGCTTACACCCTCACGCCTCTAGCTTCCACACGGTAGAGAATAATGAACGTCATGCGCTCGCACTCCGATACATTGACGAAATAGCAACAGAGGAGGTTTCAAGAAGTCGCTCTCGCGGGTTTTGAGACCAAAACTACCAATCCTTAGTAAAGGAGGGAAGACAGTGGTAACCGAAAGTGTCGGGATCAAGGACTTAACGGACTTTGCACTGGAGGTCATACGTCGGTCGGGAGAAGAAGCGCTTTCCTACTATGGAAAGGGCAGCTCCAAGGTCAAATTCGACGAGGAATTGGTCACGGAGGCCGAACTCCGACTCATGGGCTTCTTTGAAGATCAACTCCGCGTTCATTTTCCCGAGCACCAGGTGTTTGAAAACAGTCAAAAAAGCAAGCAGTATTCTCACGAGGAGAAGCGATACCTGTGGATTCATGACGCACTGGACGGAGTTGCCAACTTTCAGGCCGGAATCCCCATGTGGGGAACATCACTGGCCCTCCTCGAGAATTTCTGGCCCGTTTTAGGCGTATTCTATATGCCTGTAACAGGTGATCTGTTCTACGCACAAGCAGGACAGAAAGCCTTCTGGGGAAAGCGGGCAATCCGCGTTTCCACGCAAGAGGAGATTAACGACGAAAGCCTTATGCTCACCTACTCACGGTTTCACCAGCACTACGAGTCCACCTTTCCCGGCAAGATTCGTGACCACGGGTGTACGACAGCCCACATATGCTATGTTGCTGCCGGTCGAGCTGAAGCCGCCATTATCGCGAACGAAACCTATCGGGATCTTGCTGCTGCCCGTGTTATCCTGGAAGCCGCCGGAGGTAGGATGTACAAATTAGATGGAAGTGAATTCTCACTGGACGATTACATTGACGGACAAAGAATAGACGATCACGTATTCTTTGTCTCTCCGAAAACCTACGAGGACCTTCGCGATTATTTGGAGCAACTTGCATAAAGGGATGCTGCGCTTTAATTAACTCAGAAGCTTCATCAGAGATATTTTTGCGGATCGCTCATGAAGGATTCACCACAGCTGGAACTGCAAAAGTAATAATTCTTGTCCTTATACGTAAGGCTATCCGCAGCCTGGGAGGAGAGTATTACCGTTTTGCAGACCGGATCGACAGCGGTAAGGGAATCCGGACCTTGAAAGCTCGGTCTTATAACGCGGGTTATCACAGGAGTTAGCCGGCCATCAACTGCCATCCTTCTGGAGGTGAAACCGGTCACCAGAAAGCCCAGGAAAAGACCGGCAAACCCGAAGGCAACAGCTGCGATTGTTTCACCGATACCCAGTCTCTCGTTCACCCCAGTACCGATGATAACTCCGAGCATCAGTCCTGCCAGCGGCATCAGATAAAGAACTGCGGCACCTTTGAGTACCGTTCCTGAGCTGAGATCTATGGAAACCATATCACCCTCCTTTGCCCCAGCCCTGTTTCGTGCTTTAATTACTATTTCAGCGCCTGATCCCAGCGATACACAGCAACGTTTGGCGCCACAATGATCACAGGCATCCTTTCTGTCAGCAACCACCTCGGCCCACCCATCGTTTGCAACGCCAGTAACCAGACCCCTCTCTTGTGCCATACCCTTTCCCCGTAAAAATATGTTCGCACTATAAATAAGGTAATGCTCAATGGGCAATTATCAAGCTGTGAGATCGGTAACAGCTCAAAACACGAAACGCTACTCCTCGAAAAGAGCACTCCGGCGGAGGGTAAGAAATGTGGAACTATTGGGTATGGATGCATAGGACAGGCCCACCCCGTTGACACTGCATGACCCTTATCCTATAGTGCACTGCCACATTGGGAATCCTGGCCTATGATAATCATTTTGGAGGTAACACATTATTCTATCGCATTCTAAAGATAAGCTATTCTATGGATGGGTGGTAACAGGAGCAGGCCTTCTCATAGCAATCATCGGCCTTGGAGCTCGTTATTCCTTCGGGGTATTCTTGAAATCCATTGAGACTGAGTTTGGCCTAACGCGGGGGTCGACGTCGGGCATCTTTTCCGTTTACATGCTGCTATGCTGCGTTTTTTCCATACTGGGTGGCTGGGCTTTGGATAGATTTGGCCCGAGGAAAGTTTCCTTCCTAATGGGTTCATTTACCGGCCTCAGCTTACTGCTAACTAGTCGAGCCAACGCGATCTGGCAGTTGCTCATAACTTATGGCTTGCTACTGTCATTAGGGACTGGCGCACTATATACAGTGGTAAACTCAACGGCCTCCAGATGGTTCGCTAAGAAACGGGGCCTTGTCTTGGGCATTACTACCTCAGGAGGAGGATTGGGCGCCATTGTGATGGCGCCCGTTGCCGCATACCTTATCTCTAACCTCGATTGGCGTACAGCATTTGCAGTGATGGGGCTCATCTCATGGCCCGTCATCGCTGCCATGTCCCTCCTACTCAGAAAAGATCCCAGCGAAATGGGACTCTTGCCTGACGGTGTGAAATCAGATCCCATACGAACGAGCAAAGCAAACGAAGAGGGTATTCCTCAATTCACCGGCCCCTCACTCCTCCAAGCATTGAAACTCAGTCAGTTCTGGTTCTTGTCTTTTATCTGGCTTTTCTTATCCCTCACCGTACATTTGGTATTCGTTCACGCTGTTCCCTATGCTGTTGATACGGGAATTCCACCGATGGACGCAGCTGTTATCCTCAGTCTGATAGGTGGTGCTGGCATTGTTGGGCGATTAGCAGTTGGAAGGGTTTCAGATACCATTGGCAGAAAAGCCCTTGCTATTGCCTGTGCCCTGCTTCAGGCCGGTGTCTTGGTGTGGTTCATGTATGCACGGGAATTGTGGATGCTCTACGTATTTGCGTCATCCTTTGGCTTTCTGTGGGGAGGACTCAGCACGACGGTGACGGCACTCATTGGTGATATATTTGGTATGCGAAGCCTTGGTGCAATTATGGGAGTGATGTCCGTTGGTTGGTCACTCGGAGCAGCCACCGGCCCCGCAATAGGAGGATTCATATTTGATATGCGTGGCAGTTACTTGACCGCTTTCGCAGCAGGGGCAAGTGCTATGCTCGTCGCAACCCTCTTTGCAGCTCTCGTAAGGGCGCAGCCTAACCCTACGAAACCAGTTCCATGAGGCTACCTGTTCAGCCGATTCTTCCAATCAAATTCGCGTGAAGTCACATGGTCTTCCATGCGCCGAATACGGCGTTCCAGATTTTCATATCTCCGCCTCAGCCGGTCTGCCGCGCCTCTGTGCGAGTGGAGGTAGCTATCATAAAACTCCTGTTCCTCCTCTGTCTCGATGGGAATCACAGGCTCCGGTTTCATCAGCAGTACCGCAAGGAAGTAAAGCACCAGAATCGGCCAGAATCCCGTGAAGAAGAATAATACGATCGTGATGACTCGCATCCAAAACACTGAGAAGTCAAAATACTCAGCGATACCCCGACACACACCCAGTATAATGCCGTTGCGGGAGCGATAGAGACCGCCTCGAAGGATCCCCTCAAATAGTGTCATGATGNATGATCCTTTCTTTCGCCTTCCAAAATAAGAGTCTCGAGGGCTTCAATACGTTGTTCCATTTGTGACAGGCCCTGATAGATNTCCTGGATCATTCGGGCCTCCTCGGCTTGAGACTTCTGATCCCTTCGCGAGACCCCTCCCTTGAGTATCTTAATTGCCATGAGAACTGTACTTCCAATAATGGCGAGGGCTAGGACCGTACCCCCAAAGATGATAGCAACAATCAAAGCACCGTGCATGATAGAATCCATTCCCCTTTCACAATGCTATAATAGCGACTTCACTCGCTATAGGGAACACTTTTCCTCACCAAACGTCACCCTATTTGATTCTACATAGCGATGTCACATGGAAAAATAACTTGTAAGAAATCTATGAAGTGCCTTTTTCTGCCTTGGACACCCCCTTATCCTCTTTAGCCAGAGAAGATTTCAGACGCTCTAACTCCTTTTCAATTTCCTCGTCAGCCAACAAGTCCTGCCACTCCGGCTCCTGCCCCGGTTTTCTTCCAAAGTTGACGAGGTCCGCCTCAGCCTCCATGCGTTCAATACGATTCTCTAAGTCTTCGAACTTGAGTATTGCTTCAGTACTATCAACGCGGCGCATCCCCTCTTGCGCCCGCTTTCTTCTGTTTGCACGAATGTGCCGTTGCACGAGAATACGCTGTTTTTCTCGAGCAGAGTCCAGCTTTTCCTCGAGTTGTCGTATGTCATCCTGATACTGCTCCACTAAGGCGTTTAGCTTTATCAATTCATTATCCAAAGCTTCTGCCTTGTCTCCGAATCGTCGCTTTTCAACAAGCGCCTCTCTCGCTAGGTCTTCCCGCCCCTTGTGTACTGCAAGTGCCGCTCGTTCTTCCCAAAAACCTACCCTTGATCTCGCCTCTTCCATCTGGCGATGCACCTTTTTGCTGCTCGCCATCACCCCCGCACACGAAGCCTTGATTTCAACGAGCGTGTCTTCCATTTCACGTATCATCATTTTTATGAGCTTCTCGGGATCTTCCGCCTTATCCAGCATTGCATTGATATTGGAACTGACAATATCCCGGAAACGTGAAAAAACACCCATAATCCACCCTCCATCTCTAAACGTTACACCACTTAGGAGCAGAATGTGTGCCACTGCCCACGTCCAACCAAACCCGCAATCGTTTCAAGGACTTAGCTTCTTGACAAGCTCATATGCTTTGTGGTATTTTTTGCCAAAAATAAGTCAATTTAACCAATAGATCGCATATCTTACCATGAAAAGACGAGCTTTTTCTGAAACCGAACCAAATCGAGTAAGACCCGCCATGGGAATGGGCGAGGCGTTAGGGCAATCTGAGGTATTTCTTGAATTTCAAGAGCGTCTCTCACTCGTTGCTCCAATCGAGCGTCCCGTGCTTTTGGTTGGAGAGCGAGGCACGGGAAAGGAACTTGCAGCATCCCGGCTGCACTTCCTCTCAAATCGATGGAAAGGTCCACTGGTTGCACTGAATTGCTCGGCATTAAGCCCATCGCTTATTGAATCGGAATTATTTGGCTACGAAAAAGGGGCATTCACTGGAGCTGAAAGACGCCGCACCGGTAGATTTGAAGCAGCTGACGGCGGAACACTTTTCCTTGATGAAATAGGTTCCATCCCCTTCGAAGTGCAGGAGAAAATACTGCGCGTTGTTGAATATGCTACATTTGAAAGGGTCGGAAGTTCAGAGAGTATCGAGGTGGATGTGCGAATCGTTGCTGCAACCAACGCTGACCTCGTGGTGCTGGCAGCAGAGGGTCGGTTCAAACAGGATCTATTGGATCGACTTTCCTTTGAGGTCCTCGTTTTGCCACCCCTCAGGGAACGAAGAGAGGACATTGTCCTGCTTGCGAACCATTTTGCAGCACGGATGGCCTTTGAGTTGGGTCGGGAGGAAATACCTCAATTCAGCGAGGAGAGCATTTCGGCCCTCAAAGACTATTCATGGCCCGGCAATATACGGGAACTCAAGAACGTAGTCGAGCGTGCAGTTTATCGTTCAGATTCGCCAGTGATCATGGACATCACATTCGACCCATTTCATGGTGCCTATACCAACGGTGGCACAGCAACCGAAGGAGGTTTCATAGCAGAGCCTAACAGCTCCTCGCTGGATGACCTTATGCACAAACCACTCAAGGAGGCCGTGCGCCAACTGGAGATTTTCCTGTTGAAGAATGCGCTCAACGGTACGAGATTTAATCAAAGAAGGGCGTCTCGGCTTTTGGGTCTTTCGTACGATCAGTTCCGTGGATTGTATCGAAAGTACCGACAGGAGATTGGGTAGGCGTTTAGGCAAACACTGACCTGGCTTGCTCCTTGACTTGCAGACGGTATATTCCTATAGTTGTGTCTTCTTGGAGCCGTTTCTTGTTGGGCATTAGGGTTTTAACTTTTGTCATAGAACCCCAACCTTTTACTGAGTGGGGGTTTCTTTGGGAGATAACAGAAAAAAGGTTGTTACAATCGGTGGGGGAAGTGGGCAGTTTGCTCTCCTCTCGGGCCTAAGGGGTCTCGCGGAAATAGAGATTACCGCGGTGGTTTCAATGGCTGATAGCGGCGGGAGCACCGGTAGGCTGCGAGATGAACTGGGTGTTCTGCCACCAGGCGATGTGCTGAAATGTATTCTGGCCCTCTCGCCGCATCACGACATCGTGCGTAAACTCCTCCTCAAACGGTTTATGGCTGATGGTCAGCTAAAGGGGCACAACGCGGGAAACATGCTTCTTACCATGCTCTCGCAATACACAGGGAGCTTCCCTGCTGGTGTACAGGCTCTCGCTGAAATCCTGGATGCCCGAGGCACGATTCTGCCGGTGACGATCGATAAGGCGACCTTGGTGGCTGAGTTGACTGATGGAAGCCATATCTATGGTGAAACGGCAATCGACATGCCCCGCGGCACTCAGCGCGAAAAAATCCGCAATGTATTCCTCGTGCCCCACCATAGCGACTCCATTTCAGTCTACCCTCCAGTGGTTGAGGCCATCAAATCCGTTGATTTCATCATCATAGGTCCCGGCGACCTTTTTACGAGCATTATACCTAACCTCATCGTTCCCGGCGTAAAAGAGGCACTCCAAGAGACGAGTGCGACAATCTTATACATTATCAATATCATGACTAAGTTTGGCGAGACGCACAACTATACTGGGGTGGATTTCGTGAAAACCCTCGAGCATTCCATTGATCGCCAGGTTGATGGGGTAATCTACAATACGGAAAAACCTCGCCTTGACCTTTTGGCCCAATATCAGGAGCAGAAGGCTGAGTTCGTCGAAATTGATGAGGGTGATGATTGGTGGGGAAATCGCAGAATCTACGCGGCCCCCATGCTTGACATCGCCGGAGGCATTGTGAGACATGACTCCGAGAAATTAGCATCGCTCATACAGCAAGTACTGTCACGAGGCAAGACCATAAGGTCGAGCTGAGTGCCGCATGACGAGCTCCTCGCCTCCCAACCCTGAAATCCTTACTCCGTCCATATCCCTTAGCGCTGGCGGCTCATCCTTTGCCAATCCTGGGTAGAACCGACGTTATGGTTAAACCCCGCATCATCGCTGATGACATAGTCAGTGCCATTGCGCTCACAAAAAGCAGATTCGCCTATGCGCCTAATGCGGACGTGAATATGTCACCCAAAAGGGAGCAAGTCAGGCTCGCTCTTTGCCTTCGCTACCAACAGGAGGCTCAGAAAGTGGAACTGATGCTTGAAACGTGGTAGGATGGCACGGCATTAAACGGTGAAAAGCTCCCCTATTGTAGATCATGTTGAGAAAACCACATCTGAGAATTGATGCAGGAGGTGCTCGCCCTGCAACGTAACCACCACCTTACCATAGCGTAAGGGGAGTTGCGTCCGCGACGCAAGCTCACGACCGGAGTGAAGCGTTACAAACGGCGTGCGCAGAGCAGGAGTAGTAAGGAGATGAAAACGATTACTATCTCAGCACAAGGTATTTCAATGTCAGCTGAGTTGAATGATAGTTCCTCCGCTCAACAGATATGGGATGCACTGCCCCTCGAAGGCAGTGCAAGTACCTGGGGAGATGAGATCTATTTCGCGACCTCTGTCGTGATGGAAGAAGAGCCGGATGCCAGCGCTGACGTCGAGGTCGGTGACTTGGGGTACTGGCCGCCAGGACATGCCCTTTGTATCTTCTTCGGCCCAACCCCTGCGAGCACCGCTAAGAAGCCCCGCGCCGCTAGCCCGGTCAACATCCTTGGCCATGTGATGGGCGATGCGAGACAATTCCGAATTGTGCAGAACGGGACAACCGTGAGAGTAGATCGCTCGGAGAAAGTTCAACCATAGCTGACCGTGAAAAGCAATGAACCAGGAACTGCCTTCCTACTGCATCGTTGAAAAACGCCCCCACCTCCACCGTATAGCTTCGGACCTCCAGAATGAGCAGATCATTGGTGTCGATCTCGAGGCTGACTCTCTGTTTCACTACCAGGAGAGGGTTTGTCTGCTGCAGATTTCCACACCTTCTCGTGATATTTTGGTTGACCCTTTGGCCCTGAAGGAGCTTTCACCGCTGGAACCCGTCTTTGCAAACCCCCGTCTCCGGAAGGTCTTCCACGGTGCCGACTACGATATCCGGTCCCTCTACAGGGATTTCGGCATCGAAGCGCGTTCTCTATTCGACACCCAAATTGCGGCCCGATTTCTTGGCTTCAGGGAGACCGGGCTTGCGAGCCTACTAAAAGAGACGTTGGGGCTAACAATCGAAAAGAAGTATCAAAGGAGTGACTGGTCCCAAAGGCCTCTGCCTTCCTCCATGTGCGCTTATGCTGTTCAGGATGCCTGCCATCTCATCAAGCTGAGCCGATTTCTTGAGGGAAAATTGCGCGCCAAGGGGCTGCTTTTCTGTGTTGAAGAGGAGTGCCAGTTGCTCACCAAGGTGCGCCCCGTTCCAGGGAGAAATGGCCCCTTGTTCCTGAAATTCAAGGGAGCTGGAAAGCTTGACCCTCGAACCCTAGCAGTCCTTGAAACACTCCTGCAATTCCGTGACGATTTGGCGAGGCGGCGGGATCGTCCCCCCTTCAAAACCCTGGGGAATTCCGCGCTCTTGGAGATGGCCAGGCAAAAACCAGCCAGCATAAAAGAACTAAACGCCATAAAGGCCTTGAGCCCTAAGCAGGTTGACTCCCTGGGAAGCTCACTCGTCGGGAGGATAAGGGAGGCACTAACCCTTCCGGCCGAGGCGCTGCCGAACTACCCAAAGAAGCCCCAGCCGCCTTATGACGCCGACGTTGCAAGGCGGGTGAAGACCCTGAGGAAATGGCGAGAGCAGCGGGCTAGCATGCTTAGTATTGACCCGCCCCTCACCCTAACCAATGCGCAAATCAATGCACTTGCCCTAGGAAACCCATGCGATCCGGAGGATCTGAAACAAATGACAGAGATAAGAAATTGGCAGAAACAGCTCTTCGGTTCTGAGATCTGTCGCCTCCTCAGGGAGGAGGGCTGATCTCCATCGTGCGTGAAGGCTGTCAAAAGGTGGCTTCAACTTCCGATTTGGTTTTTTCCACGGTGAACTTGAGCTCTTTAAGGACGAGCCCGAAGACACGAATCCTGTCGTAGTAGGTAAGGCTGATCGTCACGGTATTATCCTCATTTTTCGCTATTCTGAAATCGTCTCCCCTGAAATCACGTCCAGACTCGCTCATTTTCTTAGATAGAAAATTCCTGGTATCCTCGATACTATTTTTCGTCCCATATATGGCAGCAGCTTCTATTTCTTGTCCAATCCAATACTTATGCCAGTAAGGCCTTACGACGCCCACCACGACCAAGAGGAAGATAAGGACAATAGCAAGGTCTACAACTTTTTTGAACATTGTCTCATCCTCCCATATATTTCCTTTCCAGGAAGGAGGACCTTAGCCTCTTGAAGATCGTCCTCGGAGATGATCTACAATGCTTAACAGGCAACCCCCCTCACACCCTTCTATTTTTTTATCAAAAACAAGATGGCAAGTCAAAGAGGAATGGGACTGGAGTTTCCTCACTTTTCGGTGAACCCCGTTGTCCATGAGCGACTCGCGTGAGCAGTGGGGAACCCATCGAGGGTAAGCAGGAAGGGGGTCCGCCGG
>JGI24422J19971_10003279_pt1 | contig 10120 bp, 10 predicted proteins | sample DeeMarSWOR152_54_FD_19971 | JGI IMG/M metagenome (IMG submission 19971)
CGCATCCATGGTAGTGGCAAAAGGGATTTGAAACTGTTCAATGAAATTAAGTACGTCCTTTTCTGCATGGCTTCGAATTGTGCCATAGCCAATTAATGCCATAATCTTTTTTTTGTCATTAATTGACTGAGCAAGAAACTGAGCGAATTGTTTTATCTTTTTCTTTTCTGGTAATACCGGTTTAATATTTAGATTAATGTTTCTGTAATTGGTCACCTCTGCGCTGGTTACATTTTTGGGAACATGGACATGTACCGGGCCCGGACGTCCATGATATGCAGTGTTAATGGCATCTTCCAGGATGTCACAGATACAATTCGGATCTTCAACTATATAGGATTTTTTGGTAGTTGCAGAAAACATAGCGTGTGAATCAGGTGTTCTATTTAATCCAGTTGATTCATTTAAGGCCCCCTTGCCCCTGTTGGGTAATGATGTATATCCTGTTATTGCTAATACAGGCAATGAGTCATAATAAGCAACAGCGAGCCCCGAAAATAGGTTAAACGCTCCAGGTCCCCCGGTTGCAAAACAAACCCCGAGCTTATCTGAAAACATCGCATAACCACAGGCCATAAATGATGCAGCCTGTTCATTTCGGATAATTATTGTTTTAATTTTTTCTGATTCTTTCAGCGCTAATAACATGCTCGCATTCACTTGACCTGATCCACCAAAAACATGATCAACTCCGGTATATTCGAGGGTTTTTACAATTGCCTCATTTACATCCATAATTTTACTCCTTCTTATCTACCTATTCATTAAACTTAGCTATTAAATGTTTTGGTGGATTTTCTGAAAAAAGATTACAATTAGTTGCGGCATTATTAAGTGTATATCCATCAAAGAAAACATAAATTCTATCTTTTGGTACATTTGTAATTTCTGAAAAAATAGTAATATATTTTTCAGCTAGAATTTTTTTCTGATCTTCCCGTAATTCCAGACTTTGAACTGTTATTGCAGGCATAGGAATTCTCCTTCATCAAAAGTAAAAAACCTTCCCAAATATGTTTTTTAAAAAATTTTATTACTTATAATGTTGCAAGCACTTCAACGATTTTTTCACCGTATGCGATAGATGATTCTACCGATGTACCTGTAACAAATGGCCAATCAAAGGCTACTTCCGGATCTTCTCGATTGGCACTTTCTCTTGCAATACATTCACCTTCCGGTCCAACTGCATCACGGACTAAATGTTCTATTGGCCATAAAAATCCTGGAGTGTGCACATCAGTACCTTTGTTATCTGGAGTCGCACCATATAATTCATAGGTAAAATCCCATTCAGGACCATAAAAATCCCATGCAGCGGGATGAGCTGTAATTTTTTTTCCATAGATGATACTTTTATAATCATTCTCAGGATCGCGTAAAAATACTAAAGTACTTACTGCATAACAGAGTGCGCCAATAAGTTTATTTGAGCGATATGCATCCATTATTAACGCATGCAGGTTATAATTATTGCACATATCGTGCATCGCACCTAATCCACCAGTTAATACAATAGAATCATAGTTTTTCATTTTTGCTTCTTTAAAGGAAATTGGATTGTCCCATTCTGTACCATCAACGAGTTCTTTAATTCTCTTACATACTTCTGGTGGATTTACTTTAAAATTGATGATAGGATCAAGAAAATCAGGATCAACACTTATCATTAAGGGTAGTGGTTTTTTCCCTAATGGTGTGGCTAGTGTTACTTCATGGCCAGCCTTTTTAATAATGTCCCATGGTGCCTGTAACTCTTCACCCCAACTCCCATAGTTGGTTGCGCATATTAATACTCTTTTACCCATACGACTCCTCCTTCATTTTTGTATTGATATATTCATGAAAAATTACATTAATCCGCTGATGTCAAATAACACTTCGACCTAACTTATGGTATCCTGCTGTTATTTTTTCAATTATCCGTTTATTCTTTCCAAGGAAAGTCCTTTTTTATCGGACTAAACACATCAATAGCCTCTGTTTCACCGACCGCCACAAAAGAATGCTGAACATTCGGTGGAATAAAATAGGCGTCACCGGCTTTTAAAACGGACTTTTCATCTCCTACCACTATTTCAAATCCTCCTTTTATCACATAGCCAAACTGCTCTTGAGGATGTTTATGCAGGGGAACAACACTCCTATTTGCCATATTCCAATGGAGAACATTCATTTCGGTTCCATATCCAAGTTCCTGGACAACGACACCCGCGCTGAGCTCTTCCTTTTTTATTTCTTCATGGAAGCAGAACATATTCACCTCCTATCGTTTGATAGTATCCTTACCAAAATACTGTAATGCAAGCATTGTAATATCGTCCGACTGGGACACACCGCCGCTAAACTCATTTACTGTTTTCTCAATATTTTCGATGAGAGCAATCCCGCTATTCACCGCTATTTCTTCAATCGTTTTTTTAAGGCGTTTGCTCGAAAATTGCTCCTCCTGCTCATCTACTGCTTCGGTTACCCCATCGGTATAGAGAAAGATCACATCACCCGGTTCGAGCTTTATTTTATACGTTTCATAGTGTATATCCCCCATTCCAGCTAAAACAAACCCGCTCTTTACATCCATAAACTGCACTGTCCCATTCTTCTTGCAAATAAGGGGTGGATTATGTCCAGCATTGGCATATCCTAATTCCCCAGTTTCCGTATCAAGAATTCCACAAAAAACTGTCACGAACATGCATTCTTCGTTGTCCGGATAGAGGATATTATTGACGTTAATCAAGATTTCACCTGGAGAAATGCCCCTTAACACCTCATTCTTCAGCAGGGTTTTCGAAATTGCCATAAAGAGGGCAGCAGGGATTCCCTTACCTGCTACATCGCCAATCGCAAAATAGAGCCTCCTCTGATTAATAAGGGCAAAATCATAAAAGTCTCCCCCAACTTCCTTTGCGGGCTTCATTGTTGCAAATATCTCGATGTCTGTTCTCTCCGGGAAAGGAGGGAATTCCCTGGGGAGCATTGACGACTGAATTGAGTGGGCGATTTTTAACTCGCTTTCTATCTTTTCTTTTTCACTGATCGAATCCTTAAGATTCACTGTAAAGCGCCGTATAGTCAGTCGTATCAGATCGATAAATACATGGGGGATTTTATACAGAAGCTGCATCATCTTATCTTGATCAATGGAATATACCTCCAGCTCCGTATGACATCGTGCGGAAACAGTTCTCTTATGGAATGGAGAAAAAATGCCTATCTCACCGATGATACATCCTTCTCCAACGATTTTGTTGATCTCGATAAGCTCTAAAAGACCATGAAGGATGTAAAAGAGTTTATCTGCCTGATCATCTTTTTGAAACAGAAGCTCTCCTTCGGTGAAGTGCTCCTTCGTCATATAAGGAATGAGCATTTCAATGGACGGAGTACTTTCCTGATTCCCTTCCATCTCCTGTGTAATTTGTGGGAGAACGTTCGTTTGAAGTGAGTTGATCATATCGAGCTCAGCTTTTATCTTTTCCTCCGTTGCTGCAAGCTCCTGTTGTTTGGAAAAATTTTTAATCATAAAGGAAAAGAGTGTTAATCCGATCGCATTCGCCAAGATCATAGGGAGAGCAATAATCTGAACAACAGATACCGCCTCTTGGGTGGGCTTGCTTAAGAGAAGCACTAAAAGCATATGGAAAACTTCCATGACCACTGCGAACAACGCAGCATATAGAGGTGATATAAACTTCCCTTTATTTATGAAGTAGAATATACCGCCCGCCATTCCGGCCATAACAGTAGCAATAGCACAGGGAAGGGCGGTAAATCCCCCATAAAAATAACGGTGGATCCCACCGATAAGTCCCGCACCAATTCCTGCAAGTGGCCCCCCGAGCATTCCTGCTGTGATTACGGAAAGATCTCGAGTGTTCGCAATCGCCCCTCCGATCTTTATGCCGCTTACAGTTGAGTAGACGGAAAGAAGCCCAAAGAGAACAATAAGAAGGAGTATCTTTGTGGGTTTTACCTTTTTATCGCTGGAATCCTGCTGTATGTCGAATTTATAGAAAAATTTTAGTTGAAACAGGATATAGAAAACGATGAGAAGGAGCGCAACATATTCAACCAGATTTAGGATATTAATTAAAAAATCACCTGCAAGTTGCCACATACTACATCCTTTATCACACTACCGATCTATTTCTTTATTGTTTTTATCCAATCCCTGTGCTCGTATATAATTTAAAATAAAGCGTTTGATTACAAGTTGAATGAGGTAATAGCCAAATGAGGGGTTCTGAAAGAAGAGCTGAGTTATTTTATGCTCATCAATCATGTAGATTTCAGAATCTTCTTCACAGAGAGCTGTGGCCGTTCTTTCTTTAAAGGGGGAGAAGATCCCCATTTCACCGATAATTTCCCCAGAACGGGCGATTTTGTTTATTTCAGAAAGCCTCACACTGCCAGATTGGATATAAAACATGTTATCTGCAGTACTCCCCTTTTTGAAAAGCACCTCTCCTTTACTAAACTTTTTCTTGTTCATATAAGGAATAAGACATGCCATTGAGCAATCACCCTTGGAAGATTCCCTTACCTTTTTAATAAGCTTATACATCTGATATAGACGAAGGATATTCAATGGGAAGAGAAAAATGTGCAGTATCAAAACCGGATAAAGTTTTCCCGAAAAGCCATAGATTATGAATGCAATGTTGCTGCAGATTGCAAATAATCTTATCGGAATTATAGTCTTCATGTAAAAGGAAGTTGCCACAAAAGCAGATGCAATATATCCTACAATCTCAATCCATGTCATTACTTTTCCTGTATTTAATGAGAATGACCTCGTTCTTATCGTTTTTTCTTTTATATTCTACTTTATCCATAATCTTTCTGGTGAGGAATATCCCCAATCCACCGATTGCCCTTTCCTGCAGTGGGGCATGAATATCCGGTTCCTTTGCTTTGAGCGGATCAAAGGGAATACCCCAATCACTGATTTCGATAGCAAAACCGTCTTTTTCAGATGTCTTTCTCACAACAAGCGCAATCTCACCATCCTTTTCAGGATACGCATATTTGATGATATTGAGGATTATCTCCTCACACGCAAGTAGAATTTTCTTCTGGGTGCTTTCATCGAATCCACTTTTCTGCGTTACTTTCTGTACAAACTCCATAAAAGCATCGAAGTTTTCAAAGGTTGCAGGCAATTGTATCTTATGCACCCCGTTTACTCCAGCAGAAGTTCTTTTGATATGCCTCTTTTACCCTTCATAGATATCTTTAAATTCCATGATCGTATCGAGGCCGCTCATTTTTATCACTTCGAGAACATCCTCCTGCACACCAACCATCACAACTTCGGCTTCATCACCTAACTTTTGTTTCGCAAAGATAATTACTCTCAATCCNGCACTGGATATATACTTGAGTTCCTTGACAAAGAAAACAATCCTCTTTATCTCNCCNCTCAGTANTTTTTTAAATTCTTCTGAAAGTGCTGGTGCATTCTTTGCATCCAAATTTCCAGAAAGGGTAATTTTAATGGTATCATTTTCCCGCTTTATAGAAAAGCTTGANTCATCCATTTTTGCTCTCCTTGCCTTTTTATTTTCCCACCAGAATAAGGACAGACCGTGGTCCTACNAGGCATTCATGCTGATCTCTCAATTTTTTTTCCTTTCCCACCTCCCAGATATCTAACGGTGGGGACACATCCGTGTTCACCGCTACATACCAGTTTACCCCTGAGGGAAGACCTGGAAGTTCAAAACCATGCATCTCCCAATGCATGTTCATAGCCATATAGATGTAATGATCCGAAACCGTTCCTTCCTTTGCATGCTTTCCACAGAGTAGAAGAGCGAGGGTTCTCGTGTGGGCCTCCCAATCAACGTACCAGGCCTTGGTTCCATGCCATGAGATGTCTTGATAGCCGCTTCCCATATAGTCGCGTTCTTGAAAGTGAGTTTTTCCTCTTAAGACGGGGTGGGCACGGCGAAATGCGATCATTTTTTTAGCAAAGTGCAATATTTCACTGTTCTTTTCAATATCCTTCCAGTTAATCCATGAAATCTCGTTATCCTGACAATAGGCGTTGTTATTTCCGAACTGGGTATTGCCTAACTCATCGCCTGAGAGAATCATAGGGATTCCCCGACTGACGAGAAGTATGGCAAAGGCATTCTTTATCTGCTTCACCCTGAGCTGATTTACTGCTGGATTATCTGTGGATCCCTCTTCGCCGCAGTTCCAGCTGTAGTTATCATTCATTCCATCCCGATTGTCTTCACCATTTGCCTCATTGTGTTTGTTGTTATATGATACCAGATCCATCAGTGTAAAACCATCATGGCATGTAATAAAATTGACAGAAGCACTTGTGCCTCGCAGATGGTAACGGTAGAGATCCGGTGATCCCATTAAGCGTTGACTCATGGCGCCAACCATGCCTTCGTCACCTCTTATAAAACACCTGAGATCATCACGAAACTTCCCATTCCATTCAGCCCATCTGCCCCAGTTAGGGAAAGAGCCAACCTGGTATAAGCCACCGGCATCCCACGCTTCGGCAATGAGTTTGCACTTTCCAAGCACAGGATCAAAAGCCAGAGTTTCTAGAAGCGGAGGATTGTTCATGGGAGCACCGGTTTGATCTCTCCCGAGAATCGTCGCAAGGTCAAAACGAAAGCCATCAATATGGTACTCCGCCGCCCAGTAGCGAAGGCAGTCGAGTATCATATTACGGACAATCGAGTTATTACAGTTCAGTGTATTTCCGCAACCACTGAAATTAAAATAATAACCTTCAGGGGTGAGCATGTAATAGGTTTTGTTATCAATCCCCCTGTAGGAAATATAGGGGCCATTTTCATTCCCTTCAGCAGTATGGTTGAATACCACATCAAGTATGACCTCGATTCCGTGGGTATGCAGGTCTTTGATAAGGGCTTTCAGCTCATCTACCTGCATACTGTATTTCCCAGTGGCGGCATACCCGGTCTTTGGTGCAAAGAATCCCACATTGCTGTATCCCCAATAATTCATGAGCCGCTCTCCTGTGGCGGGAGATGTTCGGGAATTCTCAAACTCATCAAACTCATGGACAGGCATAAGTTCAACACAGTTAATCCCAAGCTCACTTAAGTAGGGAATTTTTTCTCTTATCCCCGCAAAGGTACCAGGATGTTTTACCCCGGATGAGGGGTGACAGGTAAATCCCCGCACATGCATCTCATAGATCACAAGGTCTTCCATGGGAATCTCCAAAGGGCGATCTCCTTCCCAGTTGAAATCGTCGAAAGCGATCCTTGCCCTGTGCGTATAACAGCCATCAAAATCGGGTGATAGTCCCCACACATCTCTTCCACCAATTGCCTTTGCATAAGGGTCCATGAGGATTTTGGTTTTATTAAAATAATGACCATCTGATGGATTAAAGGGGCCGTCCAAACGAAATCCATATTCAATTTCTTCATAGTCTAGATCGAAGACGATCATAGAGAATACATTGCCAATACGAAAATCGTCAGGAAATGGGATAGTAGCAAAAGGCTCTGGCGCATGTTTTTTAAAGAGAACCAGTTCACAGGATGTAGCGTGACGAGAGAATATGGAAAAGTTGACCCCTCCGGGAACAAGGGAGCCGCCAAAGGGCAGCGGTCGTCCGGGCCTTATTCCAAAGCCCTTATACTGCCGTGTGGGATACGTATCAATTCTGATCATGTGCCTTTCCCCTTAAGGAATTCTATTGCTTCTCCAACGGTTTCAAAACTTATAAAGATATTTTCAAAACCCGTCATCTGCATCACTTCTTTAATTTCCTCAGAAAGTCCTGTGAGGGCCCCCTTCCCCCCGATTTTCATTATCTGTTTTGCTAGCATAAGGAGCAACCTAAGTCCTGCACTTGAGATCGTTGGGCATTTTTCCATATCAAACACTAAAAGACAACCAGGAACAAGATACGGTATTATCTTTTCTTGGGCGCCTGGGGCGGTATTCCCATCGAGATTACCATTGAAGGAAATGATATCAATATCGTTCCTCCTTTGAATTGTGAGCTCCATTTGACCTCCTTTACTTTTTTCCAGCCGGTTCAAGCCGCACCTTGACTTTTGGCCTGTAATTGAGGTTTGGCAATTGTACCACAAGCTCGTCAGGGTCGAAATTTTGCCATGGTTTGTTATCAATCCAAACCCCGGTTATTCTTATGCTTTGCTGTGGAAGGATATCCGGCGCAACCCGTATGACACCCTCAGGGAACCCCCCCTCCAAGGGTTTAAAATAGAGTTCGAGAGGCTGATAGGTATTTAGTAGGTTTGTGTAAATAGCTGCCAGGTAAGCCAATTCAATGGAATGGTAGCCACTCATGGAGTGGCTTCCTTTGAGTCGCTCAGTTCCGAGGAGATAGGGTATGCCACTGGCAAGGACGTTAAAATAGATTCCACCGTCGTCGTGATCGAGGAAATACGTATTGTAAAATGCAGCGGATTCTCTTGCGAGTTTACGGTATTGTTCATCCTTTAAGACTCCGTAGAGGATCTGATAGGCCAGAATCCCCTGTTCTTGCTGCCACCATGCCTTTCGGTCGTGCCAGGCAAACCGATAGAACTCCTCACCATTTATGAGTGTGCGCTCCATTACATCATACCATCCTCCTCGCTGTTTATCCATTCCCACACTGGGTATCACCTCCGCAATACTCTTTGCGAGTCGCACATAACGCTCATCAGGAACGAGACTGTTTATCCTCATAAGGTTCCAGGCAATCTTCAGATTGTGACCCACCACTCCTCTATCTTTCTGCCATCCCCAGCTCTTATCGTGGCTCCAGTCTTCATGAAACTTTTCCTGCACAAAGGGACTGTTTTCATAGTCAGGGAAATAATCCACGATACAGTCAGCCGTATACTTTAAAAAGTCTTTTAAACGATCATCCCCTGTAGCAAGCCAGAGATTGATAAGGTAAGCAGGAGCGTGATCTCCAATGGAATTCCAGTTCTTCCTCGCTCTATTCTCTCCTAGACTCTCACTGCGTGGGTCCAGTGTGACCGGATCGATGTGCGAAAAGTATCCCCTGTTCTCCCGGTCCAGAAAGAATCGATCGAAGAGATCAAGAGTCATTTTAATATCTTTCATAATTCGGGGATCGCCGTTTAGCCGGTATGTCTGTGTAGGTCCCGCTAAAGCATAAATCTGCTCGTACATAGGGATGGCATCATAATCATCTCCAAACTCGGATGCAAATATCTTGTGTTCCTTATCTCCCTTTACACTTATCCCATGATACCAGTAAATAATATTCTCATCTATGTCATAGAATCTCATATGATCCCTAAGGTATTCCGTACCCTTCTCTGCAGCTTCGAGGAAGATTTCCTCTCCTGTAAGCATGAATGCCGAAGCGAATCCGTAGACGAGACGAGATATTGTATCGGTCTCCTGCCGAAAATCACCTTTCTGCTCTCCTGTGAGAGCGAGGGAAGTCCGATAGTTCCGGTAATCGATCGAACCAGTCTTTCCGAACTGAAAACGGATGAAAAAATTCGCAATACTCCCTGCCTGTTTAATCCACCATTCTGATTCTTCAAACCGATATTTTCCCGGTCTATTTCCAGGAAAATCGATGACCTTCGCCTCGAAGACATGACCATCGTGCTGCGGATAAAATATGCCATAAGCAAATATATACTGACCTGGGTGAAGTAACCCATGGAGCTGGCCTGTACAATCCATGGAGGGTTCATCGAGATTCCGCAGGAGCCGTCCATATGTTGTAGGGGTGAGCTTCAGCAGAAATTCACGGTTATCCGTTGTCTTTAAGGTAACGGCATTTGCATCTTTATCAAGGGCTGTGACATATCCGGCGATAGTATCAGAAAACTCAAATTCCATTACAGTCATCTTTCTTATCTCCATTTATTCTTTAAATGAGAGGTAATTTCATAATGAGAGATTCGAAAAAAATGTAAAAATATACCAAAAGCCAATGTAACAAGAATAAAACTCTCGATGTCAAGCGCCCATTATACATGGGATGTGGCTATATAGCAATAGAAATATGATAAAAAGTATTCGCTTTCTTATAAGCGAAAAACCTCCATGAAGTTCAAAATAGTACTTCTTAGTTTTACAAAATGTATCCATACCGTTCATGCCATTATTT
>JGI24422J19971_10003283_pt1 | contig 10111 bp, 6 predicted proteins | sample DeeMarSWOR152_54_FD_19971 | JGI IMG/M metagenome (IMG submission 19971)
CTTCGCGGTGCTACCGCCCAGTGCAGCAGGGAGAACACTGTTTTTCTATGGGGATTGTAAAAAGCACAATTTTCCTTACAGAAAGGTGTGGATATAGTTTGGGTGGGCGTTGGCAATAGTCAAGGCCAGTTGGGGAAGGTGTTGTTGGAGGCCAAAACATACAGTGAGGGAGTATATAGGCATACAACGACAGACTATCCTCGTTGCTCTTTGGAAGGGCTTAGCTATGACAGGCAAATATAATCGGGGCATCATCGTTTTCATGAGGTATCCATTATCTCTGGCATGACCTGTAAATCTGGCCGAACGCATACTAAAAGCATTGGCAGTTCTGCAATACGCCTCATACGACCTTGCTTACAGCAGGGACAGACTGTCACATCCACACCAGTCAACCGCAGCATTTTCTCCTGCATCGTTTCTGCAGGAATCGGCGGCAGATCGGTACATAGACCAAGCAGCTCTCGGCATCTTATCAGGTCCCGCTTTTTGCAGCGATTGGCCAGAAAGCCGAAATGGCGGATCCGTTTGTATGAATCTGGAATTACATGCAACAGAAACCGGCGGATAAACTCTGGGGCAGATATAGTCATTTGCTTACACTTATCACCGTCAGTACGGTCTCTGTACCGGAAGGTGACCAGGCCGTCTTCGACTTTCACAATGCGATGGTTAGCAATAGCCACGCGATGCGTATATCGGCCCAGATAATCAAGCACCTTTCCAGGACCGTTGAAAGGCGCCTTGGAATAGACCACCCAATCTTTTTTCCAGAGTTGGTTGGTTAACTGTAAAAAGTTCTCTTCAGCTGCAAGATAGGCCATCTGTCCTGGAAATATCAGGTTGTCTTTGACAAATGCTTTCTTCAGATAATCAATAAATTTGCCACGAAAAACCTTTGACAGTGCCTTCACAGGAAAGAGGAAATTCTTCCGTGACTGTATCCAGCGCTTGCCGTCAGAAGATAGAACACCCGCTGGGATGACGCAGTGAAGATGAATGTGACTGAGTAATTTCTGGTCCCAAGTATGTAGAATCGCAGTAAATCCTATTTTACCACCAAGGTCATGTTTGGGATCGCTGGCAAATTCCTGAAGGGTTTCTGCAACCGTTTTGAACAACAAATCAAAAACAATCTTCTTGTTACACAGTGCGACTTGATTTAGCTCGTGTGGGATAGTGAAAACATTATGGAAGTACTCTACTGGCAGCAGCTCTGCTTCGCGCTTTTCGAGCCATTCTGCCTTGGCCAGGGCTTGACACTTTGGGCAATGACGGTTACGGCAGGAGTTGTAGGCAATCCTTTCAAATCCGCAACGGTCGCATCGTTCCACGTGTCCACCGAGATACGCCGTGCGGCAAACCTCGATGGCGTGCATCACCTTCAGATCAGACAGCGGTAAAGAATGACTACGCCTATATTGCTCACCATATTCACGGAAGATATCAGCAACTTCATAACGTGGTCTTGTGGATTCAAGGTTCCCTGCCGTCCGCGTGGCAATGGACAGCATGGGTTACCTCTACTTATTCGGTCTATCAGGTGGAACCGCCAGCAGATCCAGCGGACTTTGTGTTCCCTGCAGTGTCTTGCTTGTTACCTGCAGATACCGCACCGTGGTCAGAATGGAGCTATGGCCCATCAACAGCTGGATGGTGCGGATATCTTGACCTGCTTCCAGCAGATGAGTAGCAAAACAGTGACGTAAGGTGTGAAATCCACCTTTTCGGGTAATGCCAGCCTTTGCAACTGCTTGAGCATAGACTTTTTGAGCCATGCGAGCACACAATGGTTTGTGCCGTTTAATGCCTGGAAACAACCACACGGCAGGCCGCTTTATTTGCCAATAAGAGCGCAGTTCGCCAAGCAAGCGTTTTGATAAAAGGGTATAACGGTCTTTCTTCCCCTTGCCTTGGTCCACCCGGATCATCATTCGATCACTGTGGATATCGGTTACCTTCAGGTTCACCAATTCACTGACTCGGAGGCCTCCACTGTACGCAGTCATCAATAGCACCCGGTGTTTGGGATTGCGCGGAGCAGCAAAAAGCCTTTCCAGCTCTTTGGGGCTGAGGATCTCTGGGAGGCGGGTTACTCTTTTGACTTGTGGAATTGAGACGCTTGCTCCATCTTGCTTGAGCGTCACCGTGTAGAAGAATCGAAGCCCTGAGATGATGCCGTGGCAACTGCCCACCGCGAGCTTACGTTCGCTCAATAGGTAGATGATGTAATTTTTTGGATTTCTTCTGGGCCAATAGTATCCGGCGAACGGCGATAATATTTAGCCAAACCTGCTACTGCCCGGAGGTATCCTCGTTGTGTTGTAGGTGAAAAATTCCGCAACTGCATATCTCTGATCATCTGTTTTCGTAACTCTGACATAATAGTTCCCTTTTATTCTGAGATTGCAAATATGGACACCCCACTTGAGTGCCCTGTCAGAGGCATCTTATCGGATAACCAAGAATAACGGGAACTATGGAATTGCTAAGCGACATGGAAAAGCAGGTTACAGCACCGAATGCCTACACCACCGCGAAGCGGTTTAGTTCTTCGTAAGAAATACGAACCTTTTCGGTTTCAAGAGAGTCGTCCCTCCCAACGTTAGCTAAGTGTACTTGACGTTGCACTCCTCCAAGAGAAATACATGGACAACATCTTTTCTATGTCACTGAAACTAACCACGAACAGAAAAACTTGGCATCGGTTTGACAGACCGATGCTATATGGTCATAAGTTCAATAAACATAAAGGCTTATAATATCCACACATATTCATTTACAGGTCTACTTACAGGGAAAACCTCAAAAACGCGCAAAAAAAGGCGTTTGGCAGGGTGTTCATGCGCGCTCATCGGACCTGGATTTGTCCAGCGGTTGTGGCCTTACAGTAGTCTTGGAACAGCCCATTCGGATTCTATTTATTGATTAGCCATTTGAGTCCTATTCGGCACGTAGAAGCGGTACGTATAAACGAATTGGCTCCTACAAGTGTTGCAATAAACACCTCTTGAATGGTCCTGACTACCGGCTAATCGAGGCAATAGTCCAGATACCCTTCGGCTTGAGTTTGGCCATTTACTCTCGCTGTTTCTCTCCACAAATCTATTTTCTCAGAAATATTTTGTGGACGCCCCATTTCTGAGCAAAAAAATGGGATTGATGAAATATGTGTTGAAAAAAAAGCATCAACATATTGCAATTCAGAATCGCCATATTTTGGATACTACTGTAGAATTACATGATTCTCACACCTACAGCCGAAACACGGGTGGGCTGTAATTTCTGTGAAGATAGGGTGAGTGGTCCTGCTAGCCAAGCAAACCACCGCTGAGCGAAACATGTTAGAAATGAATAAATAGGCAAGCGCGGACGGCTACGTGTACGGAAGGAATCAGTTAAAAGCGATGGAGCGAATATTTCCGCATAGGCAGCGAATTTTACTACCTATTTCAAGCTCACAGTATTACCACACAGCGCCTCTTCAAAATCAGGATGTTAACTCAAGTCACGTACAATATCCAAGTATCTCAGTTTGCGAAAGGAGTCGATCAGCCTATGACATAAAATTCGTTATTTCTGTGTAAATAGATTTCTGTGTTCTGTTATACGCCAGGTAGGGAGCTGTGGGTCCCACCCATATGGTGTGTGCCGGTCTACACTGGCCACGGACGGAAGGATGACCAAAGGGTTCTTCTTAGTAGGAGGAAAGTAAATTAGTGCAAAAAAAGTTTTGAAATCGTTTTTATGGAAGGAGACGATGAGAATGTAGGGTGAGGAAGACAGGTTTTGGATGTCTTCCTTAACTGAAAAACTCTAATCTTAGGTATTGTTGCAAGGACGTCTAACAAAGGTACGATGCACGACTCAAGGACTGAAAAAGTCGCATCGAGAAAGGAGAAGTAATTATGGAAAAAGTGAGACCAAAAAACCTACGATGCATTCTCTCGCTTCTTGGGGTCGCACTTCTGGTTTTAGGGGCGCAGCAGGTCTTTGCCGGGCCGCTTCCAGGGGCTATCTTCACCACGTTAGAGGACGGTTCCCGAGTCAATGCAAACATCTACGAGGCGATGGAAGATGTCTACCTTGATGGTGGGCCGCCACAGAATGCTCCTTCGGGGGCTGCCGGCCTTCCTGAAGGGGACTATTACTTTCAGGTGACTGACCCATCGGGTAAAGTCCTGCTCTCACTGGATGCGGTCAAGTGTCGGAAGTTTCACGTTAACTCCCATGGCGTGATTGACTATGTCTACCCGGCGACTTGCTTGCAAAAAGTCAAGGGTCAAATGGTTGACGCCGACTGCGCCCATGCCACAGGGATTGACGTTGACCACAGCGATGTGGGCGCCATTACTGTTCAGCTAATGCCTTACGAGGTAACGCCTAACAAGGGCGGCGTATACAAGGTCTGGGTGACACCTGTTGAGATGTTCGTAGGCGACCCTGACCAGGTTGACAATCCGGACTATTTCCACGGATTCGTTCCGTCCTGGAGCAAGACTGACAACTATAAAGTACGTCGAGGCAAACCTTTCGTCCCGCCGATTATCAAGGTTAAGAAGTTCGATGACTCGAATGCCAACGGCGACTGGGATATGGGCGAGGCCGAAATTGCCGGCTGGGCAGTGGATATCACTGACCCACTCACCGTCACAAACCCCTACTTTACGCCAGTAGAAATTCAGGCAATGCCTGAAGGTCTGTGGACGGTGGAGGAAGAGACGCCTGCTGGTTGGTTACAGACTGCTCTGTATATCGATGACGTGGCCCAGCCCGTAATGCCCATAGCGCAGGTTGAAGTTCTGGGCCTTTCAGGCGAGGTTCACATAATCGTCTTCGGAAATATTCAACTCGGCAGTATCTCGGCCTGCAAGTTTTACGACCGCAACGCAAACGGCATTAACGACGGGGAGCCAACAGTGGCAGGATTTCTGTTCCAGCTTGATGGTGTCAACGTCCAAGGAGATGATGTCCATCTGACAGCACTGACCGGACAGGACGGTTGTGTGACCTTCGGGGGCCTTCTTCCTGGCGACTACACCATTAGTGAAGTTTTACCACCTGACGGTTGGGTAGCAACAACTGACACCAGTATTAGCGTTAGCCTGCCTGAGGGAGCTGAGCTTGCGCATGAGTTCGGCAACATGTGTGAGGGACAGGCCGACTTCGACACCAAGGGCTACTGGCATAACAAGAATGGTATCGGTGAGTTGACGGCAGACCCGCAGTTCTTCGCCTCAGTGCTTCAATATGTCAATAGTTTAGCTCCGTATAGCGCACCCTCAGGCTACTACGGCAAGGGTGATGAGCCTTTTGACGGTGTTGATGCTGGTGGTAATCCCGTACCGGCTGGCAAGGGCGTGCTGGAGAACGAAGACATTGCTGACGCGGGGACCGTCGAAGCGGAGATCTCCAACTTCCTTATCGATTCTGTGGGAGATGGCGGAATCCGCGAGCAACTTGCTCAACAACTACTTGCGGTCATATTCAATACGCTTTACCGTACTGGCGGTCTGAACGGTGCGATCCAGCTTCCCGGCGGTCAGTGGGTTGTTGTCTCAGATCTTATCGCGCAAGCGGTCGGCATTTGGGCAGGTGGGACGGCCTCTGAGCAGGCAGCTATGAGTGAATTACTTGACGCGCTCAATAACTCCGACGCAGTTGGGTTTGTCCAGTACGACCCGTGCCCGGTGATCTATCCATAGACACATTGGGGGTCGCTACAGCACAACAATAAGACTTAAAAGCGCTTGGTGGAGCAGATGTTCCACCAAGCTTTCTTTAAGCCCTACCTCACATACGCTTCGGCTTGAGTTTGGCGATTGTAGAGCGATAAAACCCCTCTCACAACGCCCTGGGAGATAATCCTGAGCTGGTCTAACCGTTACAGGAAGGAGAGTGGACCAAGGTTGCTGAACTTGGACACCAATGGAAAGTTGTCAATGGCAATAGTCCTGTTGCCAACTGGCTTTTAGGATATGTGGGACTAGCGGTTATGACAGCCAGTGGTATCATGAGGCTCTTGGCAATGTGACACCGGATGATATTTATTTTGGCAGGCGTGAGGAGATTCTTAAAAGACGTGTTGAATTGAAGGAGAAAACTGTTCTTGAAAGAAAATATTATAACAGTAAAATCATAGAGACTGGAGCTGAAGTCGCTCTCTAATTTACAGACCTTTTTGTCTCATTTATGTTGACGACATACACTCATAGTTCGAATACATCAAGAAAGCATAAAGTGAACCAATGACCTTAGTTTGGATTGAGTAAAGCCAAGGAAAAGAAAAAAATGGTATTCAAGAAAGGTATTGAGATGAGAAGTGTACATTTCCTACATCCTAACAGGANTTGCAAGCCGTGGAACACACGGTGCATGATGGTTTTTATTCTTTCTATCGCATTCTTGCACCTTGCGGCGACTGAATGCTCGGCTGAGTTGATAGTGGAGAGCTCTGAAAGGCTGACCTTTTTGGTTGAAGGCATGGATGCGGCACTTGATAGAATACAGACAATTCGAGCAGATGTTAGCTCAATAGAGGTCTATGAAGTAGGAAGAGAGCCCCGTAGAGACATCATCAACAAGACCCAATGGCTCAGTAAAGGAAATCAGTACAAGTTCGTCAACAACTTAACCCAGTTGTATGATGGCAAACTACCGCCCAAGCCAAAACCAGGGCAGAAACACGTTCCTGTAGGCAAACGATTCACGGAATGTGCCTATTCCGGTGGATTGTTCATTGAAGTCCGTCCACGGGACAGAAAGGCGATTATCGCCGATTGGAAAAACCGCCCGGCAAGTACGTTGCAGGATCGTGCAAATCACGAGCCGCATTTCTACGGCATGACAATTAAGGGATTGTCTCTAACCGATATCGTCGCGAAAGAGAAATATTGGCACAGGCTGCCCGAGACTATCGATCCGAGGGCTCAAAGACGAGTCAAATGGGCAGGAAAAAAAGAATATAAAGGAAGAAAAGCAGACGTAGTAGAGCTTTTTGTGAAGTGGACTGGGAGCAACGGCAGCTTATATGAACATGTCTACGAGGTCGTGGTAGAGCCAGAAAGGGGTTTCAGCATCCCGTTTATCTCGGAGGCATACCGTGAAGATGGAGGGCCTCTGCAAACGATTGAGACCGTGGAGACAGAGTGTGTAGATTATGGATCGAACATCTGGGGTCCTAAGAAAACGGTGTGTACTTCTTTCTTCACTGCCAAAAAGGGTAGAGGAAAGTCAGTGACTACGATTACCATTGAGGATATGAAGTTTAATTCACGGATTACAGATGAAGAACTGATGGTAACATTGGAAGATGGCACAAGGGTCGATGACCTGATTGCGAACCAGTACATCATCTACACAAAAGTCAACGGCAATATGCTTCTCGCATCGATGCAGGATTCGTATCGGAAGGCCGGCTACACTGGTATGATGCCAATCAGAGGTCGTAAGGCGAGGCTCCGAACCTCTTTAGTCGGTGAGAATCTGCCTGATTTCGACAGCATTAAAATAAATATCGCTACAAACCAGACTCAAGATAAAAGAATACTTATTTGCTTTTTTGATATGAATCAGAGGTCGTCACGGCATTGCCTCCGGCAATTGAACAAAAGAGCACAAGAGCTTAAGGCAAAAGACGTATCGGTTATTGCTGTCCAAATCCCAAAAGTGGCTGAAGAGATGATCATTGAATGGGCTAAGGACCAAAATATATATTTCTCGGTTGGAATGGTCCGGGTCGATGAGGAAGAAATACGCTTCTCCTGGGGCGTAAAATCACTACCCTGGTTGATTTTGACAAACAAGCAGCATATTGTCATTGCTGAGGGATTCAACCTGGATGAGTTGGAGGACAAAATAAAGACAATAACAGAGAAATAAAGAGTTTTTGAGAATGTACTGAGCACACTGATTACAGCCATAAGCTTAGTTCAATAAATAATTGAAATTTTCCTAAAAAATTATTGTGACCGGTTACTAAAAAACTTTTCCGAAAAGTATGCACATAAAGATGCAATCGTTAGCAATTTCGTTAAAAGCGCCAGATAGAAGAATAAGATGCCAAGTAGTCGTTTTATATGTATAGCTCATCTTAGGGACCTGGTTTTAGGCGATTGAACCGCCAAGGATGTTGAAATGATCCAAATAATTCGGGTAGAATAATGTGTTGTAGCGTGTAGGATTGCCGTTTATGAAGATATATGGGAAATCCCAGATAATAACTTGTTATCGGTTAGGAGGCCTATCCCAATGAAATCTACATCGATTGTGATCATCCGATGTACGCTGTTCGTCGTCCTGTTCACTTTCGTCTGTCTTCCTGCGTTTGGAGAGGAGAAAAAGGTGCCCGACGCAGCACAGGAAGAGGCACACCAGATCTTGCAAGAACTTCAACACCGGTTCCAGGATCGACCTCCGTATCAACTGTCGTTCCTGACGAAGTTTGAGCTTCTCGGCGGCACCAGAGCCAAGATTAGCGTCAATCAGGGAGATAAGCCGGTTACTTATTATACGGTGGAAGGTCTTGTCTGGCTCAGTGGAGAGAAAATTGAGACTTACAGCGTCAGCGCTAGCCTGAACAACGACTTTCAGAAAGGCACCGAGAGGCATTCAGTATGGCAAGACGGACGTGCATTTGAACTCCGGAAATATAAATCAGGCCGCGAAGAGGCTGTTACAACGCGCGTGAAGCTTCACGACAAGATCCGGCCCGATGAAAGAGGCTGGTTTGCCGACGGCGTTTTCATCGGATCAAATCACTATAGTGAGGACTTGCTCGGTGTGCCTGAACTGAAGATCGCGCGCGAAACCACAATCGCGGGCGATGAGCTGCTGCGCATTGAAGGGGAGATCCCGTCTGGAACATTGGTAGTCTGGCTCAACATTGAAAAGCCCGCCACACTCAAGAGGGCTTCGTTTAAAGCAAACTCCAATTTCATGTCACAACTACATGGCGTAAACGCATTTAACTTCGAGGTGGAGGTACTTGAATACACTAAAATCGGCGAGGTGCCTTTTCCAACCAAGGCTCTTGCTACCTATACCTATGAAATCCCTGGCGAGCCGGTGAAACTTGTAGAACGCCTAACCACGACACGTCGTGAGATACAGGTAAATCCTGATTTTGGCTCGATGAATGCATTTCAGATCGATTTCCCAGAGGGGATGATCGTTGAAGATTACGGGGCAAATGTTAAGTACAAATGGGTCCGCGGTAAACTCCAAGTGATAGAGGGCGAACCAATACCGTTGACGGGTAAGGCGTTGCCTGAATTGAAAGACCTCGGAATAGACCTGTCGTCGGCCGATGTGAATGATAAGGTAATCCTTGTTTGTTTCTTCGACATGGATCAGCGCCCGTCGCGGAATTGCCTGCGTCAACTGAGTAAAAGGGCACAAGAGCTTAAAGCAAAAAATGTTGTAGTCATTTCTGTTCATTCTTCGAAGATTGATAAAAACGCACTTGATGGATGGATCAAACAGAACGACATTCCCTTCCCTTCTGGAATGATTGAAGACAACGAAGAAAAAATCCATTTCACCTGGGGTATCAAATCTCTGCCGTGGTTGATTCTGACAGATAAGAAACACATTGTCGGCGCAGAAGGTTTCGCACTAAATGAGCTGAGCAAAAAACTGAATCAAATAAATGGCGAATAAGACCTTATATTTCCACATACTCTAAAGAGCGGCCTTTCTGACCTTAAGCTCGTCCAGCCCTACCTGGGATACCCCTCAAGGTGCGTTTGTTCCCAGAGTGCCCCGAATTTGAATAGCTGGCGCGCAGAATCGTTTATCTGTGGTCGGTTATGCATACCAGTTACTTAGCGTTTAAGGCGTCTCACACGCCGTACAGTGGACAGAAAGCAATTTAGCATAGCTGTGGACGATTATGTATCAGCCGACAGTCTTCTGCAAATTTCTTATTTTCAAACGTATGCACGCTGTCGAATATTCCCTTCACTGTCTCAGAAGCAACCTGTTCACGTCAAATCCTTGCTCCATTTTCTGCTCAAGGATTTGCAGCTTTCTCGCTCTCTTCGTTGGTCTGCCTCTGTACGTCCATCGTTTGACCTTTTTGTAAAGCTCTTCATACTGCTTTTCGACCTTC
>JGI24422J19971_10003284_pt1 | contig 10110 bp, 11 predicted proteins | sample DeeMarSWOR152_54_FD_19971 | JGI IMG/M metagenome (IMG submission 19971)
CAATAAAAAATGTCTAAATATTGAAAGCTTAGGAGGACTGGCAATGTACTGGTGGACCTGGATACTGATAGCGCTGCTTGTTATTCTCGTGGTGTTCTTCTTTATGGCCAGGCGGCGTTAGAGTATGAATCGCTGACGGTACGCTTACCTTACTACACACATCAGACAACTGGCAATTTATTGGTTACTCTGAACGAGAATTTAACTGACAGCAGTTAAAGGATTAAACCCACTAGCGAATTCGTTGGTGGGTTTTCTTTTTATGGTATTACATGACTATACAATCACAAGAATAGACGGTCACTTGACACTAATATTACTAATAGCTACAATAACCTTTGTGCCGAGGTAGCTCAGGTGGTAGAGCAGCGGACTGAAAATCCGCGTGTCCCCAGTTCGATTCTGGGTCTCGGCACCACGAATTCAACTAAACGGACAGAAAGAGCGGAAGTAGTTCAGCGGTAGAACGCCTCCTTGCCAAGGAGGAGGTCGCGAGTTCGAACCTCGTCTTCCGCTCCAGTTTTTTCCAGCAAAACAGCTAAAAATTTGACCTTGATTTGCCTGTACCCGCCTTCTCTGTTAATATGTTTATATGAGATTACGTGCCTTCGAATTGAACGAACCTCTACCTGAACTGAGGGAGCCTCATGCGCTGGCCATGCTGAGACCATGGGTTGATGTAGGCAGCGTGGGTACTCTGGTGCTTGCCTGGCTCGAAAAACATTTCACGGCAAAGGATCTGGGTAGGCTGGCCAGACCGGGTGACTTCTTCGACTTTACCCGCTACCGTCCTATCAGTCACCTCAGGGGAGAACAGCGGCATGTAACCATCCCCAATAGCCATGTTACCTACGGCAAGCAGGAATCAGGACATGACTTCCTCTTCCTTCATCTCCTGGAGCCCCACAGCCACGGCGAGGTATATGTTGAATCGGTCTTGCAGCTCATGGAGAAATTCGATGTCAGAAACTACTGTGTCCTCGGCAGCATGCACGATTATGTCCCTCATACCAAGCCCCTGATAGTTTCCGGGGGTGCCAGTGGAGAAAAGACGCAGCAAGAATTCACGAAAATGGGAATCGAGACCAGCGACTACCAGGGTCCTACTTCAATCAGCTTCCTGATATCACAGCGGGCGCCTGAAATGGGTATTGAAACCATGAGCCTTATCGTGCACCTGCCGCAGTACACCCAGATGGAAGAGGACTATATGGGCACAGTACGCATCATGAATATAATTGGCTCGTTATACAATGTCCCTATTGATGAGACTTATGTAAAGAAGGCTGAACGACAACTGGAACAGATTAACATAGCTCTAGACAAGAATCCGCAGCTGAAAGCCATCGTTAAAGAACTGGAAAACCACTACGAGGTACGTACGGAGAGAAAGAGAGAAGAGGAAAGACCCCGCCTATCGCCTGAAGTAGAGAGGTTTCTTGCCGAAATGGACAGACGCTTCAGGGAAGGTTAAAAACCACACGTCCAGCACCCGGTGCAGACCACTGCACTACCGCTCAGTTAGATTTTACTTCTTTTATTGGCTATGTAGTCCACAAGCAGATACTCTCCCAGCCTGTCGGCACTGGTAAAGAATACCCGTCCTTTATTTATGCGTGCCATCCGCGTAACGAAGTCTCCCATAAAACGTGGGTTATCAAGCATGAAAGTGTTTATAATGATACCTTTCTGGGTGCAATTCCTCACTTCTTTCATTGTCAGCTGGAGAGTGCGGAGAGAAGGAGGAAACTGGAAGAAAAGACGCTCGTTCTCAAAGTGTGCCGTTGGTTCACCGTCCGATATCAATATTATCTGCTTATTGGTGCATCTCTCTTTAGCCAGCAGTTTCCTGGCCACATAGAAGCCGTGCTGCATATTGGTGTAAGGGTCGAACTCATCCCAGCTCATGTAGGTTACATCCTCTTTCTTTACCTGCCGTGCGTAACTGGAGAAACCCACTATATAAAGGCTGTCTTTGGGGTACTGGCTCCTGATAAGACCATCGAGAGCGAGTGTTACCCGCTTGGCTGCTTCGAAGTTGCCGCGCATCGGCATCGATAAACTCATGTCCAGCAGCAAAACGGTGGCTGACCGCGTTAGCTCTTCCATCCTGAATACCTCGAAATCTTCAGGGCTCAGCTTCATTGGCGGCTTGCTCGGTTCGCGATAAATCGAGTTCATAATGGTCTTTTGAAGGTGAAGCTGAAAGTCATCACCGAACTCATACTGCTTGGTCTCGTCTATCCTCTCACCACCCCCACCTCTCAGGGTCAGCTTATGCCCGCCAATACGGTCTTTTCTGAGCTGGGCAAATATATCTTCAAGAGCCTTCTGACCGATTTTCCTCATACCGCGCGGGGTCAACTCATATTTGTTGTCCTTCCAGCGAATGTAACCCGCATCTTCCAGGACTTTAGTTATACTGCGCAGTCTTTCAAGCTCCTCTGTCGCCTCGTCTCCCATCAATTCCCTGACCAGCTGTTCATCAATCTTATCCAGGGTACGCTCATACCTTGAGTTCCTGAACTGCGCTTCCAGCTCATCCATTTTCTGCATCATTTCCATCAGCTTCAGGGCTTCGTTGTAAGAAATAGATTCTTCGCCGGAGAAGGGATACCGACCCTGTAACCTGTCACTGGGATAGAGGGCTTCCAGATTGGCAGCCAGTTTAGCCATCTCGTACTGGGTGCTATCATCAAGCATCGACTGCAATAAATTCTGCAGCGATTCCCTGTCCTCTGCCGATAAGCTGTTCAGCAAAGACTGAGCCTGTGCTATCTGCTGCTGCAGACGTTCAATCAGTTCATCAAGACTCTGTGGCGGGTTGGGACCGAAATAGTCACCGAACTCCTCCATGAACTTATCGAAATCGGGCTCCTCACCCCTCATCCTCTGTTCCAGCATCTGGTTTATGGCTTCGATAAAATGCCTCATATTTGCCAGGGTACTGGCATCCAGATTCTTTATTTGCTGCACCAGGTCGCGACCATATGATTCCATAGCATGTTTNTTCAGCATCTCCAGCAGTTCNTGAAACTGGTTCCTGGCTTCTTCGTCCATAAAATCATAATCGGTCAGTTCCTTGATTTGTCCGCCAATATCCTGCGGCAGTTCATCAAGCTTTGCCAGGTTTTGCGCTGCCTTATCTTCGATGGTCTTTAACAGACGCTGCCGCACTTCAGGACTGAGCTCACCGGTATCTTCTCCCGCTTTCCGCTTTGCTTCATCCAGTTTCTTCTGGATTCCCTGCCGTTCCTGCTTCAGTATGTTATCCAGCCTTTCGCGTATTTCGTCCAGCACCGAGCCAAGATTGTACTTATCAAGCTGTTCCTGCTTTCGCTGACGCAATCGCTCGAGTAGCTCTTGAATACTCGGCATTCTTCTACCCTGCCCGTCCCTGAAACCTCCACGCTGCATAAGGCGCAGGGCATAGGAAAGGTCACCGTAAGACATCAGGTTACGCTCAAGTTCATCCATAAGCTCATCTGCGTTGAGCTCAGGCAGTTCCTGGCTTCCGTCCCACTCCGAATAACGGTATATCTTCATCTTAACGCCTGTAAATAATCTTTCCTTCGTGCCTGGTCTTGTTCAGCCTCTTGTTCAGATGAAGTCCTTCCAGCACAAACTCCACAGCGGCAGCTATAGCTTCGGGTCTCTCGGAATCAACCACCGTCTTTACTACATCAGTCAGGCCTATCATTTCCTTAACATTGCGCATATAGGACTTGGCACTCATCGTATCCGAGACTTCGACGCTGAAGCCGCCGCTGAACTGGGCAACTATATCCTCCAGCTCATCTACCTGGTAGTAGCGATTGAAAACCTGTAGAACTGCTTTCTTTATCAGGTCATCGATTAGTTTATCTTCCCTGGTCTCCTCGAAACTCTCCAGTTCTATCTTACCGGTGGTAGACGATTGAATATAGGGAAGGTCACTGATACGGGGCACAGCCAGTTTCTCACCCAGTGTAGCCGCCCGTCTGATGGCGTTGCTGAGCACAGTCTCATAATTGGCTATTGAAGTCCTGACACTCACCCCTGAGCGCTGGTTGATGTCCGAACTCTTCCTGGCTAAATGCGTTACTTCGGCGATAATCTCCTTCATATACCGGGGCACATAGCTCTCAAATTCATCCCCGCTGAATTGCCGCCGCTCCATCTCCACGATAGATATTTCATCCTCAATATTGGTGGGATAATGGGTCCTTACCTGAGCGCCGTACCTGTCCTTAAGGGGAGTTATAATCCTGCCGCGATTTGTGTAGTCTTCCGGGTTGGCGCTGGCAACAAGGAATACATCAAGCGGAAGCCTGATACGGTACCCCCTTATCTGCACATCCCTCTCCTCCATTAAGTTAAAAAGTCCAACCTGCAGCCTGTCCGTCAGGTCTGGCAGTTCGTTGATGCAGAATATACCCCGGTTGGTCCTGGGAATCAGACCGTAGTACATGGTCAGTTCATCCGATAGATATCTTCCCTCGGCCACTTTTATCGGGTCCACATCGCCAATCAAATCTGCGATAGAAATGTCCGGGGTAGCCAGTTTTTCCCCGTACCGCTCCTCCCGCGGCAACCAGCTGATTTCGGTGGCATCTCCCTCTTCGGCCAGCTTATCACGACACCACCTGCATATCGGGGCAAACGGGTCATCGTTGATTTCGCAACCCTTGATTACGGGTACCTCTTCATCAAGCAGGTTGATCAGCAGCCTCATGATTCTCGATTTAGCCTGCCCACGCTCGCCGAGAAAGATGATATCCTGACCCGAGATTATGGCATTTATTACCTGGGGAATGACGGTATCATCAAAGCCAATAATCCCGGGGAATATATTCTTTTTCTTCCTTATCATGTCTATCAGGTTACGCCTCATCTCCGCCCTTATCGGGACAGGCTGATAACCCGCTTTCTTGAGCTCACCAATAGTCTTTGCTTTATTCTTCTTGGTCATACTACCTCTCAACTCTCTTGATTTTGTGGTTGTTCACCTTCGGGGCTTTATGTTCCACTACAGTACAAACCTATAATCCATTTTACCACAGGGAATCTCAGATAATAAAACCTGTCTAAGACTGAGTTTAACTATCTACCTGAGACTTTGGTGAAAATAAAGTCCAGGCAATTAAGCTTTAATCTTGACGGCTACTTAGCAGGGTGAGTCTTGCCGCAATGNGGACATTGAACAGTAATTCCTTTGAATTCGGGGGGGACCTTTAATTTAGTGCCGCAGGTGCANTTGATAGTCTTATAGTTATTAAGCCGCCATATTAAATCTGATGTTTCGCGAGTGCGTCCCACTTTATCTGGTTCGGGCTCTTTTCGCTCAACTTCTGTCTCTGCTTCCCGCAATCCTACAGCACCGGCACCCATCAGGGCAGACGGAGGAACAATTCGACGACCACCCTGATGTATTGCATGGTAAGCCTGGTCATAATCACCAAGAGAAGCGCCAGCCATGGAACGGAGTATTCGTATTCTCTCCTCAATAGGCGGGTGGGTGCTACTCAGGTTACTGGCTGCCCTGCCTTGGTGACGGAAAGGATTTATTATATACATTGGCGCTGTAGCCTGATTGGCTGATTTCAGTTGACCAGTAGAAGAAGCTATCTTCTCTAAAGCAGAGGCCAGTCCCTCGGGATATCGCGTGTACAGAGCCGAAGAGGCATCAGCCAGGTATTCTCTCTTCCTGGAAATAGCGAAGTAAATTAGCTGGGCAGCAATTGGTGCCAGTATCATCAGAACCAGAGCNACNGCCAGAATAATTAGCTGCGCCGCACCACCGCCACCACCTGATCTGGAACTCCTTCTACCCCCGGTCATGCCGCTAAAAAANANCATNCGNGTACCAATAAAGGCNAGAATAACGATNCTGCCGAGNAGAACTCCACACATTACCATCAGCAATACGTCACGATTGATTACGTGAGATATCTCGTGGGCTATTACCCCCTGNAGTTCGTCACGGTTNAGTTTCTGCAATAGCCCGGATGTGACGGCAACAGCCGCCTTGTTGGGATTCCGTCCAGTGGCGAAGGCATTTAGCGCCGGGTCATCAATGATGTAGATGTCCGGCATCTTCTCCAGTCCGGAGGCGATTTTCATTTCCTCAACGATGTTATACAGCCGAGGATGGTCGTCACGACCTATCTTTCTTGCCCTGGACAGCGCCAGGAAGATACCGTCGCCCTGAAAGTAGGCAATCAGACTCATAACTGCCCAAACGATAAGGGCAATAACCAGGCCTCCGATAGCGTTGTCCATGAAGTTCAGTCCGATTAGATAGCCTATTGCCAGTAGCAGTATTCCCATTGCTACCGTCAGGACCATTGACCTGATCCGATTAGACCTAATCTGTTCCCACATAATAATTAAGCGCTTCCTGTTTAGGAGAAACTGACCTTGGGGGCTTCCCTCTCTTCGGCTACAGTGATTTCAAAAAACTCACCGAGTTTAAAGCCGGTCATAGAGGCTATCATGTTTGAAGGAAACATCTGTACTTTGTTATTCAGTCTCAAGACTGAATCATTGTAGTACTGGCGGGAAAAGCCTATTTTATTTTCCGTCGAGGTTAGTTCTTCCTGAAGGGCCAGGAAGTTCTGGTTTGCCTTCAGGTCAGGATAATTCTCCACTACAGCTAAAAGTCTGGCCAGAGCTCCACTGAGTTCACTCTCAGCTTTGGAACGAGCGCCGACGTCACCACTGGCTGTTTGTTGTGCCAGGTTACGAGCATTGGTCACCGCCTCCAGCGTCTCCCGCTCGTGTTGCATGTATCCCTTAACCGTTTCCATCAGGTTCGGGATAAGGTCATACCGCCTCTTGAGCTGAACGTCAATCTGGGCCCAGGCATTCTGCCTCTGATTGCGTAGTCTAACCAGTCCGTTATAGGTGGCTACGAAGAAGATGAGAATAATCACTATGATACCGAGGATAATATAAAGTGCCAGCATTGGTACCCCCTAAAGTTTATTTTTCAAAATAACCAGCAGTTCTTAAAAACTTAAGACCGACTTTTTACTCCGACCCTGAACTATCTCCAACCTTAAAGGTATCTCCCAGGAAGGTTAAAATGCGCTCCTGGAAATCTGATTTAGCCGGTATCCTTTCCACCCACTGGGTTATTAGACGACCAACCTCGCCACCATCAAACCACAGTCCATCCCCATTCGGGCATCTATCAATAAGCACTTCCGGCTTCTCGCCTATTATCGCCTTTTCCATTTTCTGGTTACAGATGGGGCACCGGCGCTTTTTTTCGGTTGTCTTAGCTTCGGGAGAAGCGAATATATTGCTCAATGACAGAAGACTGTCCTCCAGCCCCATGCTATCTAAAATCAGGTCCAGTTCCCCGGAGTCGAACCAGGTACCAGAGCAGTTGGGACAATAGTCTAGCTCAATCTTATCGTGCTCGACCACTATCATAACATTGTGGCAGGTAGGGCAAATCATGGAATTCACACCTCAAAGCGATTGATATTACAATATCAGTGTAAAGTTAGACGGTGACCATGTCAAATAGTTATTCTTTGGACTCCCTGTAGTATATACTCCTGTTTCCGAGCTTACTTCCCAATCTCTTCAGCATCTACCAGCGCACCTAATTGGTAACGCATACTATGTGTATCACCATATTACCGATATTCTGATATCTTCCCATCCTTGAAACGGATAAAGTAAACCTCTTTAACCTTAATCAATTTTCCAGTTGGAATTCGCCCCTGAAATTCAAACTTATCTGTACCAGTCCACGTATAGTATAATGCTGCCCTATCTTCTGTGACGATGATATCCTCAATCGTACGATGAATGTCAGGAAAGCCTGTCTTTATCATAATAAGGAATTGTTTATAGCTTTCTTTGTCAAGGGTATTTCCATCATGCCTAATTGAGATGAAGTCGTCAGCAAAACATTCATCATAAACATCGTAATTCTCCTTATTATATTCGTCATAAACCTTATAAATTAAAGCTTTATTCTCTTCTACTGACATTGTTTTTGCTCCTTTTACACTACCCCAGTCCTCTTTAATTCAAATACAACTGGATTTCGTGAATCAGGACAAGGGGCAAGCACAGTATCAGAATCAGTCTCCCAAGGAAATGAACCTCCATACATGAGCATTTGAAGGCTAGGATATATCGTTGAAAAAGCGAACATACACATACTCGGAGTTCGCCACCCATCACCTCTTCCTTTCATTACCCACTCATCGCCAACCTTATGCCTTCCTAAACAAATCCCTTCCTGAGACACCACCTTTATGGCTATCTCGTAATTGGGTGTGCAACTGATGAATTCATCAATCATTTCTGCATCTATTGGTCGCTCACCTTTCTGTAATTCTTCAATGAGGCGATTCATTTTCTCTTTATCTGGCTGGATAGACATTATTATTCTCCTTATTTAACCTTATTAACCAGGCTAGCAGACCATTGAAGACCTGCTAGCCTGATGTTCCCAACAAAATTATTCAGGGAGTTAAAGCAAAAATGCTATAACCCTACTCTTTAGGTAAGGGGATACCCCACTGTCGATAAAAAGTGAGTGTATCACCAAACGCAGTTGCCTCCACACACTTGCCATTTACATAGCGGTTAAATAGAACATGTGTATAACTCCCCTTTTTACCTGTTGGTTCAATATCACCCGACTTATTCTTAAAAGTACCTGTTAATGTCAAACGGATTGCGAGAGTATCTCCTTCACCGACAACCTGGTCAATCGTATAATGAAGGTCTGGCATAGCAGCACGCTGCTGCTTTACCATCTGCTCGAAGTCTTTGAGCCCTTTTCTTATCCCGTCAACATAATCTGGTGAAATCACTTCAGGTATTACCGATAGGTCTCCTTTATTCCATATCTCTTCAAAACAACGATACATAGAAGCCTTATTTTGTTCGACTGACATTGATTATCCTCCTTGTTTTACTTTTGATTTGTAGACCATTGAAGACCTGCTAGCCTGAACACTTAAAACACCTTAACTACCAGCTGGTGCCGATGGAGGTGTTACACCTAATTGCTGATACCTAGTAAGTGTATCGTGGAGAGTCCAGCATTTTGCTATCTTTCCATTTTTGAAGTAGTAAACTGCGGCAAATGCGGCGTTATATTGCTTTCCTGTTGCGGTTGGGATTCCTTGTGCTGGTGCTTCTCCTGTATTAGTCCCTTTTAAATAACCCCGAATAGCTACAGCATCACCTTCTGCTATCATCTCGTCGATTAAGAACTGCCCATCAGAAGAGAATGTCTTTCTCATTTCATAACCTTGCTTGGCAGCTTCCAGTCCTTTATCACTCCGAGCGGTTGGACTCTCCAGATAATAGTCGTCATCCATTAGTTCGCCCCAGAGAGAGTAATTTCCTTTGTTTAAGATTTCATCGTAGTATCGTTTTAAAGTTGCTTTGTTTTGTTCTGTTGACATTATTATTCCTCATATTAAAAAATTCGGATAAACAACAAGTACTAGCTACCGCAATCGGTGCTACTACCTTCTATCAGCCATACGCACCTCCTATAAACAGGAAAGTGTGGGATGGTTAAGGCGTTTATACAGGTATAAAACAAGAGTATAATTTAATGAATGAATAAGTGTCAATAAGGGAAACACCCTATAAACAGCGCACTCGCTTAGATTTTTGGCACATCAAAGCAGAAAGTGGCTATCGTAATATACCCTACGATTTGCAGCTTAGAACGTATCCTTTAGCTAGTGATTCAAGACTTGTCATTGCTATTGAATTTTCTGGAGTTAAGCGGTCTACACAACTTGTTTTTCCATTCTTTTTAGCGTAGAATTTACGTGTAGTTGCGCACGGGCGGTTAGCTCAGCGGTTAGAGCGCTTGCTTCACACGCAAGAGGTCAACAGTTCAAATCTGTTACCGCCCACTTTTTCTGTTTATTTGCGGTCGGCAAGTTGCCTGAATTTACCAATCTTTTCAGGTATTACTATTATTCTTTCAAACTTTAATGCTCGATTTCTATTCTTTCTTCGAAAAGGAACACCCCAGCTTTCTCCCAGCTATGGTAATATAACAGGCATTGACCTATAATAATACGAGCTTAAATCAAATCAGATATCAGGAGATGAACAATGGGACAATTAGACGAT
>JGI24422J19971_10003285_pt1 | contig 10105 bp, 11 predicted proteins | sample DeeMarSWOR152_54_FD_19971 | JGI IMG/M metagenome (IMG submission 19971)
TCAATGAAGCCTGCAATGGTCAGAACTTCATTGGCAAAAGTGCAGTGGTTTTCATTTGGAGTGTAAGACCATATAGGACAGAATACCGATATGGAGAGGACTCGCTCAAGGACATATTGATTAGTGTTGGACACATATGTCAGAACCTATACCTTGCTTGTGAATCCATAGGAGCTGGTACATGTGCAATAATAGCTTACAACCAAAGATTGTTGGATAATTTCATCGGTGTTGATGGAAACGATGAGATAGCATTGTATCTAGCTCCGGTTGGGAAAGTTCAATAGTACCCATAATCTGGCGCGCGCAACTTACCTAGCTATGTGTGTTTTAATTACCCATATGGAGTTAGTCGAAACAAAAAGTTATGAATATCATATAAGATAATGCGCACTTTAACAAATCTTACCTCTTTTATCTCAGCTCTTTTTTTGGCACAATTTCATGAAGCTTCTGTATGTGTTCTTTGTGGTTATATATCCACATGTTATTTTTGAAGAGCTCGTATGAAATTGTCTGTGCAGCCTTTCTAGAGAAGTCCTCAACTGAATAATCATAACTTCTCATCAAACCGCTTCGGATTAATTTTGATAAGGTGTCCGTAAAATCTCTAAATTCCCGTCTAGGAAGATATATTTGAACAAATAATGCATGCTTTCCAAGGATTTTTCCTACATTACGCACGAAAGGTTTGTTTATGAGTGAAAGAGCAAATTTTGCCATATCTCTGTCATCATAAAAGTCGAATCTGAAGCAGTAATGATCAGAGGAATCATCAAAATACGGTAACAAAACCGTATAACCCTCTATAAGACCCCTTGCAACCACATGGTTCCTATAATGATATCGCACTGCTTGTGGAGATACTCCCAGCAATTTCGCTATGTCAGTCAATCTGCATTCTGCATTCTTTTCTAACTCTTTCAAAATAATGATATCGATGTAGTCTGCCTTCTGTGGATAACTCACGGATTCAATTAGAGTATTAGGAAGCGATGTTCTCTGACTTTCAATATTCTTAATCCACTGATCCCACTTGAAAACCCATCGCTCAGAATTGTAGTCATACCAATCATCAGTTAGGTTTACTGTTTGTATGCAGGTCGACCAGTATAAATTGATGTTTTGCGCAATGTCTAATATCTCTATTTGCCTGACAAATTGCTCAAATTCTTCTGTGTGGTCTATTGGAATCCCATAAATCCCATAGAAACTTTCAGGTCTGTCGTAACGAGCAACTATGTATAACCAATAATCGTTTGCTTTCAACGATTCCCAAAGCAATCTTTCATACCCGGGGGTTGCCTTAGCGAAAACGAAAGCCTTCTTGAGACCGATAAAAGTGTGATAAGTATTTGCTCGAGTAAACACAGAAAAAAGGGATTTTGAGCGTTTCCGTAGATGCTTCATTCTGTCCCAGATTGTTGCCACTGGCACATCTATTTCCCTAGCAATCTTACTTACACTTCTTGGACCATGAATTCCTAGGGCTTCTAAGATTTTTATGTCGAATGAATCAAGCCGTCTTCGCATCTCCCAGTTTCCTCCCTGTACGCACATAGTTAGTGTTTTACTGGTGCTCTCAATTACTTCTACAAATTGTGTTAAAGGTTTTGGCTAGGGCCAGCCGTCTGTAGGATCCCCCATCCGTGGTTCAGTTCTATTTGTCACAAGGTGTCCAGTATTCACTGCGTAGGTGAATGCTTCGATGCTCCTTTTTTCCATTGAATTCAACGTAGCAGTACCAGTAACGAAGACTATTGAAGCGCTCAAAACACAAAGCAAAGCGATGAACAAAAATTTCCAGTTCAATTAGCATCACCTCCATTTAACTTTTTTACGGAGAATATAGGTTTTTGCCGCAAAAACATTTAATACCTATGAAGAACCAATTCATAGAACTATTACTTATCTGTGGTCAGAGTCGGTGTTCACTTTGGAGTCAGAAATTGGAGATGAAATTAAATGCAGGCTGTTTAGGGATTTCTTGGATGTTATCATTTTGCGCAGATTGGCTAGAGGGCGTCCTTTAGGGGGGTCTGACTTCACTACGGTAATCAACTACGATTTTGGTCTGATGATTAGTGCAGAAACGGTCTATGCCACATTATATTCAATGGAAAGAAGCGGCTTGATAGTGAGTGCGTTGGAAGGAAGAAAAAAGGTTTTCCTGTTAACCGATAAGGGAAAAGAGACTATCAAAGTCATTTCAAGCGTAAGAGATAAGATCATGGGATGGATGTCAAATCTTTTATGATTGTCTAAGTGGATCTTGGTCTATGTGAGTCATACGTCTACACAAAAAAAAGGGGGGAGTTTGCGGGAGATATCTCCATGGCATTGCTGTTATGACCTTATTTATGATCTGGTAGGTAAGAGTTCGTTTTCAAAATGTAAGGGGTCATTAAAGCCTGAAGGGACTTATGTTACAACTGCGTTTGGTCTTAGACCTATTCTCCGAAAGTTTTGGACTTCACTGACCAGCAGTAAAAAAATGATTCCGTTTCTGGAGAAACTTAGCAAGGAATATCTAATTTGCCTCAAAGATCTTATCGAGGCCGGGAAAGTGACATCTGTGATAGATAGGCGTTATCCATTGAATGAAATTGCAGAAGCTCATAGATATGTCGAAAAAGAACATGCAAGGGGAAAAGTAATAATTAAGATATGAATGCGCACGCATAGTAGAAAAGGAAAAAGAGATTCAGAGTGAAACAGTTCTAGGTTTCCAAGTCTTCCTTTCATTCCTTAAATACTTAGCAAACAGATATGCTTCTTCATTGATTAGAGTTTCAATCTTTTTCCTTCCATGCTTCATTCTAGGCATCTTCACCTTACTCTGAAACTATAGGTTTCAGCCTTCTAGTGGAGTCTCTTGTCTTTAAATCGTTCAGATACTCTCTTTCACCCTTCCTATTACTCGCGCATGCATCAGCTAAAGAAATAAAACTCACTCAACTTTGCAAATACAAGTGAATATTTAAGAGTTGCATCTTTACTTATGAACACTCCAAGGCACGAGTGTCCCAGTCATGCAAGTTCTCCAGTCCTTCAGAGACATATTCCATAAAAGACACAACATTGCAAAAACTTGGAAAAACCAACACAAACGTCCTGTCATAGGTTGGAACAGCACCTATACCCCTGAAGAAATCATCCGTTCCATAAACGCTTTGCCAATACGAATTTTAGGAAGCATGGAATCCACAACCACCCAAGCAGACGCTTACTTACCACGCAACGCATGCTCCTTCGCCCGTAGCACTCTTGACCTCGCTCTCAAAAGCGATTACGCTTACTTAGACGGGTTAGTCACCAGCAACAGTTGCGACAACTTCGGCAAAACCTACGACCTCTGGAGACACTACACAAAAATCCCCTACTTCCACTTCATAAACACCCCCCACACAAACACCCCAAAGTCTCACCAATTCTTCTATGACGAACTCACTCGCTTCAAAGAATCCCTAGAAAAAACCTTCAACGCCCAGATAACCAACAAAACCCTACAAAACACAATCCGGGTCTACAACGAAAACCGAACTCTCCTAAAAAAAGTCTATGACCTCCGCAAAAAAGACCCACCCATCATCACCGGAACAGAAACCCTAGAAATCATCCTCTCCAGCATGCTAACCACTAAACAGAAGCATAACAAACTCCTAAAACAACTCCTAAAAGAAATCCCAAACCGCCCAGACCCAACAAAACCAGCCGTACGCCTCCTAATCACAGGAAGCATAATGGACACAACAGACCTACTCCAAATCGTAGAAACAGTCGGCGGAATCACAGTAACAGACGACCTATGCACAGGAACAAGATACTTCTGGAATCCCGTCAGCGCAGACAAAGACCCCATAAAAGCCATCTCCAAACGCTACCTAAACAAAATCCCATCCCCCTTCATGTACGACCGCCAAAAAGAAAGACTCAACCACATAAAACAACTCATAAAAGACTATAAAGTCGAAGCCGTCATCCAGTTTCTCCTAAAATTCTGTGACACCCACATGTTCGACTCCCCCCTCCTAACAGAAGAACTCAAAGCAGAAGATATACCAGTCCTAAACATCGAATATGAACACACCCGAAGCGGAATAGCCCCAATAAAAACACGCATCGAAGCCTTCATAGAGATGGTAAAAGGAGTCCCATAAGCCATGACAACAAGACTACAAACCCTAGAAGGCTTCTACCAAAACCACATACAACCCTACTACCAAAACGCCCACCAAGCACAACAACAAGGCAAACCCGTCGCCTACGTAGCCTCAACCTTCCCAGTCGAAATCCTCCAAGCCATGAACATCACCCCCATATGGCCAGAAAACTACGCCTCTGTATGCGCCGCAAGACAAGTCTCCGTACGATTAGCGGAAATAGCGGAGAGACACGACTACTCCAGAGACCTCTGCAGCTACGCGAGAGCCACAATCGGCTCCATACTAACAAAAGAAAAAGACATCCTTCCAGAAGGAGGCATGCCAAAACCAACATTTCTAGTTGCATCAACAGCAGCCTGTGACACCCATCTGAAATGGTTCCAAGTCCTCAGCCACCACCTAAAGCGTCCACTGTTCCTTTTAGACATACCCTATAACAGTAGTGGTGCAGACGCAGAAAACCTCCCAAAACACCTCATACAACACTACATCTCGCAACTGGAAGAACTAATCCCCTTCCTAGAAAAACAGACTGACACCCGATTAGACAAAAACAAACTACGAAAAGCCATAACGCTGTCAAACCGCACAAGCAACCTCTGGCTAGAAATACAAGACTACAGAAAACATATCCCCACACCCATGGGAGCCAGAGACGCCTTCTCAGCCGTCTTCTTCATGCTCTGTATACCCGCCACCCAAACAGCAATTGATTTCTATGAAAAACTCCGAGACGAACTCAAAGAACGAACAAAAAATGACATAGGTAAAATCCTGAACGAACGCTATAGGCTGATATGGGACAATCTGCCCATGTGGTTCAACCTAAAATTCTTCAACTACCTAAACAGCCTAGGCGCAGTCACCGTCGCCGAAACCTTCTCCCACGTCTGGACAGGAAGCCTAAACCCCCAGAAACCCCTAGAAAGCCTAGCTAAGAAGTATCTCCCAAACTTCGCCAATTGTGGCATCGAAAGAAGAATCGACCTCATCCTCAACCTTGCAAAGGACTTCCACGCAAATGGAATAATCCTTCCAACCAACTGGGGATGCAGAATGATGTCCATAGGAGAAACCATCGTAAAAGAAGAAATATACAAGAAACTTGGGGTACCGAGTCTCATTCTTGATGTGGATTCGTCTGACTGGAGGAACTACGATGAGACACAGGTTAAGAGAAAAGTTGAGGGGTTCATCGAAATACTAAGTAGAAAAGACTAACTTTCATAAGGCTAAGTATAGCGTTCTCGCAGTTTCCTATGCACAATCTTCCCAGTCGAAGTCCTTGGCATCTCAGTCTCCGAAATAAAATCCACCGACTTCGGCTTCTTATACCCAGCCATCTTATCCCTACACCAATCAATAATCTCCTTCTCAGCGACAAACTCACCCCCTCTCAAAATCACAACCGCCTTCACCGCTTCCCCCCAAACATCATCTGGCACACCAATCACCGCAACATCAAAAACCTTTGGATGCCTCGATATAATCTCCTCAACCTCAGAGGGATAAACATGCTCCCCACCAGTGATAATCATATTGTCTTTTCTATCAACAATATAGTAGTATCCTTCTTCATCACGTTTCACCATATCCCGCGCAGTAAAAAGATCACCCCTAAAAGACTCCCTAGTCTTCTCAGGCAACTTATAATATTCATCAAATAGCATCGGTCCCTTCGAATACAACTCTCCAACCTCGCCCACGCCCACCTCATTTCCCTTCTCATCGAGAAGTTTTATCACATCTGTTCCGAGACATTCCCGCCCCATTGACCCTAACTTCCTCAACTGATCATCAGGCTTGAGAATCGTCACCATACCTGCTTCCGTAGACCCATAAGCCTCATACAACTCAACACCTGGAAAACATTTGAGTATCCCCTTTTTGATGTGACTCCGCACAGGAGCGGAAGAACACAAGAGTTTACGTACAGAACTCACTTCATACTTTTTCCTCACATCCTCCGGAACGTTCAATATCAGGTTATAATGGGTCGGTATCAAAGAGGTGAAGGTTATCTTCTCATCAGCCATTACCCTCAGAAGTTCAACAGGATCAAAACCCTTATCCCGCCCCACAAAAAGAGACGCACCAATATACAAAAACAAGGGACCATAAAAAGTGGAATTCACATGATAAAGAGGCATAATAATCATCCCATAATCCTTCTCAGAGAAGCCGTATTCCACAGCATTAATCAAATAAAAGGCAATATACGACTCGTGAGAGCGAACAACCCCCTTCGGTATGCCCGTAGTTCCAGAAGTATATATCTGAAGCCAAGTATCCTTAGCACCAACCTTCACATCAGGCTTACTGTTTGAAGCCTCAGCAATAAGACTTTCATAGTTAACATACCCTTCTGGAGTTTCCCGCCCCACAACAATATAATTATCGTCCTTGACTTTCTTGAGGTTCGAACGAATCGAATTAACAGTATCCACAAAATCCTCGCCTATTATCATGACCTTCGCGTCAGAATTATCGACGACATATTCGATTTCTTTCCCGACAAAACGCCAACTAATTGAAACACCCACCAAGCCTGTTTTTGCAAGAGCACAGATTGTCTCTATGAATTCCATACAGTTGTAAAGCAGAATCGCAACTCTGTCTCCTTTACGAAGCCCCATACCCAACAGAACATCAGCCAACCTATTAGTTCTCGACTCCAGTTCCTGATATGTTCGTGTCTTTCCATGCCAATCCTTGACAGCCAATTTCCCAGGATGATTCTTTGCATGTACTCCCAAAATTTGACCCAGATTTAACGAAACCATTTTTCTTAACCCTCTCAACTGAATCTCAAGACGAATACAATAGTTCAACAGAGATTTTAAAATTACCTTTCTCTTCACCACTTTCTTGGCACCATGAGAAATTATTATATTTGGCACATTATCTTATTCAGATACCTTATCAAAGTGAGGAATCCATGATGGAAATAAAGAAAATTGCAGTTTTGGGAGCTGGATTAATGGGTCATGGAATCGCCCAAGTCTCAGCTCAAATCGGAAAGTACGAGGTTAATCTTAGAGACATAAAACAAGAATTCATAGATTCAGGAATAGGGATGATAAAAGGAAGTCTGCAAAAATTCGTCTCGAAAGGAATGCTTTCAGAGAAAGAGATGCAGGAAACTCTCAACAGAATCCACCCAATGATTGACCTGAAGAAGGCAGTCGCAGATGCAGACCTTGTAATAGAGGCTGTTCCCGAGAATGTTGACCTCAAGAAGAGTGTATGGGTAGAAGTTGACAAATACGCAAAGAAAGGAGCGGTGTTTGCTTCGAATACTTCTTCTATCAGCATCACGGAGATTGCATCAGCCACACATAGGCCAGAAAAATTCTGTGGCATGCACTTCTTCAATCCTCCACAACTGATGAGGCTGGTGGAGATTATTCGGGGAGCCAAAACCACAGATGAAACCGTCAAGACTATTGTCGATGTTTCTCAAAAGATGGGAAAAGAAACGGTTATTGTCAAAAAGGATTCTCCTGGGTTCATTGTAAATAGGATTCTAATTCCCGCCTTGAATGAAGCCTTCTACCTAGTATGGGAAGGAGTAGCAGAAAAAGAAGACATTGACAAGGCCATAAAACTTGGATTAAACTGGCCTATGGGACCTTTGACTCTGGTGGACTATCTTGGGATAGATACCACCTTAGCCATAGCGGAACTTCTCAAAAGCGAAATAGACCCAAAATACAGACCATGCCCATTAATGAGACAGATGACAAGAGCCGGTCTCTTAGGCAGAAAAACTGGAAAAGGCTTCTACGACTGGACCCAAAAGAAATAGATGGAGGGAATCCAATGGAATTTGAAAACACTTTATATGAAAAAAGCGAAGGTATAGCAACAATAACAATCAATCGCCCAGAAGCACTGAACGCCCTAAACAAGCAAGCTGTTCAAGAAATCTCATCGAGACTGGATGACGCAGAAAAAGACGAAACCGTGAAAGTCATAGTCATCACAGGAGCTGGAGACCGAGGATTTTGCGTAGGACTCGACCTCAAAGCAGTTAAAGGTATTAACGCAGTAGACGGGATGAATCTTTCTCTGCTCGGACAGAGATTAACCAAAAAAATAGAAGAACTTACGAAGCCGGTGATAGCTGCAATAAACGGCTACGCTCTAGGAGGTGGTCTGGAGCTGGCTATGTCTTGCGATCTAAGGATAGCTTCGGAAAATGCAAGAGTAGGACAGACCGAGTTAAACGTGGGGCTGATTCCAGGCTGGGGAGGAACTCAACGTCTTCCACGACTTGTGGGCATAGGGATAGCCAAGGAAATGATTTTTACGGGTAAAATGATTGATGCAAAGACTGCTGAGAAGCTGGGTTTGTTGAACAAGGTTGTGCCATCAGATAAGTTGAAGTCAACTGTTAAGGAAGCCGCCGCTGAACTCATGACTAAGCCGCCTGTGGGCATCCAGCTGGTTAAGCAATTGATAAACAGCAGCATTGAAATTGACTTGAAAAGAGGACTTGTGCAAGAAGCACAGGCTTTCGGTGTCCTTGCCGCCACTGAAGACTTTGATGAGGGCGTTGCCGCTTTCATAGAGAAAAGAAAGCCGAAGTTTAAAGGAAAATAGTAGCCTTTCTCCGATTCTATAAAAACTTCTCTTAAAAGAAAGCCTTAACTAAGCAGTTTATTACTGTAGAGTTTCAGCTGAGGTGTGTTGATGAGGAAAGTCGCAATTATTGGTGGAGGAGCAACTCGCTGCGGAAAGCGAGAAGCTACTTGGAGAGAACTAGTGCAAGAAGCAGGAAAAGAGATGTTTGAAAACGTCGACAACATATCTCCAAAAAACATCGAAGCCCTCCTAGTTGGAGCAGCTCAACCAGAAAGATTCGTGTTTCAAGTTCACGTGGCGCCAATGGTCGCCGAATATCTCGGCATAACTCCAAAAAAAGTAATTGCAACAACCGAACTCATGTGTGCATCAGGTCAAGCCGCCATAAGATATGCTTGGGCTTGCATAGCAAGTGGCATGGTTGATGTGGCTGTTGCGTTTGGTGTGGAAAAGATGTATATGCCAGATATGGCTGAAGCCCAAACCAACATGACTTGTGTGCTTGATCGAGAATGGGATGGGGTAAATGGGCTGTCAGCTCCTCCTTTCTTTGCCATGACCGCTCAGAGGCATATGCTTGAGTATGGGACAACAAAGGAGCAGATGGCACTTGTCTCAGTGAAGAATCATCACTATTCAACAATGAATCCTCTTGCCCAGTTTCAGAAGGAGGTCACTGTTGAAAGTGTTCTTAAATCTCCTATGGTGGCGCCTCCACTCAGTTTGTTTGACTGTTCCGGTATAACCGACGGAGCCGCTGGAGTTATTATGGTTCCTGCTGAGAGTGCCAAAAAGTATACGGATACGCCCATGTATCTTATTGGGTCTGGACAAGCCAGTATAGGCAATGTTGTAAACAATCTTGCTAGTATAACTGAATGGGTTCCACTCAAGTTAGCTGTTGAAGAAACCGTTAGGACAGCAAAAATCACGTTGAAGGACATAGACATTGCGGAACTGCACGACTGCTTCACGATATCTGAAATCATGGAATACGAAGCCTTCGGCTGGGCTAAAAAGGGTGAAGGTGGAAAGTTCATTAAAAATGGGGAGCCATACATAGGTGGAACAATAGCTGTTAATCCCAGAGGAGGATTACTCGGTTGTGGCCATCCCTTAGGTGCCACCGCAATTCTCCAAGCCCTCGACGTACTACAACAATTCAGAGGCGAGGTTCCGAAGGGAAGATACGTTAGCGACGCAGAAATTGCCGTCACACATAACCTCAGTGGCGCTGCCAATGTTCATAGCTTACTGGCATACTCGAGGAATTGAAGATGAAGAAAATAAGAATCGAGAAAATAAAGCGAAAAGAAACGATAAAGCTCCCATACATGCTGGACTTTTATCCG
>JGI24422J19971_10003287_pt1 | contig 10104 bp, 9 predicted proteins | sample DeeMarSWOR152_54_FD_19971 | JGI IMG/M metagenome (IMG submission 19971)
CTCCTGTCTGGCCCAGCCAGAAAATGGCTCTCTTTCTGACTTCAGGATTCTTGTTCGTCCTGGCGATGTCGATCAGCATCGGCACCGATTGGTCCTTGGGAAGCTGGGTCAGGGCAAAAACAGCCTGGTTTTTCAGCTCGACATCTTCTTCTTTTTCAATCACGTCTTTTAATGCCTTGATGCATTCCTTCGACGCTTTTTGCCCCAGCCAGAAGATGGCATTCTTCCTGATTCGCTGGTCGCTGTCGGTCTTGGCTATCTTGATAAGCTCGGCCATGGCCTCTTTCTCGTTACTGAGCTGGATGGCGAATACGGCCTGCTTCTTGAGCTCAGTATCATTTTCTTTTTTGATGATCTCTTTGAGGTAACCGAGGCTTTTTTCATCTTTTAAGTTTCCCAGCCAGAAGATGGCGTTCTTTCTCACCTCTCTCGCGTAATCTCCAAAGACAACGCCGCGCAAAAAATCGTGAGCTTTCGGGCCGTCATGCGCGCAGATGACACACAGCAGCATCTTCTGGAGACTATGGCCTGCGTCTTTGAAGGCACCTTCGAGAAAACGGAAGCTTTCTTCATTATCGGCTTCTCCCAGCCAGTAGAGGGGTTGCTCCTCGAACTCAAAGGTCTGGTCCAGGTCGATCATATGAGCATCCTGGATTTCGCTTTTGCCCTTGGAGATGCGGTGAAGGAGAAGGAGGCCGACCGGCTCTCCTCCTTCCTCCGAGTCCCATGATTCGCTGGTATCATCCGACCTGTATTTTCGGCGCACCTTGATCTCATCCTCATCCACAAAGACCTTGTAAGGTCTTGCCGAAGCCCATCTTCCTCCCATATGAATTTCGTGCCTGCTCCGGAATACGTAGCCGGTAAGGAAGGTGTCTTCACTCTTTGATCTCCTGAATTCAGTCTCGGCCAAGGCGACCTTTTTCGTCAGGCTGAGGTCCTCTTTATCCAGGTAATGGACCTTTCCTTTCAAAAGTTCTGATAGTTCTTCTGCACAAAGAGGATTCAGTGACAGCACGATGAGCAGTGTTCCGACAACGCCAACCATCGCCTTCAGGCTTGATGTGGTGCTTTTCATTGTCATTCCTTCTCTTTCCGCACTCTTATTTCTCGATGATCTCTTTGAGGAACTGGATCGCTTTTTCGTTCTTGGACTGGCCGAGGTAAAACACAAACCTTCTCTTCAGTTTCATGTCCTTTTCTTTCCGGGCCAGCTCGATCATTTTTTCCACGGCACGGTCGCTTTTGTTCTGGCCGAGAGAGTGAGCGATTCTTTCCTTGAGCTCGGTATCGTCTGTTTTCGAGTACAATTCGGCGAAGAGGTCAACCGTCTCGTCGCCTCTCTGCTGACCCAGGATCATGATCGCTCTTTCCCTTGCCTTGGGATTCTTGTCGTTTTTAGCGATGTCGATCAGTTTATCCGTGGCTTTTTTGCTTTTGGTGTGGTAAAAGCTGACAAGAACGCGTTCCCTAAGCTCTTCATCGGCTAAGCTGTCGTAGAGGTCGATGAGTTTATCCACTGTCTCTTCACTCCTGTCCATGGAGAGCATGGTGATGGCCCTCTCCTGGAGTTCTTTGTTCTTTTCCTTGGGGATGATCATGAAGAGCTTTTCTCTGGCTTTTGGATCTCGGGTCTGTCCTATGCTGATGATCAAGCGTTCCTTTAGCTCCGGGTCTGTCGTAGAGTCGTAAAGTTCCACTATTCTGTCTATCATTCCCTCTCGTCTTCCCATGGAGAGCATGGTGATCGCTCTCTCCTGGAGATCCTGTTCTTTTCATTTTTGGCTATCTCGATCAACTTATCGGTGGCTCTAGGATCGTGGCTCTGACCGATACTGATGATCAGGCGTTCTTTTATTTCCGGGTCATCGACTCCGTCGTAGAGAATGAGCATCTTGTCGAACATGCCTTCTCTCCGGCTGATGCCGAGCATGGTGATAGCTCTCTCTTTGAGCTCTTTGTTCTTCTCGTTTTTCGCAATCTCAAACAGCTTATCTCCGGCTTTTGGGTCATGGCTCTGGCCGATGGTTATGATCAGGCGATTCTTGAGCTCCGGGTCAGAGACGCTGTCATAGAGCTTGGCTACCACGTCGATCGTTCCCTCCCGCCTGGTCATGTGGAGCATGGAGATGGCTCTATCTCTTGTTTCCTTGTCCTTTTCGGTTTTGATGATGTCCACAAGCTTGTCAAAGGCCCTTTTGTTCGGGTTCTGGGCGATGGAGATGATGAGGCGTTTTTTAAGGTCTTTGTCTGTGGTCTTATCGTAAACGCCGATAAGAGCATCCAGGGTTTCCTTATCTCTCCGCTGTCCCAGGAATATAACCGCCCTCTCTCTGACTTTTTCTTCCGGGTCTTTGGTGGCCAGTTCGATAAAGAGAGGAATAATCTCGGGATCTTTGGACTGGCTGAGGACCAGCAGAGCCCTTTCTCTCATCTTGGGATTATCGTCTTCCTTGGCGATTTTAACCAAGATGGGAAAGGCTTCCACGGGATCCATGGTCATCAGCGCGTTCAGAGCTACCAGCTTCAATTCCAGCTCAGGGTCTTCCTCTCTACCGGCACTCACGCCTCTTGCGCTGCCGTTTATGTATTGTTTGTACTCCTGCCTTCCTTTCTCGTACAATTCCTTGGCCAGGGCAATCCTCAGCCGCTTGGCATCGTCGACGTAAGAGCTTTGCGCGTACCTCTCCACCAGATTATTGAGAGAGGCTAGAGCTTGTTCTTGCATCTTGAGCTGGCGTTCTAGGTTCTCCAAATCATAGCTGAGCCTGTGCATGCTGTAGGCCAGCCAGTAGAGGGAATCATCCGCGTATTCGCTCTGGGCATAGGTTTTGGCCAGGGTCTGGAAGGCCTCTATGGCCTGTTCCCAATTCTTTTGATATATCAGTTTTTTGGCTTGGACATAGAGCTCACGGGCTTTCTCTTCCTGCTGGGCGAGAAGGAGACTGCCTGATATCAGGAAGAAAACAAGCAGCAGTGAGATAAATTTTATTCGCTTCATTTTCAAACCTCCTACATGGATTGAAAGATTTCCATTTTAAAAAGGATCTCTCTTTCTTGAATAAGCTCCTTGACAAGCGAAGGAGTCTGTTTGTCTCCTCTTTTCATGTTGGACAGCTCCTTGAGGACAAGGTCTAGGTCATCCAAAAAAGGCAGGAGTGAGGGATTGGATTTGGCGATGATGTCCTTTAAGAGGAGATTCTGGACAAGAAGACTACGGAGAGTATCCTTATCGATGAGCATGGCTTCCTCTGTTCCCTCTGATGAGGTGTAATTGGCGTACTCGATCAAGATAGGCTTGAGGTCGTCCATGTATTCGATCAGGGCCGGGTTCATTGCTGTCGGAGCGACTCCTGCTCGGAAAGGCGATTCTTTAACCGGGAAAAACCAGAATCTTCCGATGAGCGCTCCCAGGACAAAAACGACCAGCAGCGCTGCTCCTGCATACACCCATCTTTGAGTCAGGAAGAAGCTTTTCTTCTCACGGGGTTGGACCTGGGTGGTTGAGCTTATCTCTCTCCAGGATTTTTCCCAATCGGCCTGGGGAGCTTCTTCTTTGCTGTCATCCAATGCCTTAAAGACCTTCTTTGTGTATTCCAGGTCCCGGGCACAGGAAGCACATTCTTGGATGTGGCTTTGGAGATCAGCTTTTTCTTTTTCGTTGAGTTCACCATAAAGGTAGAGAATAATTTTTTCTTCATATTTTTTGCACTTCATAGCTTTTCTCCATGATCAGGCCTTTCAGGTTTTTTTTCACCACCGAGACCGCCCGGAAGAGCTGTCTTTTGACACTCCCCTCAGAGCAATTTAGGTAATCGGCGATTTCCGCGCAGGTCAGCTCCTGATAGTGTTTGAGGATAAAGATCATTTTCTGACGGCCTGATAATCTATTTAAAGAATGGTCGATTTTTTCGCGGATCTCTTTCCGGCCCCGGGCTTGTTCCGGGTCGTAGCTGAGCGTGTCAGAGGAGATATTGTCGAGGCCGTCGGAGCCGGAATGATGCATTTTCCGTTGTTTGTTCCGCCGGATATAATCGATGCTGCAGTTGATCCCGATGCGGTAGAGCCAGGGAGAGAAACGCATGTTGTTCTGAGGATTGAATTTATGGAGCGAGCGGTAGGCCTTGATGAACGTTTCCTGGAGTATGTCTTCAGCGTCTTCGGCGTTCTTGACATACTGGTAGGCCAGTGAGAAGATTTTCTGTCTGTTTTCTTCAAACAAGAGTCTCAATGCCTCCCTGTCTCCGTTTTGGGCTGATTTAATGACGTTCTGTTCGTTCATGCTTTGTATATATCATAAGCAGCTTTTCTTTTCATATATCAAAACGCAGACCAGACCATTATCGTTGACCGAAAATCTGAGAAAAAAGGAACAGAATTGGGGGAAAAATTGGGGACAGTCCCCAATTTATAAGTTAGATGAAATATTAAAGAAATTGGGAGCAATCCCCAATTTATAAATATAGATAGAATATTTTAGCGTAAAGGTCTGTCATTGCGAGCGTAGCGCGGCAATCTCATACAAAGACTGGATAGAAACTAGGGACAATCCTCAATTTAAAAGGTCTTTTTTTATTTGAATTCGACGGAAATCCTTACAACTCTTGGATACTCTTCCTCCTCCACAAGATAGAGGCGGCCCCGCTTGTCGATGGTGTGGGGGAATCCAACGATTTTCCGAGAAGCGATGAGTCTTTCGTTTTCAAAGACATCCAGATGATTGAGCTCATCCTCCTCCCAGGCCAGCATCGACACATACAGCCTTTTTCCCTGCTCGAGCACGGAAATATAGGGAAAGCGCATGCCTATCCGTTGGACTCCATCATCTGTTTTTTCACTGAGTACGACTTTAAACGGAGTGAAGAATTCGGATTCTTCTTTGATGACATGATCGACTTTTTTATCCTCATAAACCCTTATTTCGTACTGGTGGAGGTTTACCAGATAGATCCTGCCCTCCCTTGTGATGTCCGCCCTTCTGGGCAATTTCGTGAAAGGCACATTCCTGTACTCGAGATATTCCGAGGGGATTTCGAAAGTTTTCCCGAAGGATTCGAGAAGATTTCCTTCCTGATCGAATACGTGAAAGACTTTCTCATCCTTTATCCCCAGAATAATAAACTCCTCCTCCGAGTAGGGAAGGATGTCTATGGACCCGAAATCCGTGTTGAAGGAGCGAACCCACTTGAATCCTTCATCGAAGACCAGGATTTTTCCGGTGTTCCTGTCAAGGGCATAGATTTTTCCTTTGGGAGTGACAGCCATTCCCGTGATATAGGAGGCTTCCTGAGGGCCTTCTCCTCGTTTGACTTCCAGGACTTGGAGAAAGTTGCCGTTTGTGTTGAACTTCTTAATCCTGGAGTCCTTCCAGTCCAAAATGTAGATGTTCTCTTCTGAATCCAGGGAAACACCCCCGATATCAGCGAACATGAATTGTTCATCACCGCTCTCCACGCCGATACTCAGGTCTTCAGTGAGCGATATTTCCTGAAACCGCTGCTTTCCTCTGGAGCATCCGGACAGACAAAAGATCAAGGCAGTTGTCCAGATGACAATTACCGCCAAGAGTTGTCTTCTCATATTTCCTCCCTCATACCATTATGGAAGAAATATTTGTATAAGTCTAGAAACGTTTATTTAAGTAGAAAATTGGGGACTGTCCCCAATTTTTACTATGATGTTTTCTTTTTGGGAGTATATCTTACCACTTTCGGGAAATCTTCCTCTTCGACAAAGTAAAGACGGCCCTCTTTGTCAATGGCGTAAGCAAATCCATCTACGTCCAATGAAGCGATGGGGACTCCCTTTTCGAAAATATCCAGTTGATTGGGAACTTCTCTGTTCAGTAGTGTTCTGAACGTGACATAGACTCTTTCCTTATATTCTAAAGCGGAGACGGTAGGGAAAACTATCCCAATGCCTGGAAGGTTGGACTTGGTGATTCTCAACGGTTCAAAGGCTTTGTTTTTTCCTTTTAGAAGCCCGACGAATTTATTTTTTTCATAGATGTTGATTTCATACCTGTGGGGATTGAGGACAAAGAGTTTGCCGTCTCCTGAGCCGTCGATTCTCATGGGGAATTTCAATGGAGCCAGGTCCTTGTATTGGGAATAGCGGGAGGGAATCTCGAACGGCTCCCCAAAAGAATCCAGATGTTCTCCCTCCTCACTGAATACGTGGAAGATGTGATTATCCTTTATCCCTAAGACTACGGCCTTTTCTTCAACATAGGGGGCAATGTGGATGGCTTGAAAATCCAATTTAAAAAAACGAAGGAATTCTCCGTGCTCATCAAAAAGGAGTATTTTTATTCCGTTCCCTCCCAGCAGATAGATTTTCCCCTTTTCTGTCACTGCTATTGTGTTAATCCGGGGGACCTCTTGAGGCCCTTCCCCTTTCTTTATAGGCACACTCTGCAGGAAACTCCCCTTATTATCGAATTTCTGAATTCTGTAGTTTCTCACGTCCAATACATAGATATTTCCTTCTCCATCCAGGTCAATGTCATTGACAATGCCGAACATCAGGTTTTCATCTCCGGCTTCCACTCCGATACTGAGGTCTTCTATCATCTCGAAATCATCTGAATTTTTCATGGATGGGAATCCGGAAAGTAAATTCATGAATGCCAAAAAACAGAAGATGACCGCTGCTAGATATATTTTTCTCATTTTTATTCCTCGTTTTCGATTATAGTCTGAAAAAGATGAAAATCCAATCTTTCCCTGGGATTGTCAGATAAAATCGTAAAAATTGGGGACAGTCCCCAATTTTCTTTACGCTGAAATGAAATTATCCTATGATGAGGAAGGAGAATTTAGAGATGAAAGTCATCGGTGATTCGCTCAGCTTTTCGACAGCCGGTTTTAACGACATGAAGGACCTCACAGGAGAAGTATCCAGAAGGCTCTCCGAAAAAGGGCTGCAGAACGGTATCGTCAACCTCTTTGTGCCCGGTTCTACGGGCGGACTGACCACTATCGAGTATGAATCCGGGCTGGTTAAGGACTTCTCCGAATTCATGGAAAAGGTCATTCCCAGCAATGTGACCTATCACCATGATGCGCGCTGGGGAGACGGCAACGGCTTTTCCCATGTCCGGGCTTCGCTCGTCGGGCCTTCTCTGACCATCCCTTTTTCCAACGGCGCGCTCAACCTCGGGACCTGGCAGCAGATCGTCTTTGTCGATTTTGACAACCGCTCCCGCTCCCGGACAATCCTTCTCCAGTTTATCGGGGAATGAGCGCTGAATGAAATACGTTCTGGGGGATCAGAATAATGTCGTTAACTCCAGAGAATGAAAAGAAAAAGAGAAAAATCAGCCGGACACGAGGTATAGAATATTTATAACCGGGAGTAATATTTTTTGAAAAAACGTTCAATTTTTATAACCAGGAGTTATAATTTATCCTGAAATGGCTGACATCAAAGAGAAACTCCAGCGCCTGAAGAAGGAAAGAGAAGCGCGGGCCAAAGCGCAGCCGATCAAAGGTGTCTGGGATGAAGGCGAAAAAGAGATAAAACTCCCGGCTGAAGAATCCCAGCGCGCGGAAAAAGACAGAGATGCCCGATCCCGGGCCGATGTCATCAAGGATGTCTGGGAAAAGATCGATAAAGACACGGATCTGTCGGTTAAAGATAAACTCCAGCAGCTCATCTCCCTCACCCGCGAAGAAAGACCCTCTAAGCCTCAGGTTCCGGCCTTCGAACCTCTGGAACGGGAGCCCATCCAGTTTTTCGAGAATCCGTTCCCGCTGGATGTCAAGTACGGGAAGGTCACCTTGTCCTCAGGACTGGACATAAAAGGAGATGTCCTCACCTGGCTCAGCAAAGAGCCGGCCTTCGAAAGCCTGGACCTCTCCACAGCCCTCTTCCTCGACTTGGAGACAACAGGGCTTTCCGGCGGGACAGGAGTTATCCCCTTTCTGGTCGGCATGGGCTATTACCGGGATGATAAATTCTACGTGGCCCAGTATTTCCTGGGTGAACTGGCCGAAGAGGAACGAATGATTCGGGAGATCGGCCAGTTTTTTTCTGAGATGAATTTTGAATCCGTTGTCACTTTCAACGGGAAAGGGTTTGATATCCCCCTCCTCGAAACGCGGTTCATCATCCACCGCCAGCCTTTTGTCCTCAGCGAGCTTCCCCACCTGGATTTTCTCTATTCAGCCCGGAGCCTCTGGAAGCACAAGCACGAGAGCTGCCGGCTCTACCATCTCGCTCGCGAGGTCGTCCAGGCAGACCGCTCCGAGGATATCCCCTCAGCCGAGATTCCCTGGAGGTATTTCCACTATCTGAATACCGGGAATTTCGAGTTGATCGAGCCCATCCTCTATCATAATCAGGAGGATATTCTCTCTTTGCTGGGTGTGGTGGTCGCCGGCGCGTCGATTTTTTCCGAGATGGGGGAGGAAGCGTTCGTGGACGCCATGGACTTATTCGGAGCCGGAAAGATCATGGAGAAGATCGGAGATGTGGAGAAATCCCTCCAGTTCTTCGAGAAGGCTCTGGATGGCGAGCTTTCGGATGAGATATCTCTCGAAGCCAAGAAAAGAATCTCTTATTATTTCAAAAAGAATCAGGACTGGGAGAGGGCAGTCGGGATCTGGAAAGAAATGGCAGCTGTGGAGAGAGTATCTATGAATCAACTCCTCTCATTCAGGGAACTGGCCATGTACCTGGAGCACAAAGAAAAAAGATACGAGGAGGCAGTCCAGATCACCGAAGAAGGGCTTGTTCTTTCCATCGGCCTTTCTTCCCATTACGAGAAAGATTTCGCCCGCCGGCTGGAGAGGCTGAAGAGCAAGATCAAGCACCAAAAAGAGGGCCTGCCTCAAGAGGCAAGTCAGCCCTGGTCAGATGTCAATCGTCAGAAAGAAGTCGATCACCAGAAAAATGACAATACAAAGACAGCCACCCATCGCCAGAAAGATGTCGCTATCAAGAGAGATATCAAGCGCCGGGCAGAGAAAAATCAAGAGAAGAAAGCAAAGGGAAAATAAGAGGTGTCACTGCGGATGCAGCGTGGCAATTTCATATTTTGTAGATTGCGAACAGAGTATGGCAGTCTAAAGGTAACGATGTCATTGCGAGCGAAGCGCGGCAATCTCATAAAAAGGAAGAAATCGCCTTTTTAATAGCTGATCATGGAACTCAAAGAATTCAAGGATTATCTGAGGTCCCAGGACCTCAAATTCACCCGGACAAGACGGTTGATTTTTGAGGAGATTTTTTCTGAAAAGACTGTTCATCCCAACGCCTATGAAATCCACCGCCGGCTCAAAGGCAAAGGCGAGAATGTCTCCCTGGCCACCATTTACCGGACCTTGAATCTTCTGGTGAAAAGCGGGCTAGTGAGCGAGATTGACTTCGGAGAAGACCACAGTCATTATGAGCCGGAGGTTTCCAAGGCAGCTCACGGTCACCTGGTCTGCCTTTCCTGCGGCGCAGTCAAAGAATTTTCCGATGAAAAGGTCCAATCCATCCTGGAAAAGATCGGAAAAGAGAGCCGGTTCAAGACCGACAAATTCTCTATCCAGGTCTTTGGCTACTGTGAGCGCTGTCAAAAAAAATAAAAAGGGGACGGGAAAGCGAGGTATTCTGATGAAAGCCATGCTCTTAGAGGGGTTCGATCCCATCGACCACAATCCTCTCCGACTCGTGGACATCCCTAAGCCGGAACCAGAGCCTGATGAGGTTCTTCTTCGGATAAAAGTCTGCGGAGTCTGCCATACTGACCTCCACACGGTCGAAGGCGAGCTCCCCGAGGTCAAGCTGCCCATCATCCCCGGTCACCAGGTCGTGGGCACTGTGGAGAAACAAGGAGAGAGAGCTTCTCGCTTCAAGGTAGGTGACAGGCTCGGTGTGGCCTGGCTGTATTCTTCCTGCACGCAATGCGCATACTGTGACCGTGAAAACGAAAACCTCTGTGAGTCGGCCCGCTTCACCGGCTACCATGTCAACGGCGGCTACGCTGAGTACATAGTCATTCCTGAAAAATTCGCCTATGTCATTCCCGGGATATTTGCTGACGAGGAAGCCGCACCTCTTCTCTGCGGCGGAATAATCGGTTACCGGGTCCTGCGTCTGTCTGAGATCAAGCCC
>JGI24422J19971_10003288_pt1 | contig 10103 bp, 9 predicted proteins | sample DeeMarSWOR152_54_FD_19971 | JGI IMG/M metagenome (IMG submission 19971)
CTATTTGCAATGGCAATATCTTTTCCGCGATGCCTAACGTGCTGACTGCATCCGCTTTTGCGTATTCGTATAGCTGATGTCGTGCAAAAGAAGAAGGTGGAGAGTCAATCCAGCAGTCGGTAATCTCCCTTGGCGTTAAATTCACCCTTTCACTTTTCTTCATCACGCCAAGGTATTCCGCTACATTTTCCAGTTTCTTCACCTTCACGCTGCCCAGGTCGCGCTTTGCGAGCTTGAAAAGGTCAACGTTCAGCCGCCCTGTAATGTTTACTCCTGGCAACGCGCCGCCCCTCTCTTTTTCATACTGTACCGCGCTGCCATCGGCACCCACGGTTAAACGAATCCCATGCAATTTCGCCCTCTCCCTTATGTATTGCCAATCAAAAGCGTCAGAATTATAGCCCACGATAATGTCCGGCTGGAATTGTTCTACAAAGTTCAAAAAATCTCTTATTACTTTTTTATCTTCGTCTTCATCTCCTTCTCCTTCTTCCATCACAAATAGCTTTGTTTTGACTTCGTTTCCCACACCTTCGGAGTATGCAGCAGAAATAATTATTATTGGGTCTTTTTTCGGCGACGGCATCCCATGCCCCAGCGCAGCCATCTCAGAGTCAAAAGCGAGGATTTTTAGCTCTGACAAGCTACCCCCATTCATCTTTTTGTATGATACTTTTGAAGCAAGAATAGCCTCTTTTTCTCGCGTATTCGCGTAGCCAAACTCTATTTCTTCTCCTTCCACTTTTACACCCTCAAATGGTCTCAGTTGTTTGTCTATCAAGTATCGAATTGCAAATAGAATATCCGCTTCCAATACGGTAAGACCCGCTTTTTTGACTTCCTCTCGCAGCACCGGAACGTGTCTTGGATGCTCAACGAAAATTTTTAACCCCTTGTGATCAACACCAAGTAATTTCTTCTGGCAAAATTCTACTCGCTTAACCCTTATTTCTTCTCCTCCCCTATCTATACAAATTTCTTCTATCAGTCCCTTGTTTTCTTCCACATCCCACTCGTGACCGTAAGAATGAAGATAAGAATGAGGAAAAGCNTAAAAATAAGGCTCGAAACTTTTGTCCAACACAATGAAATCCNCNCCTTCTTTGCTCTTGCACCATAGTCTTATCACTGGCTTTTCTTTCCCTTCTTCGTTTTTTTCCGTTATGTAATCAATATCCAGTAGAAAANCCTCTTTCTCCATTTNTTTCCNTTTTTNTTCCTTTTACACTTCCGGTAAATAAATCTTTGCANTGCAANGCGCAACGCACAATTTAGATAAATTTTTAAAAGGACAGCTTAATTTCTAATTGATTCAGTCGAAGAAATGAGAAAAATCATTGTTGGTGGTGGGAGAGCAGGGAGAGATTTGGCTGCCCAGTTGCCGGAAGCCGTGATTATTGAGATAAAACCGGAAAAACGTGAAAAGCTTTCAGAATTAGCGGGTGTAGAGGTGATTATAGGTGACGGAAGTGATGAAGAATTGTTAAAGCGAGTGGGTTTGGATGGTGCCGAGGCTTTTATCTCGCTCACGAGCAATGACGATGTCAACTACCGAGCCGCGGCTATTGCGAAGAAATACGGTGTTCCTAAGATAATTGTTCGGGTAGAAGATCCAGAAGACAGAGAGAGGTTTCAGAAGCTGGGCATTGAATCCATCATGTTTCCTACAAAGATAGTTGCGAATCTCATCAGCGATATGATGCGCTTTGGCTTTGATGCTGAAGCAGCCGAAATTCGCACGCCTTTCGAAAAAATCCTCGTTCCAATCCTCAGTAAAAATACAGTGGAGAAAGCATTCAAAGAAGCTTTGTTAGTTGCTTCCGTAGCAAGGGCAGAGGTCACTGCTGTATCATCTACGGATATAGACAGGCAGGAGATGGAATCCAGGGCAACGAAGATGGGCGTACCGCTTAAGATATTGTTGGAAGAGGAAAAACTGATGGACATAATAAAAAAACACCTGCATTATCCCGGCTGTATAGTATTAGACATCGTAAAAGAGCACTTCTATTACCCTGATTGTATAATACTAGACCAGGAAGAGCTCGGCATCATGGATAAATTGTTTAATCGGAGTGTTGTTTTGAAGTTGATAAAATGCGCTTCCCGTCCGGTTCTTGTTGCGCGAACATTCAGGTATTACGACCACATTCTTGCCCTTCTCGATTCATCAGAGGCATCAGAGAGTGTGGGAAGGCATGCTGTTCAGATAGCTCATTTCTGCGGGGCTGACCTGCATTTACTCATTCTGGAGGTTGTTCCAGGGGAGTTGATTGACGGGATAAAAAAAATGGGAGAAAAAGGAAACGTACGGATTATTGAAAAGTGGATAGAAGGCAACCCAATGATAGAAGCGGTAAAAGAAGTGAAAAGTGGGAATTACGAGCTCGCGGTGATTCCCTGGCGAGGAACAGGTGTTATAAGGTCAGACCTGATAAGAAAAATAGTAAACGACGCTCCCTGTTCTGTTCTAACGGTTGTGTGATGCTTATGATAATAACCATAAGTCCCTATATCCTCTTATTAGCGATAGCGGTCTTCGCATTTATCATTCCGATTCTTTCTGGTAGAATAGGCGTCCCGGCAGTGGTTGGAGAAATCATCTGCGGAATCCTCTTTGGGGTTTTGGGATTCTCACTCGAAGCAGAAGGACGAATAGTTATAGACTTTCTTGCGAGCTTTGGGCTTATATTTCTGATGTTTTTAGTAGGTCTGGAGATAGATTTTTCGAAGGTTGANGTTCATGGTGCGAAACTATTTATNGTCGGAACTTTTATCTTCATCATCACACTNGGCATTTCGATATTCCTGACGANTAAACTGGGCTTTGGATTATATCTTGCGCTCGTCCTCTCAACCTCCGCGGTGGGATTGACCGTGCCGACGATAAGGGAACTGGGGCTATTAAAAAGCGATTTTGGACAGACAATACTCATATCGGCATTCATTGCAGATTTTGCTACCGTGTTGCTCGTTACGGTGTACACGCTACATTTTAAAAAGGGGATAACATGGGAGATGTTTTTAATTGCACTCGTATTCGTTCTGTTTTTCATAGTATATTACGTGGGTAAGCTTGCAATCTGGCATTATCCTGAGCGTCTTTCCGCGTGGTTTAAATCCGACCAGCCATCGGAGATTGGTGTAAGGGCTGCCTTCGCATTATTGCTCGTATTCGTTGCTTTATCCGAGATAGCCGATATTAAAGCCATAGCCATACTGGGTGCGTTTCTTGCGGGTGTGATGCTCTCCCTTTTGTTCCGTGGCGGGACGGTTCTCGAACAGAAACTCTACGGAATAGGATACGGATTCCTCATACCCATATTCTTTATAAGCGTTGGAATGCAGTTTGATCTTGGGGCATTGACGAGAGGAGGGATTTATCTGGTTCCAATGCTACTTTTAATCGCACTCGCGGTGAAGATAGCACCGTCGCTGCTTTTTCTCATCTGGCATTCGTTGAAGGATAGCTTTTCCGCTGGCGTTTTGCTCTCTTCGCGATTAAGCTTGATAATTGCGATGGCTGCGGTTGGGTTGGAACTCGGGTTGATAGATACCACAATGGAATCAGCGATCATTGTGCTTGCGTTAATAACAAGTATTAGCTGTCCTACCATTTTCAGGAGGATGCATCGGAAGGGGAAGAAGGAGTAGCATCTCGTTCCAGAATCTCCCTCGCACAGACCTTTAGTTACTCACGCTCTCTATAATCCTCTGAAGCGAGTGCGTTTAACACCGCTCGATCCCTGTCGTGGAATATCACTTCAAACCCATACCTCGGAAATACCTTTCCTACCGCTCTTCCTACCAGACCCGCTACCCAAGATTGACAATTTTATATATACATTTTAGATTGCCTACATATTGGAGGTAAAAACTGAAAAGTGTGAAAGATGTGGTGTTGGAGGTATTGGCATCCTTTAAAAAGAAGGAGGAGGTGAGATAGCACAGTGGTATATGAAAAGAACATATCGTTACTGAGGGAGAAGAAATTTTTCGGTCTTTTTGAGAACCTTGCGGGGAAGGCAGTGGAAGCAACGGAGCTACTGGGGGAATTGAAAGAAGATCACTCAAAACTTTCGCAAATCAGTCAGGTGCTTAATACGCTGGAAGACGAAGCTGATTCTGTTGTTCATCAAATCGTACAGGAACTGATTTACGACCACAGCCGTGACGGGGAAGAGAAGGAGGATATACGTTATTTTGGTCATAATCTGGACAACGTAGTGGATGGTGTTGAAAAAGCGGTGAATAGACTGACATTTACTCGAAGACAGCACAAAACGCTTCCGGAACCGATAAGCGAATTTTCCACAGTTATCCTGGAGGCTTCTGAGGAAATAAGAAAGGCAGTAAGTTGCTTGAGAAATCCGAGTGCAGAGGAAAAAACTTTAGAAGCATGCTGCATAAAGATAAACGAATTAGTTTTTAGCCTAATCTCGTCAAGCATTCTTGATATTATTTTTGTTCATTTCTATATATCATTTTACTTAATTATGTAAATTCCGAAAAGTTTATATAACTATTTTATTTTCTCCATATTTGAGGTAAAAGAAAAATGGAAAAAATAAAGGCGGTAGTGATAGCGGCAATAGTGGTCGTGGTGATAGCGGCAATAGGAACAGCGGTGGTTTTAATGCCGAAACCTTCACCCGCAGGGGAAGGGCTGTCTGGCGAACTGACAATCGCTGGTTCTACAACCGTGCTCCCGGTAAATGAGGAGTGCAAACGGCTTCTCATGGATAGAAACCCTGCGCTGAGAATCTCTGTTTCAGGTGGGGGATCGGGTCGTGGTGTAAAATCGGTAGGTGCAGGTGAGATAGACATCGGTGCGGCATCGAGGGACGTAAAAACAAAGGAAAAGGAGACGTATCCTGACTTGAGACTAGTGGGGATAGGCAAAGATAGCGTGGCTATCGTGGTGCATCCCTCTAATGGGGTAAGTGAACTGAGGATGGAACAGGCGTCGAAGATATTCGCAGGCGAGATAAAGAACTGGAAGGAATTGGGAGGAGCGGATGAAGCGATTCGTGTGATAACGAGGGAAGAAGGTTCTGGGACGAGAGAAGTGTTCGAAAAATACGTGATGAAGCCATCTGAGAAAGAAATAGCGGGAGAAGCATCGGTGAAGCCATCTAATGGCGAGGTAAGAGCAACAGTCAGCGGAGATGAAAAGAGCATTGGTTATATCTCCCTTGGATACCTTGACCCCTCAGTAAAAGCTCTTAAGATAGACGGAGTGGAGGCAACAGTCGAGAATGTCCTCTCAGATAAATATCCAATCGTGAGGACGCTGTATCTCATAACGAAAGGAGAGCCAAGCGAACTCGAAAAGGCGTTCATAGACTTCGTGTTGAGCGAAGAAGGGCAAAAGGTGGTGGAGGATATGGGGTACATCAGCATAAAGTAGGAAGGGATACAATGAAAATAGCGCACATCTCGGACATTCATACTGCGGAACCGCATTTCCTGCCGAATTTGTTGGAACGAGTAATAAAAGAGATAAACAGAATAGAGCCGGAAATCGTGGTTGTTACTGGTGATTTGACAGAAAGCGGTTATCCTTTCGAGTTTAAGCGAGCTGAAAGCTATATCGAGAGGATAGAATGTGATAAAAAAGTGGTGATACCGGGTAATCACGATGCGAGGAACGTGGGCTATCTCGGTTTCGAGGAGATTTTCGGACACAGGTCAATAATAGAGAAATACGAGGGGATAACAATTGTTGGTGTGGATTCTACACAGCCGGACTTAGACGATGGACACGTGGGCAGAGAGAAATACGGGTGGATTGAGCACTGCCTGGACACTGACGATTTTAAGGTGGTTGCTCTCCACCACCATTTAATTTCAGTTCCTAAAACAGGGCGAGAAAGAAACATACTCATTGATGCGGGAGACGTTCTCGAGTTGCTCATAAGATGCGGGACAGACCTCGTGCTTTGCGGGCATAAACACGTACCGTGGATATGGAACTTGAATGGGATGATAATAACGAATGCGGGGACGGCATGCACGAACCGCGTGAAATGGAATATTCCTCAATCGTTCAACTTAATCGAAATTGACGAAGAGGAAAAGGGAACGATCAAAATATACAGGATGTATTCAAGAGGAGGACAGGAGCTGGTGTTAGAGAAAAGGAGGGAGAAAGCAATGAGATGGGCACTTTAGAGCATATCTGCAGATTTAAATTTGAAAGGATGGGAGCGGCGAAGGAAAAAATAATAGAGAAGCTATTGTTCATCTCCGCGCTCTCTTCCATTCTTATCGTATTTTTTATCATCGCGTTCATGTTGAAGGAAAGCATTCCGGCATTAGCGCTGGGCTGGGATTTCTTCTTTGGGATGACATGGCATCCTTCTCACAGCCAGTTTGGTATTTTTCCCATCATCGTGAGCACATTCGTGGTTGGATTAGGAGCATTAGCTATTGCTGCGGCTATTGGCATACCGACAGCAATTTATCTGGCTGAATTCTCCCCCGCATGGCTTCGCAATGTCATAAAGCCATCGGTGGAGATGCTGGTCGGGATTCCTTCGATAGTACTTGGCTTTTTTGGGTTAATGATGCTTGTTGTATTTATAAGAGACTCTTTTGGCGGATATGGGGAATGCATACTCGCTGGTTGGATAATCCTTGCAATAATGACTTTGCCGCATGTCATCAGCATATCCGAAGATTCTATCAGGGCTGTTCCAAATGGATATAAGGAAGCATCGCTTGCTTTAGGTGCTACGCAGTTACAGACTATCAGAAGAGCAATATTGCCAAATGCTCGTTCCGGGATATTAGCATCCTTGATTTTAGGGATGGGAAACGCAGTAGGAGAAACAATGGCGGTTTTGATGGTCATTGGGAATCCGGAAATACCCTGGATTCCTTCTTCGATATTGGAGCCGGTCCGCGTGCTTACATCCACGATAGTTCTCGAATATTCTTATATGGTTTGGGGTTCTATGCATCAGCACGCGCTGTTCGCCATCGGAGTTGTTCTGTTCATGATAGTTGCAATTCTAAATTTTGTGACCACTGTTGCGATAAAAGGGAGATTGAGCGCTACTACTGTAATAAAAGGGGTGATTAGTGGGAGATGAAGGAAACGGTAATAAAAATAAGCTTATGCATGGTAGCTCTAATTTCGGTAGCGGTATTGTTCACTGTGGCTGCTTACATATTCTTGAATGGTATGCAGGTCATAAGTCTTGATTTCTTGCTAAAATCGCCAAATTATGCGGCTCTTGAGAAAGGAGGGATATTTCCTCAAATAATCGGTTCATTATGCCTTCTTTCTGTTTGTTTGCTTTTTGCCGTTCCTCTTGGTATGGCATCGGGAATATATCTTGCGGAATACGCCCCGGAGAATATAATAACAAAAAGTGTCAGGTTCTTTGTGGAATGCTTAGCCGGGATACCATCAATAGTGATAGGCTTGTTTGGGCTTATATTCCTCGTTTATTATCTCGGTTTTGGTCCATCCATGTTAGCAGGTGGGCTCTCTCTTGGATTCATGATTCTCCCATGGACGGTTAGAGCGAGTGAGGAGGCGATAAAAGCAGTTCCTCGCTCTTACAGAGAAGCTTCCCTTGCTTTAGGAGCTTCTAAATGGCAAAGTATTCGCAGCGTGGTGCTTAAAAGCGCCTATCCCGGTATAATAACAGGGATATTGCTTGGTGCTGGGAAGGCGATAGGGGAAGCTGCTGTTATCCTTCTCACAACTGGTGGTCTTGTGACTTACATACCTCACTCATTACTGGATGATGTTGGNGCGTTGCCNGTTTATATTTATATGGTGCTGACGGTGGTTCCAGCCTCCAGGGATGTAGCNGAATCATACGCATTTGGCGCTTCTCTCGTGCTAATCACGATGTTTTTGATGATAAGTNTGTTCGCTTTGTTCCTCCGGAATAGGTATGTTAAGCGCATGAGCGGAAGTAGGAGGTGAAGAAAAGAAAAAAAATGGGTAAAATAGAAACCAGGAGTTTGAATGTCTATTACGGTGGTGGAACAGTGCATGCGTTGAAAGAAGTGAATATAAAAATAGAAGCGAATAAAATAACTGCACTGATTGGACCTTCGGGCTGTGGTAAGACGACTTTTTTAAGGGCTCTGAATAGGATGAACGAACTTAATGGTGTGAAGACAAAAGGCGAGGTTCTTATGGATGGAGCCGATATATACAATGGAAAAGTGGATGTCATTCAGTTGAGGAAGCGCATAGGCATGGTATTTCAGCAGCCAAATCCATTTCCGATGAGCATATATGATAATGTCGCCTACGGACCGAGGATACATGGACAGAAGAACAGAAAGCTGGATAGAATAGTAGAGGAAAGTTTGAAGAAAGCGGCATTGTGGGAAGAAGTGAAAGACCGGCTGGAAGAAAGCGCATTGATGTTCTCCGGCGGTCAGCAACAGAGGTTGTGCATAGCAAGGGCGTTGGCGGTAAATCCCGAAGTAATTCTCTTTGACGAGCCATGCTCGGCATTGGACCCTGTATCAACAGCGAGAATAGAAGCATTAATGAGGGAATTGAAGAACGATTATACGATTGTTATCGTCACACATAACATGCAGCAGGCTGCACGTGTATCTGATTTTACCGCTTTCTTCCTCATGGGAGAACTGATAGAATTTGGTGAGACAACGCAAATCTTTGAGAGACCGAAAGATAAGAGGACTGAGGATTATATTACTGGGAGGTTTGGGTAAATGGCGGTAAGAAAAGAATACATAGAGGATTTGGAAAAGCTCAAAGAGGAAGTGCTGAGGATGGGCGAGCTGGCGAAGGAATCTGCGAAAAACGCTATCAAAGCTCTTGTTCAGCGAGATACGGAATTAGCATCGAGGATAATCAAAGAAAATGTCACGATAGACGAACTGGAATTTGACATCGAGAACAGGTGTATGAAACTGTTAGCGTTGCAGCAGCCTATGGCGGTTGACCTCAGAACAATTGGAACGTGTATGAAGGTAATAACGGATTTTGACAGGATAAGCGACCTCGCAGGTGACATTGCGGAGATTGTCATAAGGATAGCGGATGAACCGCATGTGAAACCGCTGATTGACATACCGAGGATGTCTGAGCTCTCGCAAGGCATGATTGCTGATTGCCTTAAGGCGTTTTCGTCAGGAGATATAAAAATGCTGGAGGATTTCTCGGAACGAGATGATGTAATAGATGCGCTATTTGACCAGGTCAGGCGAGAATTGATGATGATAATGATAGAAAATCCGAGATGTATTGCAAATGCAAGCCATCTGTTGTTCGTGGCGTTGCATCTGGAAAGAATTGGCGACCATGCGTGCAATATCGCTTCTCGCATCCTGTATATGGTTACCGGGGAGAAGAGGAAGTTGGAGTGAATGCTCTTAAACAAAAATAGAGCTATGATGAAGAAAGATACATTGAGGCATTTAATGCTTCGGCTTCATCAATTTATTGATGCTCCCTGTCATTGCCTTGCCAATTCTATCGCCGTGTTTGGCGAAGCCCGAGCCCATGATTGAAAGAATAATTACGTAAGCAACGACAAGCGAAAATAATAGTTCAGAAATGCTCGCCCCCATTCCGATTACAACAGCCAGCAGCACAATTGAAAATTCGCCCCTTGGCGTTGTGTATGCCCCGACCCTTAACCCAGTTTCAAGCGAGCCGTGCAGTCTCTTTCCAATAAGTGCGCCACTGGCGAACTTTCCAAAGATGGACAGAGTTATGAGCGCGAGGAGTGCGAGGACAAAATATGCCGAGGACAATGTTGCAAATTGGAATTGGAACAACATTCCGAAAGAAAAGAAAAAGATGGTAAGGAATAAGTTCTTAAATGCGATAGTGTCACCGAGAAGCCACTTTAAGGACTTGACTCCAGAGAGTGCAGAGCCGAGGAAAAATGCAAGAATCACCTCAGAGATATGACATTGCAGCGAAATACCCAGGAGGTGTGCGAGTGCTGACATGAGTGCTGGCAGGAGGTGTGCAATTGCCGAAAATCCGAACAGTAGCGCGAAAATAAGCAGTATGGGTATTTCATCATCACGCTCAAACAGAGGCGATATGAAGTTGCTCAGCCTTCTGATGAGAGTCAAAATGAATACGATGA
>JGI24422J19971_10003290_pt1 | contig 10098 bp, 8 predicted proteins | sample DeeMarSWOR152_54_FD_19971 | JGI IMG/M metagenome (IMG submission 19971)
CGGACTGTTAGGGTCCAGATCATTGACCTCATCGATTCGCCAGTAGTAAGTCGTGCCTGGAACAAGGCCGTCCGGGTAAGGAAATCCGGGAAAGCCAACAACAAAATAAGTATCGCTTTGGTTGCCCCGGAACGTATCGCCGGTGCCGTCGTTCACGTCCGCAAAATTGTCGCCCAAATACACATCGTGCGAGACCGCAAACTGTCCCAGCGACCAGCCAAGGGTCACCCATGTATCCATAAGCATCGCACCATCCTCTGGGTTGGGCTTCTCGGCCTTTGCGAATGTTGGAGCGATGCCGTTAAATAGGCCCTGTACTTGGTCCGCTGACAGCGCCCGGTCGTAGATGCGGACCTCGTCGATCAGGCCATCAAAATTGTAGCTGGTTTGCAATCGCCCAACCCATAAAGGTCTCGTGGATGTTCGTATTTTAAATGAGCCAATATCATCTGATTTGTCTAATCGACCATTTACATAGCCTTTGGCATAAGTTCCATCATAAACATACGCAAGATGTGTCCACTGATTCAAGGGGATAGAAATTCCTGTGGCAAGGTCTAAACTATTATGAGCGGTGCCTCCTATATCTAAAAATCCTCCTCCAATTGAGTCACCATTTGTTATCTGTAGCCAGTAATCGTAAAGAGTAGAATCCGACTTTGCAACTATTCTCTCCCAATTTCCACTATCTACTTCTCGAGAAACCCACGCCACAATCGTAATCGCATCAGTAATATCCAAGCTCGGCGAATCAGGCACTTCAACATAATCATCAGTTCCATTGAATTGCAGCGCACCGGTTATCTTCCCGGCCACCCACTGTGGGTCACCTTCGAGGGTACCGTCGTTCCCGTTGCCACTTGAATCATAGGCGATGATCCCGGAGCCCTCATCGAATCTCCAGTGTCCCACCAGATCAGCTGAAGCGTTGCTGACCAGGCTCAGCACCAAAACAAAAGAAAACAAGCAAGTCAATTTTCTACACATAATAGTCCTCCTTTAAACAATAATAAAGGTTGTTAGTTGAAATGCAAAAAACATAACCGCCAAGCACAACGCTTCGGCTGCAACTCTGTGCCTCGCATAATAACTCCTCCTCTATCGAAAACCTGCAAAGATTTCACAGGTCAGAGGAGCAAAATCCATAGATTCAACCAAATTTATCTATACCAGATTGCCCACGTTTACGTCAAGGGAAATTTATGCAAAACCGGCATTGCAACAGCTATTCCTTCGTCTTCGCAATGGCCGCTTTTACACACGTAAAGGAGTTGTATAAACGCTGAGAGTGTATAGAATACATGTTAAAAGTCTTCATGGAGCAAGAAAATGACCAAAGACACCTATTGCTATTTTAATGATGATGGAACTGAGATAAATCCAGATATGATATCCAAGCCCAGCCTTTGTGCGTCATACAAGCCTACAAGAAGGATGGCGACCCAGCGGGAGAAACTCTTTGCGCATTGACAAGGGCGGCTCAACAAGGCGAAGACGAGTTTCGGTGCTTTACCTAAAGGAGTTACCAAGGCGGATATGAATAAGGTAACCAATGTGGTTGCAGCCAGCCGATGAATACGTTATTCTAACCGGGGGTAGGCTCAACGCCGTAGCTGAGCAGGTTTAAATCGTAAACCACGTGTAAATGGTTAAGATGCTGGATATACGCAAGTGCTGTCTCGTGGTGGTGGATGTCCAAGGTAATCTGGCCCAATCTGTGTATGACAAGGATGTTCTATTTAGGAACATCGCGATTCTCATAAAAGCTACTAAAATCCTGGGTATTCCCATAATATGGTGTCAGCAGTGCCCAATGGCTCTTGGGGCGACAGTAGCCCACATCGTTAAGCTTTTGGCTGATGATGAACCGATAGACAAGGCAAGTTTCAGTTGCTGCGGCAAAGCGCAGTTCAACAACAAATTGAAAACTTTAGGTCGGCAACAGGTTCTGCTGTGTGGGATTGAAGCTCACGTTTGTATTTACCAAACAGCAATTGAATTGTGTGAAAAGGATTATGATGTCGAGGTAATAGCAGACGCGGTATCCTCAAGAGCCTTGGAAAATAAGCAGATTGCCCTTAAGAAAATGGCCACTGCGGGAGCAAATATCAGTTGCGTCGAGATGGTATTATTTGAACTGCTCAGAACTGCTGAACATTTACAATTTAAGCAAATTGTTCGGCTGATAAAATAAAGAGATTTCAATAAGAATTAATTTCTTTCTCGTGTTCTCTCCCAGAATATTACTTTTTCCTTCTCCCTATCACCGCACACAAGCCTCGCCCAGGTAAACAAGCATCTTAGAAAGACCTCTTTTTCCACTGTTGAGGGAGCTTAAGCCCGCAGCTTTTCCACCATCACTCCAATATAAAACGACCGTTGGCAGGTTAAGGGGCTGGGTGTTTCATGATTTCTGGGCACGGCGAGCTGACGAGAGTTAGTGTAAGCTTTAACTTCATTGGCCCGCTACTACAATCATTTGCAAAAGGAGACATCTTTTGTCTGAATGAGAGTGTATGATTCGTACCCAGGCCACAAACCATATGGCTACTGAGCAAGCCGCTGCTTGCCCGGGTAGTATGTGTCAAGCCACTCCAGGTCAACGTTAGGTGGATTGAACTGCTGTCCCTTGCCAAAACCCATGGCCGCAGCTTCTCCTCGACTGGTACAATAGATAATCGTCCGCTTGTCCGCCCATTTCTTGCGTTCTGCGTGGCCATCCATGAAACTAAATGTACAGGCATTGCTGTGAAAGATACCCAAGGGATCCCACATACTGCCGGTGCCTGGCTCATACGACCATCCAGCATGATTATGGTTGCCTGCAGAGCCATCGTATATCTCTTCTACGAAGAGCATCTTAGTGGCCTGACTTCTGAAGCTGAATAATTTCTTCTGATCGGAACTTTCTGTCGCCCGCATATAATCCGTGAGAGAGTAACTGCGGTAAATTAGATATTCCAGTTCTATGCCCAAGCTTGTCCCCCTTGTTATTCGATTGTCACCCGGGCAATGATAAGCACCCACATCTTTTACGTATTTGTATAGGACTCCTTCCTTCAGTCCATTGTACCGTTGCTGGCGGGTAACGGGCCCACTGCCCATAGGAACAATGGTGCCTGCTGAATAATCAAGGGGCGGCATAACCCACGGGGGCACACCATTGACTGTGCTGTGAAGTGCCCAGCCCCCACAAACAGTGCCATCGTTCTCGCCGGCATACATGATGTAGGCCAAGGCAAGTGTTTTCTGGTTTGAGGAGCATGAAATTCCCCGGGCCTGTTCACGCGCAATGTTAAGGGCGGGCATTAAGATCGCCATCAATACGGCAATGATCGCAATAACAACTAAGAGCTCGATGAGTGTAAAACCGTTTTGCTGAACCATGTTTCGGCTCCTTCACTTACGGCAAAACGCGTCTTTCTTACGTAAGCAGCAACTCGCCATTTAGCGGTCACGGTCTTATCCTGCCAGATAACCACTCAGGCAACTACACCATTATACACCCTGCAAGCTATAGAATCCACAAAAAACAGGCCGTGATTATAACCTGTCAATTATGGGTAGGGTAATCCTTTAGTGCTGGTCGGACGTAGAGAGGACGAAGGCCGCAGATCTGTTTGCATCGTTTTGGACCAGTCCCACCATCCAACCACAGCGCACGAGCTGCGAACTGATGACCCCAAAATAGACCCATCTTTGTGAGTCGGTGTGTACAATCCTGCTACAACCCAAAAGGCCGTTATCTGGCAATTCGGAAAAAATGTGCATCCCATAATCCTTATTAATAGAAAAGATTTACAAAAACCTCAAAAAATGTAAACGTTTTTAATGGCCGGTGCGATAGTTGAATCTTTTTTCTATTCAATCAAATCCAGGGCGGCTTCCCAGGCATTCACCATACCGAATCATTCGGTATGATAAACAAAATATGGGCAAATTTCTCACATTATCAGATCATCTGAGACTGGCCAGGGTTTGGGCTACAGCTTGTTGAACTTCTTCAGGAGTAAGCAATTCAATCTGCCCAACCAGTCGCAATACGCTGCAACGTCCGTCATGAACTTTGGTTCGTACAGAAGAACATTCGCAGGGGACATACCACCATTTTGACCAGGGATGTATACATATATTTCGCCGTCAGNAGCTGGACAGCGAAATAGCTGTGTANTTCCACNCCATTCCACCAATTCTTCCAAGGATGGNGGAAATCTTCCATTGGTGATGCCATACATTTGTATATTCTGCCCAATTGCTCGCAGATTCGTTTGGCACTTCACANTTGTGGCTGTGTATCTTGTTTCTATCATTGTGTCAGTATATTGCCGCCCAGTTTGTCCCACACTCTTAATCACCCACCAGATGCCAAGACCAAGAAGCCCGAGAAAAATCATAGCAGCGACAATGTTAATAATCGTACCACCATATGCATCTACCTGTTGAGCCGGTATGAACTTTCTGCAATGAGCTTGTTCACCAGATTCTTTTTTTGAACATGCCATAATTCCCCCTTCTCTTTATTTTGTAGCCACTGGTTTTATTTATCCTTGCTACAACCTACAGGACCAAAAACCAATAATTTAAATTACCTTTGGCCGGTTTAGAAACCGACCTGCGACCCACAGTCCTCAGTACGCCAAGTATTTTATTAGCCTAAACTATGAGATCCACGATGGCAAAACTAACCATGACGCCTAACAGAAGCAGAATTCTACGCCTTCGCCTTGATTGGCGGTGTGCCGAGCTACGGCAGTTCCAGCTCAGCAACCGGAGTGAAGTACCGATGCCACTTGTAATGACACACTTTCTCCAGCGGAACGCGCTGCACGTGCGCAGCCTTAAATAGAATATTGATTCCTCTTCCATGACGCTCAAGGAGGATACGAGTAAGTTGGTTGGGGCTCATTCTATAGGTGCCACCGGGGATTCCCGAACCCTTTAAGTCGAGGAACATGTGTGTTTCGGCTACGTGCGGATTGTCCGGCCACGCATCAACCCATCCACCGTCGGATATCAAGGGGCTCTCGCCACGGGCGTCATCATACTTGAAGTAATAGTTCCTGACCCGTTCTGCGGCGTAAGCCGACTTGCGCTCGGCGCTGAGGTTCTGCATCCAGCCATTCAGTGTATAGCTTCCTTCATGTACCTCTTCTCGTCCCTGGGCACCCACCTGTGAGTGCCATCGCCAAGCCAGGTCGTGGGCCCCGTACAGTGGGGAACTGTCATTATATCTATTTCTCCACACTCGGGCCGCCGGACACCTCAGAATCTTCAGAACACCACTGCGGGTGTCGCCCTGGGCCTTGGCGAAATCTTTGGCGCTGAAATATGGGCCCAATTGATAGAACCAGAATCCACCACTGGCCCATTGTGAGGAAGGCGCATATTCAATATTGAAGCCGTCGTTGTCGTCGGCATACTGATTCCAAGCCAACCCAAACTGCCGTAGCTGAACGGAACAGGCCGCCATTTGGGCCTGCCCCTTGGCCCTACGCAGGGCGGGCATCAAAATAGCCAGCAGCAACGCGATCACGGCAATGACCACGAGTAGCTCTATTAACGTGAAGCCTTTCAGCTTGTGCATGACGGCTCCTATTATCTTTCAAAGAAAGACAGCGAGTTTTGTTGGTGCGCTTCTCTACAACGATTATAACACAACTGCTCGCCATAATGCAAGCCACAGGTGTAGCGTAAAGTGGTTCTGATGGATTAAGACACAGCCCATTAGCTCGTCGTAGTGCCCCAAAAAATAACCAGCCCAGACCCAACAACCCAAATAGCTACTGTCCTTGAAAAAAATTAAGTTTTGACGAGAAGTGGTAGGACACATTATATTACGGGAGCTGCGAATGGGAATTTTGCTACTGGCTGTTTGGTCCAGCCAAACAAAGTGTCCCGGCCCACAGAAGCTTAAACGATTACAAAGCAGGAGATAATTCTATGTGTCGCCATATCGTGACGATGATAATTTCGCTATATGCCCTGGTGATTTGTCCCGTTTCTGATGCCGTTCCCAAAGGCGTGAACCTATCTAAGCTGGCCAATTGGGACATTATAATAGCAGAAGATGCTTCGCCAAGTGAGATTTACGCCGCTGAAGAATTCCAAACCCATTTTGCTAAGGCAAGCAGCACTCACCTGCCAATTGTCAGTCAGCCCGATTCCACCACGGGTCGACAGTGTCATATATTTATTGGTTCAAGCCCAGCTATGCGCGCCAGCAACGTCGGTTTCGGCACAGACGAATTTGGGGAGGAGGACTTTCGCATTATTGTGCGAGATAATAACATTGCGATAGCTGGCCAATCGAAGGTGAAGACACGGGGGACGCTTTACGGTGTTTATACTTTCCTTGAAGATTATGTCGGCGTGCGATTCCTCACAGTTGACCATACGTATGTGCCCAAGATAGGTACATGGCGTATCGTCGGGCCTTTGGACCGTTTCTATCATCCACCACTGCGTTTCCGCTGGAGCTATTATGGCGAGACCAACAGAAATCCCGTTTTTGCCACCCGGATTCGGGTCAATACCGTTGCCAACGATCCAAAGTTGGGCGGCAAGACAGGACTTAATCTCATAAACCACAGCTTTTACCATTATCTCCCATCGCAGAAATACGGAGAGGAACATCCGGAATATTTCGCCCTGGTCGACGGCGAGCGCAAACTGCAAATGGGAGGTGGAGGGCCGGAACTGTGTCTGACCAACCCCGATGTCCTCCGAATCGTTATCAATACGATTTTAGACGCCCTCAAGAAACACCCCGGCATGGAGAACGTGTCAGTTAGCCAGAACGACAATGACAAATACTGTCGATGTCCCCGATGCGCTGCTATTGATGAGCGAGAGGGAACACCAATGGGCTCTCTGCTGGCTTTCGTCAATGCGGTGGCCGATGAGGTAGCAAAGGAATATCCGGATGTCATGATAGGCACACTGTCTTACTGGTATTCGCGCAAGCCACCTAAAACGATCAAACCCAGGCCAAACGTTCAAATCCAACTATGCAGCATTGAATGCTGTGTCCTACATCCTATCAACGACCCAAAGTGCGAGAAAAATGCACAGTTTTGTCAGGACCTAGCTAACTGGGGTAACATGTGCGACCATATTTCTATTTGGAACTACAATACGAACTTCAGAAATTATTTACTTCCGTGCCCTAATTTGTGGGTTATAGAGCCGAACATCCGGTACTTTGTAGCCAACAATGCAATAGGGATATTTATGCAGGCGGCAGGCAATGCCTTGGGGGCCGAGCTATCTGATTTACGCAATTATGTGATGGCCAATCTACTATGGGACCCGACCAAAAGTGGCCGGAAGCTAATAGACGAATTTCTTAATTTACATTATGGCCGCAGTGCCGAACCAATTCGGTGGTTTATCAATCTGACTCACGAAAATGCAGTGGCCAGTGGATTGCATCCGAACTGCTTTGGCAGGGCAAAAGATTATGCAATCGATGAAGCAATCACTCATAAGGGTCTCGATGCTTTCGCAGAGGCGATGAAATTGGCCGAAAATGAAATCCTTCGTGCTCGTGTGGAAAAGGCCTCAATATGCGCGTATCGGGCCGCCATCGAACCAATCTGGTATGCACAGGATAAATCATCGGTTGAACCCGACTTAGCTGAGCGAATGCGACCGCTGGTACAACGCTTCTTGGAGCTATGTAAGAAATACGGCGTTACCCACGCCAGTGAACGCAGCAGAATTGAGGTCGAAAGTAAACGACTTAAACGCGTCGTTGGATTGTAAAGTTCTCCGGGTTACGATAGTTATGGACTCATTTTGTCCCTTATTTCATTCTCGGCCAATAGGGCACCGCTTAAAGCGCTCAAAGGCCGACGCCTCAAGCTCGGTGACACTCACCCGCACATTGGAGTCTTGGCACAACCTGATCGAACTCTACGAAGCCTGGAACAAGCTGGAGAAGGCTGATGAATGGCGAGCAAAACTGCCGCAAACGAAGGTTGCAGAAGAGTGACACGGCACAACTAAAATAATGCAGTTTTTATGAGTTTCAGAACGTCAGAACTCTTCAAAAAGTCACCTCTTTCAGGAACTGGAAAATACCCTAATTTCCAAGTGACATTATGTAGCTATTTTGTCACCACAAATATCAAATTTGATGATTGATGGAACCACTAAACCTCAAATATTAGCCAAAAAAATGAATATTTTTTCGGAATTTTTCATTTCTTTCGGATTAAGTAGACGGCGCGAAATAAATATATACCATAACATATCCTCAGTCATTGTCAATATTCATGGATTAGTAGGATGCTTTCAACAAAGAGGGATCAAACGACATCATATGGCAAATGTCGGTTTAGGCTTCTTCTGTGTTTTCTGAGGAAAAATTGGGTAAAATCATGAATTATTTAGCAAAGCATGATTTTACTTTAAGGTAAAATTGCCATTTTCTGTATCTTAATTATATGACAACGATCATTGATCCCTTTGAGAAGGTATCGACGTTTTGGAAGATAAGCTGCTTATCTGAAAATTGAATCGCGGCAGTGAAGATGTCCTCTGCCGGATCTTTGAAAAGTACAGAGATGATCTGGTACGAATAGCAGCCGGGCTCTTGAATGATGTAAGTGCAGCCGAAGACGCTGTATAAGATGTTTTTCTTATGTTTGTATGTCTGACGTCAGCAAAAATGGCACAGGTTAGGGATTTTGGTTAGAGGAAACCTTCAAGCAGTTTCCTGGGGGGAAGGAAACTGCTTGAAATCGACGATTTCAGCTCCATAATCGGGAGCTTTGCCTGAAGAAAGGAGCTGAACAATGGCAAAACAAAAAGATGTCATAAGGCAAATCAAAAAGGCAACACGCCGCCAATTCTCCACGGAAGAGAAGATCCGAATCGTTCTGGAAGGATCACGAGGCGAAACGGCCATCTCCGAGATCTGTAGGCGTGAAGGCATCGCCTCCAGTGTCTACCACAAGTGGTCCAAAGCATTTCTGGAAGCAGGTAAAAACGGCTTGACCAGAGCCATAATCCGGGATGCCACCGCAGATGAGGTCAAACAGCTCAAACAGGAAAATTCCGAGCTTAAAACCTCTCTGGCAGAAGCCATTCTGGAGGTCCAGAGATATAAAAAAAGTCTTGGTATGTGAGAGAAGGAGGTATGAGAGAGTGAGCAAAAACGACAAGATGAAGTTCATTCGCTTGATAGAGGGTTCTGATTTAAGCATCTCTTATGCACTTACCAAGTACGATGTGCCCAGGTCCACCTACTACCGCTGGAAGCGGAAGCTGAAGACCATGGGTATCAAAGGGCTTGCGGATAACAAGCCAAAGAGGCACAGGAGCTGGAATCAGCTCTTGCCCTGGCAGGTAGATAAGATACTTGAATATGCCCTGTATTATCCAGATTACTCCAGCAGGGAAATTAGTCTATATATTATGGATAACGAAGGATTCAGCGTTTCTAAGTCTACAGTATACCGGAGATTGAAAGAACGAGGGCTTATCCCTGAACCGGTAACTAAGGGCTTCCCAGCCTCAGATGAGTTTCATACCAAGACCACGGGGATAAACCAGTTATGGCAGATAGATGCCACGTATCTGAAGGTGGATCGCTGGGGTTGGTATTACTTGATAACGGTGATGGATGATTTTAGTCGAAGGATATTGTCTTGGCAGTTGAGGGCAGAGATGGATGCGGGGGCTTTTAGTGATGTGGTGGAACTGGCCTGTGAAGAAACAGGGATGTATGATGTTCCTGTCGAGAATAGGGTCAAGCTACTGAGTGATAATGGCAAAGCACGGGTCTCGAAGGACTTTGGTCAGTATCTGGAAGCCAAAGGGATTGGGCATATCTGTGCTTCGCCTTACCACCCTCAAACTATCGGCAAGATTGAGAGGTATCATCGTTCGGTAAAATAGCGTGTCTTCCTACATGTGTGGCATTCACCGGAAGAGTTTGAGAAGGAAATAGCAAGGTTTGTCAGTTGGTATAATAGCCAGCGGTATCATGAGGCTCCTGGCAATGTGACACCGGATGATATTTATTTTGGCAGGCGTGAGGAGATTCTTAAAAGACGTGTTGAATTGAAGGAGAAAACTGTTCTTGAAAGAAAA
>JGI24422J19971_10003293_pt1 | contig 10093 bp, 7 predicted proteins | sample DeeMarSWOR152_54_FD_19971 | JGI IMG/M metagenome (IMG submission 19971)
CGGTGTTGCGGGCTTTGAACCATTGGACGTTTTGTTCGGCGTTTACATGATTTTGAAACAGTTAAGCCAATACAAACCACGCCTAGAAAATGAGTACGTAAGAGCTGTCCGTTCGGAAGGCAACGTGAAAGCTCAAAAACTGATGAAAGAAGTTTTTGAAGTGGTGGATGGCAACTGGCGTGGGCTTGGCACAATTCCATCTTCAGCCCTGAAGCTTAGAAAGGAACATGAAGCCTATGATGCACGATTAAAGTATGATGTAAATATTCAACAAGGCAGTGTAGATATACCGCCTGGCTGCAAGTGTCACCTTGTAATAATCGGGAAGATTAAGCCGACGGAATGCTCATTATTCATGAAGACTTGCACTCCACAAAAGCCAGTAGGCCCGTGCATGGTAAGCATTGAAGGAACATGTAGAATATGGTCGAAAGCTTCCAGAACCAGTTAAATTAGAAGCGTTAACATATCCTTGGCACGGGGTCGCCAACAGGCATAGCAATTATTCTTTTTCCGCCGACAACTGTTTGCATAGCCACACTCGTGAAGTCTGCTGTTGCTTCTCCGATGATTTCCGCGTCTTCACCTTCCTCGGTTGTCCTCAAAAGTTCTAAAATCTCCTCAGCCTTTTCCCTTACAACGCCGATGATTATTTTTCCTTCATTCCCAATTTCAAGCGGGTCTAGACCTAACATTTCGCAGGCAGTTTGCACATCTTTTCTAACTGGAATTTTGTCTTCATGAACCAGTATGCCCATGTGAGATTTTTCGCTGAACTCGTTTAATGCGTCAGCTAAACCGCCTCGAGTTGGGTCCTTCATCGCGACTATACCGCCCACTTCGCCTAGCAAACGCTGGATTAAACGGTTTAAAGGTTTAACATCTGATTTTATTCCGCTCCCAAAGCTCAAAACCTCTTGTGCAGATAGAACGGCTAAACCGTGATCGCCAATAGTGCCAGATAAAATTATTTTGTCGCTTGCTTTGAGGTTTGAGTCTAAAGTCCATCGTGTTTTGAAATTGTTTCTAAATCGCATAACAACTTCAAGGTTTTTCTCCAAAGCAGCGCTTCTTCTGCCAATTCCAGAGGTGTTTATGACGCATCCACCTAAGCTTCCTTTCTCAACAACCTTTGTGTCACCTGTGACTATGCTTACACCCGCTTCTACACATGTCTGCTGCATGCTGGATAAGATGCGTTCAAATTTAGTCATGGCCAAGCCTTCTTCCAAAATGAACCCGCAGGCTAAAGCATAGGGTTCAGCACCTAAGACTGCAATGTCATTCACTGTGCCAGCCACAGCTATGCGTCCGATGTCTCCACCTGGAAAGAAAATCGGCTTAACGGCGTGCGAATCACTTTTGAAAACAACATCATTTACAACAGCTGCGTCATCTAAAGCTTCAAGTGGTACCTCAAACTTGCTTGCATCACTAAAACATTTCACGATGTAATTTCTGACTAAACTGTGCATGACTGCCCCACCGGCTCCATGCAACATTGTGATATGCCTATTTTTAGCGACCAATTATTTCACTCTCGCTTTCTCTTGATGGATAATGACAAAATGTCTTCCTTCCTGAATCTCTTTCCCTTGACTTCATATTAAATAGCTTCTATTTACGGTATTTCTAGATAGCTTGTGATCTGAGCTTTCCTCAGGTGCATGTATGAATCATTCCAACATAAAAAATGGGGGTTTGCTGGAGATATCGCCACAAGTCGTTAGTTCAGATAAACTTTAAGTCTATGGGCTACTTTCTTATATTGTATTTTCAAAAGACACATAAAAACATAGCGTATTATGTACCCGGTTTTTTGACTTTTGACCGAGGTGTTTTGTCGTGGACTTCGCACACCCAAAAGATGTATCCGCATGGGAATTCAGGCTGAGGGATATGGAAACGCTCGTGCTCGAAAAGGCGTCTAATCAAATGGAGAAACTGGTAACGTTTATCTTCAACTGGAAGAATCTCGGTTACGCAGTTCACTTGATAGCTTCGATATATTGGTCCTGGACCAGTATAGTGTAACGAAACCAACGGGTTTTCCACCATGTTTTCGTATGCTTTTCCCTTGAAAATTTCCAGTCCACCCAGCATTCTTTCGTCAAAGTTCTCTGGGCTAGAATAAATTTCTTTTATAGTGGACAGTCTATCTTGAAGACTTTGCTTCCAAGGCTTTTCCTTTGTACGTGTTAAACTTTCACGAAGACTATGCAGATAAGATTCTAAATGCTCAGCTTTCGGAACAAGTCCAGCACCTCTATTGCCTGTGCTAAAAGGAAAAGCGCTTTCACGGTTCAAGGTAACTAGAACTGGAAGATGAACTCCAAACATGGCGATGAATTCGCCTTTCTCCATGCGATTGAAGAGCTCTTTTCTCGATTCCACTTGCCATTCCATAAAGTCGTTGGGAAGACTTTTCATTTCAAATTTTTTTACTCCGCTTGAGTCGATAACTTCAACTTGTTTTCCTTCTACTCTCACTGTCGCCATATCCTTATCCACCGCCGTACATTATTCTTCCATATCTGCATCCAACGGCGGCGCCTTATACTCCTTAGGCGTCGTTGCCGCAATTACATCGTCAACTCTCAAGATCATGGATGCCACCTCGGTCGCCGACTTCACCGCTTGCTCCTTCACGCGTAGGGGCTCGATCACTCCTTTTTCGTGCATATCAACGATTTTGCCCGTGAAAACATCTACCCCCATAAGGTGTCCCTTCGGTTTTTCGTGCGCCGACCTCAACGCCACAAGTATGTCGATGGGATCGAGACCCGCGTTTTCAGCCAGTGTCTTCGGCACAATCTCTAGGGCTTCGGCAAAAGCTTCTATGGCGAGTTGTTCCCTTCCACCAATCTTTGTTGCGTAGTCTCGAAGCCCTTTTGCGATTTCCGATTCGATAGCTCCTCCACCCGCAACGATTTTGTTGTGTTCAATCACGTCTGCGACAACTGAAAGCGTGTCGTGCATGGCCCTATCCGCCTCCTCGACCATTCTTTTGAGGCCAGCTCGAATCAAAACTGCAACTGAACGTGGATCCTTGCATTTCTCCACAAAGATCATTTTGTCCTCGCCGATTTTACGTTCTTCCACTAGCCCTGCGTTTCCCAGGTCTTGACGTTTCAGGTCGTCGAGTTTTGTGACGACTTTTCCTCCGGTAGCTCTGGCAATTCTCTCCATGTCAGCCCCTTTAATATTTCGAGTAGCTAGGATTTCCTTCTTGGCTAAGAGGTGTTGAGCTACATCGTCGATGCCCTTCTGACAAAACACAACATTGGCACCTGAAGCTTTGATTTTTGCAACCATCTCTTTGAACATGCTAGTTTCTTTGTCCAGAAACGCTTGCATCTGCGCGGGATCCTTTATCCTGATTGCTGCGTCGAACTCTCCCTTTTTCATCTCCAAATTAGAGTTGAGCAGGGCTATTCTTGCATTTTCAACTCGGTGGGGCATTGCTGCGTGAATAACTTCCTTGTCGATGATGAAACCTCTGATTAGCTGGGTGTCGAAAATACTCTTTCCCTCTTTCTTAACAATTTGAACGTTGACTATGTCAACGACTTTTGTTTCACCCCTATGGTCGACGATTTGTTTCACAGCGTCGACAGCGATGTCCGCTAGGCGTGTTCGGGCAACGTCTACAGCTTTGCTGGCCATAGCGGTCATAGCAACTTTTTTCAGAGTTTCGCGATCGTTGATGTCAACTGGTATTCCTGTCTTATTCAAAATTTCCATTCCTTTCTGGGCAGCCTTTTTATATCCGCTTACAATTGCGTTTGGATGAATATTTTGGTTCAGCAGTTCCTCGGCTCTCCGCAGCAACTCACCAGCCAGTATCACCGCGGTGGTGGTTCCGTCGCCAACCATGTTATCTTGGGTTTTTGCAACATCCACCATCATTTTCGCGGTTGGATGTTTAATTTGAATCTCTTTTAGAATTGCTGCTCCATCATTGGTTATGGTTATGCCCCCGGCGATGCCAATCAGCATTTTGTCCATGCCGCGAGGACCTAGTGTTGATTTTAAAGCTTCAGAGATTATTCTAGCTGCCATGATATTGTTTCTCTGGGCATTTCTACCTCGCGTACGCATTGTTCCTTGTTTGAGAATAAGTAGAGGTTGCCCCGCTTGTCTAGTTAAAGATGCCATACCCAATATCTCCTGAAGGATAAACTTATGATATANATACTGCATTTTTCTTCTTCAATATTAAGTTTTCTTGCTTTTTTGGGAAAGATACCATTATTGTTGCTGTNTTTAGGCTATAACTACTTGATTATGATGGCAGAGAAAAAAGGGAGTAGAGCAGATTAGAGTTTTGTCGAGGTATGTGATTAGACCGCTTAATCGTTTGAAGAAAGTTGACACAGAGTTTGTTGTGTGGTGAAGAGAGTATACATAGGATGGCTTCTCTAACATATAATTTTTAAGTCTGGCTGGCGTTCTTTCAGCTATGAAAGCTAGTTTCATAGAAAAAACTTGTGAAGTAAAGACCAAGCACGCCACGTTTCCAATCAGATTTTACGCTCCAGCATGGGCGAAGGGCTACAAATGCGAACCTGGCAAATGCGGCTTATGTTGTATTGTACAACGACCAGAAAAAGTTCCAAATCAATTCCTCGACGTTTTTCCTAAACTTATCTGCGGTCATTATGATCTTGAAAAAAAGAAGTGCAGTAGACACCTTCGGCGGCGCTTTGGGTGCAGAGTGTTTCCTTTGATTTTCGGAGTTGAAGAAGGAGTAGTTGTTACTTCGACGATGCTTGGTTGTCCTGCAACGAATTCCAACCTTGAAGTTGACCCTAGAGTTCTAGTGGGAGCATTGAGTGATCCATATATACTGCGTGCAATTGTCGAAATGGACATACTGTACAAAGAAGCTAAAAGCAATGAATTATGGAAAGAAGCTGACCGTTTTTGGGTTAGCCTGTCAGATAAGGTGAGAAGCTTCTTTGATCGGAAAAAAAGTTTTCCGTTTGTGTCAGAACTTAAAGATTTAGTTTTTGAGGCAGCTGACGATTTTCTGGATATTCCGAAATTGAAAAGAGAACATGATGAACTTCCTTCGTGGAAGAAGCTTATGTTCAACGTTGCAAGAGGGTACATTGCAACTAGGTTTGAGTCTTGCAGAGTTTATTATATAAAAGTTCGTGGTCAGGAGATCACAATAATTTCGACTGATAGCCAATTGCAGGACAGAAGCGAAATTAAGATTAAGACTCCTGAGGGGCCTTCAGAATTAGAACTTGATAATGACGCCCGTGATCTCGTTAGTGATTATGTTTCGCTGATGTTTAAGCGTCCTTTTCTGTCTTTAGCAGCTACATGTCTTGAATTGGGGTCTAGATATGTTCCAACGTATTTGTCAGAGCTCTTGGTCGGTTCTTTAGTGTCTCTGGAAATTGGGGCTGCTGTAATTTCGAGTAGAGATAGTCTTACAAGGGTTGATCGGGATACCATGAGGGAGATAATAAGTTTTTCCGAACCCGTAGTTCTCAATCAGTTTGAGATGCTTTCACTGCGTGTGATTCCTTTGGAATATATATACAAAAACCCGATTTTCCACGGTAGGTTATGAACCCAGAAAGAAGAATTGGGTTTTTACTAGGCGATTTTGTATACCTATGTTTTGGAGGGAGAGGTTAATAAGGATTTGAATTAACTTATGATTTAGATGGATGAAGTTTTGTATGGAAGTTAATTGTGATGGTTGTGGGCGCTGTTGTGTTTCTCCATTCAACGAGATATTGGTGTCGAGGGTAAAGCATAGTAAAACTAGGCATTTGCTCACGTCCTTAATTCGACTATTAATAGAGGACGGCATCCTTTTGCAACGAAAGGTTGTTAGAACTGGGTGGACTGTTACAAGAGATGAAATTGAGAAAATGATTAATGAAGGGTTGATTGAGGGAGTAGCTCCAGGTGCTTTGCTTTTCATTAAAAAATANAATGTAAAANCTGTTGCACTTAGATTAAGGCACATAATGATGCCTTTTAAACGGAATGAAAGTATGGTGCCGGTCTTCGGTTGTATCTTCTTCAACAACGAAACTGGAAAATGTGAAGTTTTTACAAGGGAATTCAGGCCTCGGCTGTGCAGAGTATTTCCTTTTGATGTGGCATATAAGATTGGAAAGTTAAAACAACATGGTAAGATAAGAAAATATGCGGCTATACCTCCTGTGTGTGGTTTTGAAAGAGTAAAGGGAACTCTTACTGCTAAACAGATAAAGCAGGTTGAACAATGGCTAGACTTATTGAAACCACCGAGGGAAGGGGCTTCAGTAGACTCGCCCTCATCGTTGAGGAAGTTAATATCCAAGCTACAATTTCCAGCAGCTGTTCCTGTATCCAATCGAGACCTGCAAGTTTTGGGTGTGCCCACGAATTTTAAGGGTCAGCTAACACTGGACTGGAGAAGAGATCTTGCTGCAAAAATGACTGAGATATTGTCAGGTGTTTATGGAAAAGATAAACTTAATCCGAAAACGACTGATGAGCAAAACCAATTTGCTGAGTACATCACGGATAAGCTTGCGAAAAGTTACGAGTGGTGGGAAAACATCAGACTTGGCAAGGAAGATGTCAAAGAGATGTATGAGGCGACGGCAGAAGTATTTCATGGTAGATACCTGAGAAGAATGAGAAAGTTAAGCCGTTATGCTGCGACGTACCCTACATATGGAAGGCGAAGTTACTAAGGCTAACTAGCCTCTGGTTGTCTAAATCTGCTGAGCATTGCGGCGTCATAAAGACTAATTATCTCTCGCATGGTGTCATGCATGCATATGTTGAAGGTGGTTTTTACTAGGCGATTTTGCATACCTAGATTTTGCGCGTTCACAACTGTTATATTGACTGTTTCCATGCTATATAAAATGAGACATGGCGATGAGCAGAATAGTTTTCGAATGTTTGAAATGTGGAAACTGCTGTAGACACCTCCTTGATGAAGATGAAAAATTCGGTGTCATGGGACTAACTCTCTTTTCAAAAGAAACAAAACTTTTTCCTTCGAAATTTATCTCTTCACAATTTGGAGTTGGACTGAATGAAGGAGGGACTGGCCCAAAACATGTGGTCTTGTATCAACTGAATGTTGATGTTTGTCCTAATTTGTCAGAAAATAATGAATGTGGAATACATCAAAAAAGACCTTTGGCATGCAGATCATGGCCAACATCGTTTAAATCATTCGACTCAAATAAGTCTCTTAGATGCCGTTTCATGGAGGAAAAAGGAGCAAAGGAAAGAGAACAACTAGTTTTTTCACCTTTTTTATATGCCCCAAAAGAGTGGGAAGCTTACGGAAAATTCAAGGAAGTCCGTCGGAAATTGTTACAAAAAAAATACCCTCTCTTTATTACAAAAGTATTGTGGATTTTTGATTTGAAAACGAAGAAGTGGGTAAGAATTAGGTAGCTTTCCTCATTCTATCTAAAAACCCGGTTCAACTCGAATATTTAGTGATATCAAAGGTCCATACTTGATTTGGCTGTAATGCTGGAGCCGTATAACTAATGATAGTTTTCGTGTTTATTTGTGCTATGAAGTTTTGGATAATGATTGAAAAAACAAAAGGGGATTTTGGGCAGATCAGAGGGACTGTTCTTCTCTGCCCGTTTTTGGAAGGTCTAAGGATAGGCACCGAATCTGGCTACTACGTTCTGCACGCTCAGTATGGCATCTCCTACGCCGAAATCTTCGACGTAGTCGCCGCAGAAGAATATGGGCCCTGCGTATGGGTCTGAGATTCCTGTTTTGAGCGTTGCGTAGTTTCCGTTTACCACGTGTCCAACCGGGTACACAGGTCCGTACGGATCCCACAAGTACACGCGCTCAGATCCTGGGATGACGTAGTTTCTGACTTCTGGCCAGTAGGTCTCTATATCAGCTATCGCAATTTCCGTTATGGCACTCCTGGCAGGTTCCCTAACGTGTATACTACCTGGAGTTATACCATCTTGATTTGCGTTATATATTGGGGTTGCTTCAGGTTCATTAATGTATGTTGCAAGTATTCCTATTGTGCCCGCTTCGTTGACTGTCTCGTTACTAACTAGGTATGAGCCAGGTTTAGTGTCTGGATAGTTGCGGGAGACACCGTGATCGGAGTATCCGCCCCATCCTTTCACGCCATGGATTGTTTCCCAGAACCTTTCGCTGTACTGCTGCATGACTATGAAGTTTTTGCATCCTGCAGCTGGCGACAATGAATCATTAATGGCTGCTCTGGCGCTTGGAAGCTCTGGAACTATACCGTTTACCTTGCCGAATTGAGTGCAGACGATTGCAACGTCAGCATTGTACGTGCCTTTTGTAGATTCCACTTGAACGCCTGTGGCTGTCTCTGTCACGCTGGTCACTGGTTCGCTCAGTTTGAGGCTACCTGCAGGTAGCCTTGCCACGAGTTCTTCGACGATTCGGAAGTTGCCGCCCTTGATTTGAACGAACGTAGGAAGATCCCAGTAGATACCACAGAGGACGCCCCATCCCGCGCTATATGCGTACGCATTTACCCCGCATTCCTGCCTCAGGCTCATGTCCCACATCTCTGCTACGTCAGGGCGCCAGTTTGGTTTTACTTGTCCCGTCTTTTTATGCGTCTGCCACAGCATCCAGTCTTCCCAGTCTGTGTCGTCAAAGTTTACGTATGAATATTCGTCCAAGGGCCAATCAAAGTTTTTATCTTCATACCAGAAGAAATCCTCGGATTCCATGAAGGCGGCCGCTCCATCCGCGTCGTCCCATGGAAGTTCCTTGAGGTACGTCGACCAGCCGCCGGTCTGATAGTGGTATTCGTCTCTCCAGTTATAATACGATATATCCGGTATCGACACAGTCTGATTCGACAATCCAAGTTCGCCAAGAAGCCAGTCAGTCTCTTCGTCATAACCATGCCCATACGTCTCAGAGTACGCTACACAGGCATACGTTCCGTCCGGGTAATGTTTCGTTTGAATTCTTCCACCTGGCCTGTGGCAAGCCTCCAGCACCGTCACCGTTTTACCAATTTGCGAGAGCATATAAGCCGCGGTGAGACCCGCAGCTCCAGCTCCTACTATAATGGCGCTATCGATGGGAATTGGCGGTGGCGGTGGCGGTTTCTTTGCCGCCTGCACCCCAGGCGGAAACATCTGTCCAAGCAAACCTTTGCCTGCCATGCCAGCTACTCCAGCAGCAGCCGCACCTGCCGCAGCAGTCTTCAAGAAATCCCTTCGACTAATCTTTTCAGTAATGATTTTTCTCTCCTTTTCTATATTATATGTAGAAACACGCGTTTCTACGTACCTATTTTATTCCCAATAAGTCATATTTAAAATTTTCACCTAATGTTGTTCTACAATATTGTTACTATTGGTGTATACAAATAAGCTCTAAAGTAACAATTTCAACGTATCGTGCACACACGCCACACATACTGCTGGAATACACTTTAATCGGGCGCGCATAGATACGAGCGAAAGGAACGAGGCAATCCGAATACTTAGGCTGCGGTTACACGAACTCGCCTTTTTTCTGTTACAGCTTTTCAGATTCTCTGAACATTACATAAACATCAAAGGCTGTAACGAATTGTTTTGTGCGTGCGAGAGAAATGTCGGAGGATTAAGAGTCCTCACGCAAACATGTTGACTGAGTGTCCCCGCGTAGAGGATACGCCCTAGATCTAGGGCGTACTAAAAGAAGCGTTGTTTGGGGAGAAAATGAGTCTGACTATGACGTTAAGAGACTCTTTTAACCGTTCAAGGTTTGCTTCCTTCTCAACCACGTTAAAAACGCGCTGTTTACAGTTTCATCTAACTCCGTGTGTAGCAGTGTCTGGTCGTCTAAATGTGCCAATCATTAATGCTTCACAGAAACTAATTATCTCTCGCATGGTGTCTCGGTCAATTGCTTTGAGTTTGTCTCTGGTTGCGATGAGAGTGGCGCCTATTTCGATAGGTAAGAAAGAACTTGCTAGAGTTCTTAGTAGATACATTGGGGCTGGTCTAGGTTTTATTGTTGTGCATGTTATCGCTGCTAGGGAGAGAAAGGGGCGATTGCAAATTAACGAAACATAGTCGTTGAGTAGTTTGTGGGC
>JGI24422J19971_10003294_pt1 | contig 10093 bp, 10 predicted proteins | sample DeeMarSWOR152_54_FD_19971 | JGI IMG/M metagenome (IMG submission 19971)
AAAGCCAGGGGGATGTGTGCGATCCCCTCCTTGGAGCCGATGAGGGTGAGGACCTCCTTGTGGGGATCGAGGGAGACACCAAACCGCCTCTCATACCAGTGCGCTACCGCTGTGCGAAAACCCAGCATTCCCTCATAGGATGGATAGCGGTGATTCTCCGCGTCTCGTGCCGCATCTGCCAATCGATCGATGATCCTTCCGGGGGTTGGAAGATCGGGATCCCCGATGCTCAAATCGATGAGGTCCACTCCCTTTTCCCTCAACGCCGCCTTTTTCTTATCGATCTCCGCGAAGAGGTAGGGGGGGATTTGTTTTACCCGCTCCGCCTGTTTGATCTTCAAGGTCACACCTCCTCCTGAATTGTGCGATTTATCTTAAGGATTTCGGATGAAAATTGCAACCCGAATTCCGAGGGTTTCCGGGGTTAATGCAAATCTGCCTTGAATATGAGCATTTCGAGCTGCAAACTCCCTGACAGGGTGATGATGGCCGTGACGAGAAATACATCTAAAAAAGTTTGATATTAAAATACCTTTTGAGGTAATAGGGGACATACTGGGGTTTGACTAACTACTCTTTTCCCCATAGAATCAAAACATTGGTGGAGTGGGCTTGAAATAACACCCGACCGCAGACCGAGAGTGACGGATCACGTCTGAGTGCAGCGTGTTCTTCACAGGTGGTGGGCGAACACACTGCTGGAGCAGAGGGGCTGTCGGCCCGCAGCTCAGGCGCGACCCGTTAGACAAGCATGAAAGGAGGTAATGATGACTAGGCGAACCTTAGATAGCGATTACGTGAGAAATAAAGAGACCATTAAACTCGTCGCCTCAGAGATCTGGAGTAAAGGAAATGTGGATCTAATTCCAAAGATATTTGCTGAAAATTACGTTGGGCATTTCCCTGGAGAGACAATTAGCGGACTTGTGGCATTAAGCGCTTTTGTCGAGTCTCATCGGAATTCTTTCCCTGACTGGAATGAAGAAGTCCTAGAGATAATCATAGAGGGTGATAGCGTAGCGACGCGATACAGGTCACGAGGTACCCACCTCGGATCATTTCAAGGGATTCCGGCTACAGGAAAGGAAATCGAAATCTTAGAGGCTTCGATTATTCACATGGAAAAGGGATTAATTGCGGAGCAATGGGCGTTTCCCGACATACTGAGTCTGCAGCAACAACTGTCAAATGAATGACATGTATGTCGTCTAACCAACAAGGATTGAGATGGCTTGAAAGGTCGTTTTAATCCATTGTTCAAGAAGCCCGGAGCGGCAGTGGTTATCTATTTCTATAGGGATATTGCTTCTGTGGATTGATAAAGAAGAAGTAAAGAAAGGAAGAAACAAGAAAGGGGGACGCGGATAAATAATAAATTAACATGAAAAAAGAGATTTAGTAAGTACCTCCCATACTAAGATTAGCTCGACTTGACGTTCCCGGTGTCATGTATCACATCATGATCCGGGGGATAGAGCGTCGCAAGATATTACTCAATAATAAGGATAGCGAGGATTTTCTTGAACGCCTTTCGAGACTGTTGCCCGAGATGAAAACTTCCTGTTATGCATGGGTATTCATCCCTAATCATGTCCATTTTCTTTTCCGAACTGGCCTGGTACTCCTTGCCACATTAATGAGAAGACCACTTATAGGATACGCAGAAAAAAATGTGAGACGTTCGTGCAGAACGTGCATAAAATATAAAATACTTATTGCTCGAATTGACAATATCAAAATTGATGGCTTCGTAAAAAGTCCAACTTCTGCGTTGCGCTGCATCCTTCGTCACTGCAGCGCACTGTAAGTACGCCTCATTCCTCAGGATTTGCGCGCCTTGAATTTGGAGCTTTTTCCTTTGCCATCTAATTAAGACTTTTTACGGGACCATCAAAATTGTCTTGCTATTTTTTTACTAACCTTTAAAATCTACTCAAGTTATGGTTGAGGAATAGTATAGCAATTTCTGCACGAACGTCTCCTAAAATAGAAAGCAGAAATTCCAGTTTGAGAATTGGAATATAGCAATAAACAAATCTGCCCCCGAATCTGCGCAATAGAAGGTAATAGAAAATGGCTGAAAATAAAAAAACCGTATCCGGAAGGGATATTACAGAGAAATCAGGATGGTTGGATATATCATACCCGATAAGCCAGGATATGATACACTGGCCTACGAGCCCCGTTTATCCCCATATCGAACCAGTCAAACATCCCTCTAAAGGTGACGAAGTCACCATGTTCCAGATTAACATCAACGTACACAACGGTACCCATGTTGATGCTCCTCGCCATTTCATTGACGGTGCAATGACTATTGATCAGATGCCTCTCGATGCAATGTTGGGGGAAGCCCGTGTCATTGAAATAAAAGATCATGAGTCGATAAAACCAGAGGAGTTGGCAGGTCATGATATCCAGCCTGGTGAGCGTATTTTATTTAAAACAAGAAATTCTTCTCTTTATAGCTTAGGCAAATTTATTGAAGATTACGTATACATCTCAAATGAGGCAGCCTATTTCCTGAGAGATAAAAAGGTATCAGTAGTTGGGATTGATTATTTAGCCGTAGGAAGTATCAAAGACAAGAAAAATATATTTGAGGTGCATCAAACACTTCTGGGTAATGGTATTTGGATTATTGAAGGACTGAATTTATCTGCAATCAAATCTGGCCGATTTGAATTCATCTGTCTGCCGTTGAATATCTCTTTAGCCGATGCTAGTCCGGCACGTGCCATTGTAAGGCCAATATAAGCAGCCATCTTCTCACAGTTCAGTCAGGAAGGTCTTCTATCTGTATGCCTTTACCTTTCTTAAGGCTTTCCCTGGCTAATGCAAGTCGGTCTAGAAATCTAGGATCATGCTCTAACCGGTAATCAAACCAGTCATCTTCTGACCTAAACCCAACCAACACACCTGCAGGTTTTCCATGATGTGTGATGATGACCTCTTCTTTTTCTGCCAAATCCATAACAAAGGGGGACGGTCATGAAATTATGCGTTTCTTTTTCCTGCATTTGTGATATAAAAGAACTATGCCCCGCCAAGCCCGTTTAGGCGTACCTCGGTGCCTTGCACCACATCATAGTCCTTGAGATTAATAAATTTGCTGCGGGGAAGAGCTTGTATGAGTGCAGCAGAGATTACCCGTCATCCCGGGGTGGCCACTTCGAGCATCACAATGGCAATTAAGAAGATGGTGGAGGGTACAGGGTGGAGGAGAAATGCAATGCAGGTAACAATGTCCCCCAACTCTGAGAGTTGGCGGGACGATTGGAAATGAGTGCCCCCGGAGTCGTCGTCGCTGTGGAAAGGTGGGAGGCCATTGTACACAGAAATGGTCATAAATTGATTGAATAAATTTTTACTTTTTTAATAGCTTTCCGTAAACCGTAAACACGAAGTAAACAAGAAATTATAGCTAACAGAGAGGAGAATCAATCAACTTGAAAAGAGTAGTTCAATTTAAACAGGATTTAAAGAGGCAAAAGACATGGAAGATAAATTAGAGTTATTGTACAAAGTGATAAACACTATTGGCAAAGGGATTATTTTCGTGGATGATGCTAACAAATTTGTTTTTTTCAACCGTGCAGCCGGGGAACTACTGAATGTGAAACCCGAAGAAAGGATAGGGACATCCATTTTTCACTGCCACCCTAAGAAAATGGAGGAAAAGGTTGAGCAGAGAATTGATCAATTTCGTAAAGATCCTCAGCTACAAACGAAAGGCAGAATTATAAACTATCAGGGCAAATATCTAAGAGAAACTTTCTATTCTGTTTCTGATGAGCAGGGGAAATACCTTGGGATTGCCGGTGTCTTTGAGGATGTAAAGGAAATGGTCTCGCTCTTGAAGGAATTAGATAAATTTGAGGAACCTCCAGTTTTTGGGTCTGGTGATGGAAGGCCTCGTAGCCCACTTTCTAACAACCTTAAAGCAAAGGGGTCTGCCCTTGAAAAAGGACAAATTTAATATTTGCCCTGATAAGTCAATCCAACAGATGCGGTAAACCGCGCTGTTGCTTTCCAGCATTCGAATGGAGTAATAATGAAACCGAAAGAATCGGATTGGAAAAAATTTAGAAATTCTCTTGAGAAATGGCGTGAACACTATCTTAAAAGAAAAAATAATGAAATTCGATCAATACTTGAAGATAACAATTTAAACGAAACAGAAAAGTTTTGGAATATTGTAGATTTTCAAAAAAAAGAATCAAAAATTTTACGAGATTGTCTAAATAATTTTTCTCGATCAAACATGCTTGTGCATATGGCCATCATGAAAAAGTACGGAATGATATGCAAAGAAGATATAGAGGAATTTAGCGAAGAATTACAAAAATTATTGGAAGATTTTGAAAGAATTTAATTCGAACATCACAATATAGGATAGGGGGACACGCTGATAAAATAATAAATTGAAACGAAAAGGGAGATGTGCTAAATACTAAATACACTCCATACCAAGATTAGCTCGACTTAATGCGTCAACGTTAGCAGAAGGGATATGAATGAACATGATCGGGATATGCGGTGATAATTGCGAATACTGCCCTCGCTATAGAGCGACACAACATGGCAGCAATATCGAGTTGGAAAAGGTCAGGGAATTATGGGCCCGACTTGGATTAAGAGATCATGATTTTCCTGTTGAAGATATAGCTTGTAGCGGCTGTATGCCAAAAAACAAATGTGCTTATGCAGAGCTTCGCGCGTGTGTTCGTGCAAAAGCTCATGAAAATTGTGGTTCATGTGATGAATATCCTTGTAAACTTGTAATAAGCGTCTTTAAAAAGTCAGAAAAATTGAAATCACATGCTGCCAAGGTCTGTACTCGGGGAGAAATGGACATACTTAATAAAGCATTCTTTTCGAAAAAGGAATATTTCGATCATATTCATCAGAAACATCAAAAAAATGTATGAAAGCAAAATACAGCTGCCCACCTGTTACTCTACCTGATCCCAATGGCCTCGTGGTCCTCGGTGCTGGTGAGCTTGGTCGTCAGGCTTACCTGATAAAAGGAGAAGAGTCATGTCATGGATACCAACGTTTGAGATAGGCTTGTGGAATGCCTGGATTTTCATTCTTTTCGTTCTCATACCTCTTCCTTTAGTGGCTTTGCTTCGTAAAGATGTTTTTAAAAAAACAGCTTCCATTCATGATTCTATTCTTACTAAGACGGAGAACAAGATTTTCATTTTCTCAAAAGTTATTATGCTCTCCCTCTTTATCTACTCTATTTTTCTCCCATTACAATTAGGGACGATATGGTTTTCCATAGGTCTACCGGTTTATTTATTGGGGTTAATTTTCATGGCGATTACTTGGGTGAATGTTGCCACCGGCCCCGTTGATAAACCCATTACCAGAGGATTATATCGCTATTCAAGGCATCCTATGTATGTTACTCTTCCGTTAGTAGTTATAGGTACGGGTATCGCTTCAGCTTCATGGCTCTTTTTAGTGCTTTCCGTCGTGCTAGTGATAACGCATTTTTATAACGCAATTCCCGAAGAACGCGAATGCCTTGAGGTATATGGGGATGAATATCGTCAATATATGAACAGGACTCCAAGATGGATATGAATACTGCGAGTGAGGCTATCTATGAAAAATGGGGGATGTAGTTGAATGTGATGAATACATATGGTATTGGTACTGAAACTGAATAATGCGCCCGAAAAAGAAAAAGGGGGACATGATATAATGTGATGGTCATGTTAGGGTTAAAGCGAAGGAGGATATGGGAAAAATGTCGCCAAAAGGTAAACGAAGTGGGGAAGGCAAGGATGAAAAATCATTAACAAAAGGGCTTGGTCTATCCGATTTCGGGATTGATGGTCTTTCATCGGTAGTGGATGTCAAGAAAGGCAAAATAGTCAGGATAAGACCTTTACCCTATGATTGGCAATATGACGAGAAGCAATTCAATCCGTGGAAAATGGAAGCGCGCGGGCAGGTCTTTGAACCGAGAATGAAAACCTTGCTCCCTCCTTTCAGTTTAGCCTATAAAAAACGTGTTTATTCCCCCAACAGAATTCTCTACCCCTTAAAGAGGATCGATTGGGACCCCGACGGTGAGAGAAACCCGCAGAACCGCGGCAAGAGCAAGTATGTCAGGATCTCCTGGGACGAGGCCGCGGAGATCATCGCAAGCGAGTTGAAGAGGATAAAGAAGCAATACGGGCCGGAAGCCGTCCTTTCCCAGTCGGACGGNCACGGNGAGGGCAAGGTCATACACTGTGCTCACGGTAGTGCCAATAAACTCCTGTCGTTGCTGGGGGGCTACACATTGCAGATGAGAAACCCGGATAGCTGGGAGGGGTGGGCCTGGGGCGCCAAGCACGCCTGGGGAATGGAATCCGTAGGTGAGATGAGCCCGGCTGCAAATTTGATCCCCGATATTGCTGAGAACACCGAGCTCCTCCTGTTCTGGGGATGCGACCCGGAAACAACGCCCTGGGGATTCAACGGGCAGATGGCCAGCCGTATATGTTACTGGTATAAGAAACTGGGTATCAAATGCATATATATCTGCCCGGACCTGAACTACGGAGCCGCCATTCATGCTGATAAGTGGATACCGATAAGACCGAATACTGATGCCGCCCTGCATCTGGCCATAGCTTACGTCTGGATTACCGAAGGGACTTATGATAAGAAGTATGTCGCCACGCACACGTTCGGCTTCGAGAAGTTCGAGCCGTATGTCCTGGGCAAAGAGGACAGGGTTCCCAAGACACCCGAATGGGCTTCTGAAAAAACAGGTATCCCGGCCATGACCATCAAGGCGCTGGCGAGGGAATGGGCTTCCAAGAGAACGTCGGTGGTGCATAGTAATGGGGGGCCCGGCATCCGGAGCGCCTATTCAACTGAACCCGGAAGGCTCGAGGTTCTGCTTTTGGCAATGCAGGGGGTGGGCAAGCCAGGAGTCCACCAGGCCAAGATGATTGAATGGGGGCTGAGTGAACTCTGGTACCCAAGGCGAAACCCGATGCCCTTAGGTGTAGTATTTCCAGAGCCTTTCAGTCTCCATTATACCGTTACTGAAATCGGGAATGAACGAGCTTCTGCTTTCGATAAGAAAGGAGTAGCCCGTTCCGAACTGGAAAAACTTACCACGCCGGCGCCGATTAACCCGACCCAGTTTATCCCTAAGGACCTCATCCACGAGGCACTTCTCAACCCCCCTATCAGCTGGTACGGCAATTCGACTTTCCCCGGCATGCTTGAGGACCAGTTCGTTAAATACACCTACCCGGCCAAAGGCTGCTCCGAAGTGCACATGATATGGACGGATTCCCCATGCTGGATAACCTGTTGGAACGACAGCAACTCCTTCATCAAGGGGCTGAGAAGCCAGAAGATAGAGTTCATATTAGCCCAGCACCCCTGGCTGGAGAACGATTGTCTCTTTGCCGATGTCATTCTGCCGGTCAACACTAAATTCGAAGAACAGGATATAACCGTGGACATGGAAAGCGGGCAATACCACACCATACTGCGCGGGAAGAAATGCATTGAGCCGGTAGGAGAATCCAAGAGCGACTATGAGGCGGTCTGCATGATAGCCGAGAAGCTCGGCCTGCTGGAGAAATATACGGGTGGCAAGTCCGCCGAAGAATGGATGAGAATTCGCTTTGAGAATTTGGGCATAAAANACATGATTCGCTTTGAGGAATTCGATAAGAAAGAGTATTTTGTCATTCCTACCGATCCAGAATGGAAGANATTNCCTCCGGGTTTGAAGGAGTTCTATGATGAACCCGAGAAACACCCACTGAAGACACCCTCCGGAAAGATAGAATTCTTTTCCCAGAACCTGGCCAAGTACTTCCCCGAAGACGAGGAAAGGCCGCCGGTGCCGCACTGGATCGAAAAGGGAGAGAGCCATGATGAAAGGGTCTCCAGTAAAAGGGCTAAAAAGTATCCTCTTCTCATCATGTCCAACCACGGCCGGTGGCGGGTGCACGCCCAGTGCGATGATATCTCCTGGACGAGGGAAGCCCCGACCTGCAAGGTGAAAGGCCCGGATGGGTATAAATACGAGCCGTTATGGATGAATCCGGCGGATGCTGCGGCGCGGAGTATCGAAAATGGTGACATCGTTAAGATATACAATGAAAGAGGGGCTGTCCTCGGCGGCGCCTATGTAACCGAGAGGCTGATGCCTGGCGTCGTCTACATGGATCACGGGGCGCGGTATGATCCGATAGTGCCGGGGGAGCTTGATAGAGGGGGTGCGATCAATACGATAACGCCGCACAATACAACATCCAAGAACGCCACGGGGATGGTCGTGAGCAGCTTCTTGGTCGAAGTTGAGAGGGTTAATATTGAAGATTTAAGAAAGAAGTATCCCGAGGCATTCAAGAGGCCCTATGACGCGGGCGCTGGCCTGCGCTTCGATGCTTGGGTGGAAGGAGGCAAGAAATAAATGAAAGCCTTTGTTATCGACGTTGCTCTGTGCAATGGATGTTACTGCTGCCAGATCGCCTGCAAGGATGAACATGTCGCCAACGACTGGATACCTTACGCCAAGCCCCAGCCAGACACCGGCCAGTTCTGGGTGAAGCTGAATGAGTATGTCCGGGGAACCGTGCCCAAGGTCAAGATGCACTACCTTCCTGTCCTGTGTATGCATTGCGAGAATGCGCCTTGTTTGCCGGCATGCCCCATTGATGGTGCCATATACAGAAGAGATGACGGGCTGGTCATCATCGACCCGGAGAAATGCACCGGCTGCAAGGCATGCGTTGATGACTGCCCCTATGGTGTTATTTACTTCAACGAAGACCTTAACATCGCTCAGAAATGCACCGGTTGCGCCCATCTGCTGGACAACGGCTGGAAGGAGCCCAGGTGTGTTGACGCCTGCCCGACACAGGCATTGAAGTTCGGGGAAGAATCCGAGTTGAAAGACCTGATCGCCAAAGCTGAGTTAATGAAACCTGAGGTGGGCGCCAAACCGAGAGTTTACTATCTGAACATACCCAAGAAGTTCGTGGCGGGAACTATCTATAACCCGGTAGAGAAAGAGGTCATTATTGGCGCCACTTGCACCCTCAGCTCCAACGGCAAAAAACTTACGGCAACCACGGACGGTTTTGGCGACTTCTGGTTTAAAGACTTAGAGGTTGGTACGTATTCACTCAAAATAGAAGCAAAAGGATTCACCACCAAGACGATACAAGAAATCAATACGGAAAAAGATGTGAACCTTGGAGACATCCCGTTGTCCAAGTAAATATGGCGTAGAAAATCCAAATTTTCTTCCATGTCCATACCTAATTACCGTTGACTCCAAATAATTTGATACTTGGATGGCGCCAAACTCCGCCCTTTAGGACGGAGATGAAAGCGGCGCTCAGTATCAACCCCTGCCTACCGGCAGGTAGGCTAAGCCCCTCGGCCTGAGACTTTAACGTGAGCTCAGTCGAAAGCTCGGGTCGAAGGTAAACCCCAGGTTTTGGCCTAGGGAAGCCGAAGGGTTGATTCATATTGAAATATTTGAAAATTGAATTTTGAAGGTTTGACTCCAAAGCTCATGACTTTAATTTTTAATCAATTAGCTTGGTCCGACCCAAAGAGAACTCACTCTACATGAGAGTGAGGCATTACGTAAACGCTATTTTTTGGCTTGACAAACTCTCTTTTTTAGCTTGACAATGGTAAGGGGTTTCAGTAGTTTTTTATGATTTTTTCCTTCAGAAGTGTTCATGTTTTACAACCCCAAGTATAGGATTAGTGCAGAATTTATAACAAGAGAGGAGGTGGGATATCTCAATAATCAGTTGATAGGCATTGGAATAGGTGAACGAGGCGGAACACATGTATTCATATTTTGAATTTGTGTGATCAGGAGAGCGTGTTGAATTTTCTCACGCTCTCTAGAAAAGGAGTAATCATATGAAAAAAATATTATTTACCGCATTATTTGTGTCTATTACATGCAGTCTCGTCATTGGTATTTGTAGCGAACCAACCCCTGCTGCTTCTGCATTGCCTCCAAGCGCATGGAAGGTTACGCCTCCAGAGCAGTTAGGCGGTGATTTTATCTGGACCTCGACTCTGGGTATACCGA
>JGI24422J19971_10003296_pt1 | contig 10092 bp, 6 predicted proteins | sample DeeMarSWOR152_54_FD_19971 | JGI IMG/M metagenome (IMG submission 19971)
CTCTGTCGATGCAAAAAACGACCGGCAGATTCTGTAACGCGACCTCCTGGACTATCTGGTCAAAGCTGCGCTGTAAAAAGGTCGAATAGATACAGACCACCGGTTTTAAGCCGCTCCTGGCCAGCCCTGCTGCGATATCCACAGCCGCACTTTCAGCAATACCCACATCATAGAACCTGTCAGCGAACCTTTTGCGAAATTCCACCAGTCCCGTGCCGTCACACATCGCCGAGGTTATGGCCACAATTTTGCTGTCCTTTTCAGCCAAATTTGTCAGATGTTGGCCGAATACGCTGGTAAAGCTGGGCCTGCTCGTGTCCACTGCGGGCTCAACAGTATCACCGTTTATCTTGAATGGGCCGGTCGAATGAAATTTGCTGGGGCGGGAACCGGCCGGCCGAAAACCTTTGCCCTTCTTTGTGTAAACGTGCAGAATTGCCGGGTGATTCAAGTCGGCCAAGGCCTTGAACAACTGTATAAGTGAGCCGATATCGTGCCCGTCAACAGGGCCAAAGTACGGGATATTGAGGCTCTCAAACATCTGACTGGCCGGCAGAACCATTCGAATACTTTTCTTAATTCTCTCAATCGCCTCCTCAACGTCTCTGCCGATAACGGGCATATGCCTGAGAATATTCCTGGTGGTTTTGCGCAAATCCTCATAGGTCTGGCTCAGCCGTACCCTGGAGAAGTACTTTGCCAGCGCTCCCTGAGTAGGGTCTATTGCCATCGAGTTGTCATTGAGCACAATTAGTAACTGCCTCATTACCAGTCCGAGATTATTGAGCGCCTCGAAAGAAACGCCGTTGACGATACTGGCATCGCCAATCACAGCGACAATTTTCTTCGTATCGCGTTTTTGGTCTTTACTTTTTCCTTTTTCCTTTTTACTTCTTAATTCCTCACCTATGGCCATTCCGATTGCGGTTGCTATTGAGGTTCCGGCATGGCCAACAATGAACTGGTCATATACGCTTTCAGCAGGATTGGGAAAGCCGCTTATTCCGTCAGGGCGGCGAAGATTCTCGAACTTATCCTTCCTTCCGGTGATAATTTTGTGGGCATAGCACTGATGACCAACATCCCAGAGCAGCTTGTCCTGCGTGAAATCAAAGACGCAGTGCAGGGCCAGTGTCAGCTCCACGACGCCGAGGTTGCTTGCCAGATGTCCGCCTGTCTTGCTGACCGAGCTGAGAATAAACTCTCGAATTTCCTCGGCCAGTGCATTTAACTGGGGCACTGAAAGTTTTTTCACATCGGCCGGGCTGTTGACCCCGTTTAGAAAGGTTTCTTTTATGTCTGATTTTTGCATAATATTATTCAACCCTTTTCAATCAAGTTCTTAAGGGGATCAACCCGATCTAATAATTCAGCCATTACGGATTCTCAAAATGGCAAATATTTAACAGGATTTACCCAGCCCAGAGTCTAAGTGGAGCGGGGTTTACAGGATAAATCGTTCGACTGAGCTCACGACGAAGTCCTATTGTCCTGTCTTAAAAAGATAACACTTTGAACAATTTCAATCACCTGTGCCTGCGTAACCGACGGGTGCAGGTAAATGTGCAGGTAGATGTAAGGAAATCCCAATTTTTTAGAAAAAATTTTATGCTTTTTTACTATAGCAGGTTAACACGCAAAATACTATTAAAAAACAAGATTTTTCGTATAAAACGCACAGGCATAAATAGTGATTAGTGATTGGTGAATAGTGATTAGTCGGGGGGCTTGACAATACCGGCCATGTTAGGATGTTTGGAGACCGTCAGAACCTAGTTATTCTTTTGCCCCATGCTTGCACAACAGTTCAACGGTTTCTGCATCGATTTACCTTGCAATTCTAACAATTGACTGTCTTAATTCAACGTGAAGATTCGAAAAATCAATCACTTCCGCAGGTACTTGCTTGAGGACTAAGCAAGGATAGGTGTGATTGAAGGGTGGTAGTAGTTCCCCGCCAACGACATGCGGGGACAAGTCAATAAAATATGCAGGGGGATAGTAGTTTTGAGTTTTTAGTGTTTAGTTTTGAGTTGGGTGGAAAATCAATCAAAACCGTTGGTAGCTATGAGCAAAAATCGAAAATTTGAAAATTTTTTAAGTCATTTCTAAACAGGCGCTTACGCTTCCCGCTCTGTTTCATAATCGCTCAGATTTCGACACAAACGTGCAGGTTCGTCTAATTATGGGGGGGTAAAGAATTCAAAAATCAAAATGTAAAATGCAAAATTACAATGTAAAAATCAAAAATTGGTTTCTGTTGACTTGAAGGTGTGCTTACAGATCAAATAGCGGGCATTTGCAAATTTTCAGTGACTAATTATCAATTCTCTATAAGGGGTGAGATTGCCATACCCGCCTTCGCGGGCACAGGCTTGGCTTCGCCTCGGTCGGGATGACAAGAGGTCGATGCTTGATGCTCGATGCTTGATAAAGCTGCCAAATGTCAAACCGACAGATTGGTATAGAAAGTTAAAGCTGATGGCAAGAAAGTTATTGGTCGGCTGGTTTATGGAATGTCTTGCGTGTAAAGCGACCTTTATTCGGATAACGCCGGAGAATTGGACGATTGGAGAAAAAGGTAAGATTTTCCGGAAAGACACCGGGCCACAGGCATCCGGTCAGGACGCCGGAGTTGTCAGGCGAGACCTGACTGGTTCCCGCAAAGCGGGGGCCGCCCGCAAGGGAAAAGTTGTGGGGACTGTCAGATGTCCTGATTGCTTGTCTGAGAATGTTCGATTGGCGGAGATTGGTTATGGAAAATAAGCAGTAAGATTTCAAGCTCATATCTTTAACACAAGGTAAATTCGCAATTGTAGATGCCGAGGATTACGACCGGTTGAACCAATACAAATGGTAAGCAGCGAAATCCGGGAGTACATTTTATGCCTGTCGAGCCAGAGGTCTTACAACTGTTAATATGCACCGAGAGATTATGCGTGCGCCCAAGGGTATGATTTGCCACCACAAGAAGCATAAAAAATGGCAGGCACGCATCGCGTGCAATGGCAATCGTATGCATCTTGGTAGTTTTTATAATGAAATTGATGCTGAGCTATCTTGTGGTTGCAGGTTTGTTGAGGTATTTGGGGAATTTGCCTGGCTTAATTTCCCGGAGAGAATAGAGCTTAAAAACTGGATAAGAAAGATTATATGGGCAGCTTGAAAGACCAGAGTGGATTCAGTAATGAATTATCTCTTTGTATGCACAATTGTTGCAGTACCTCTTAAATGTATCCAGCCACCTAAAGATAAACAATAAGAGCGTAGAATAAAAAAGGCCGTAAGCATAATGCTTATGGCCCATTGGTCCGCAGTAAGAATATTCGTAGTTTAAGAGACTTTTGGGGCTGCTCAAAAGGCGAAACAAAGCGTTTGGGTGCCCCTGAAAGTCCAAACAAACAGAGGCGGCGGCCTAATCCGAATCGGTGAGTGGCATCTCTCCAAGAAATTATCTTGCCTTATCGGTTTATCCTGCTTTATCAGTTGATGTGTAAGCCCGTTTATCAGCCACACCGCGACCCAATAAACCGCTAAAACAAAAATCAACCACATTATCATCAGTGGATACTTCCTTGCTTTTATAGTCTATCTGACCCAGACCACATTATTGTATCGGCTGACACTCAATTCTTTCCTTAATCAAATCACCGCCTAACCTCAGTAGCCACGGTACTCGAAAGAACTTGGCCAGCCTGGCTAAAGAGCCGATACCAATATCCAAAATGCGGTATTTTCTATGGAGCTGGCCGCTGTTTATTATTACGCGATTCGCAAATCGAGGTTTTTTAATACTGATATGGGGCTTTTTTGAAAAAAATGCTGTTGGTGCGCTTGCTAAACCATATCCCTCCAACCTACAGAAAATACAGGTGAAATGCGGTGTGTATTTTCACCTTTTTGTCAATTACTTTGTTCTTTCGAGCAGGGCCATCGCCAGTTGGCGGAGGGTGTCGGCTTTGTTGCCGAACGGTTTCAATACAGCCACCGCCTCATAAGCCAACTTTTTCTCTAATTCCTTCGCCTTTTCAATTCCTACCACAGCCGGGTAAGTGCACTTGGCGACCTTGGCGTCTTTACCGGCCGTTTTGCCCAACTGCTTACTCGAAGCACTGACATCGAGAATGTCATCAGCTATCTGGAAAGCCAGACCAATCTTCAAACCATATTCACACAGACAGTCGAATTGCTTCTGAGTTGCGCTGCCACAGACAGCTCCAGTCGCAGCAGCGCATCGGAACATCTTGGCTGTCTTGTTGGTATGAATATATTCCAGGATTTCCTCACTGCCGGCGGTTCTTTCGGCTTTCAGATCGGCCATTTGGCCTCCAATCATACCTGAAGGCCCGGCATCGTGTGCCAACTGCCCAATTAGTTTTACCGCTATAGCCGGCCCGTCAATCTCTCTTGCCAAAATCTCAAAAGCAAGCGTCAAAAGAGCATCGCCTGCCAGAATAGCCGTCGCCTCATCAAAGGCCTTATGGCACGTGGGTAAGCCACGCCGAAGGTCGTCATTATCCATTGCCGGCAAATCATCGTGAATAAGCGAATAAGTATGCACCATTTCAATCGCCGCCGCTGCAATCTCAGCGTTGCGATTTACCTGCCCGCTGACAAGTTCGCAGCACCAGAGCACCAGTACCGACCGCACCCTTTTGCCCGGCGCTTTAAGAGTGTATCTGAGCGCTTCTTTCAAATCGCTGTTTATCTGCTGCGAGGCTAAAAGCTGCTGCAGAGTATAATTTACGAATTGAGCCTTCTTGCGTAATCGAGTATCGAAGTTCTTATCCTGCATCTCGTATCTCGAACCTGTGCAACAACAAACGTAAGCAATTTAACCAAGCAATTGAGCTCTGTACAGATGAAACTGACAAATTCACAAAAAACGTAATTCTTACTACTGACAACACCCCCAAACAAGCCTTCGACGAACTCAAGCCAGGATTTTAGGATACAACCCCGTCTTCCATTAATAGCACAAAGCTCAATAAGCTGACTAATTTATGATTCCTTTTTCTCCGATACTATTCCTGCCGGTCGAGTGTTGGCCTTCAGCTCCCGGTCAAATTTTTGCATTGTGTCCATCAGGCGTTTAACGATTTCAGGGTGCTTGTCTGCTATGTTGTTCTTTTCACCAACATCAGCTTTAAGGTCGTACAACTCGAGGTTCTTTTTACGATGCAGCTTCCATCTGCCGCTGCGGATGGCTTCGAGTTTGTTGCCTGTGTAGTAGATAAACGCTTCGTGAGGTGATTTAGCTCTTGCCCTGCCGAATAACAGCGGGCGGATATCTTTGCCATCAATCACGCGGTCGGTAGGGGCTTTGGCGTCGGCTAATCCGGCCAAAGTCGGCAGCAGGTCGATCGTGGCGCAGAGCTCGCGGCAGACCTTGCCGGCTGGAATTTTACCAGGCCAACGCGCAATGCACGGCTCGCGCATTCCTCCCTCGTAGGTGGAAAATTTGCCATCACGCAGAGGCAGAGCCGACCCCCCGTTTGTGCCCTTACCCAGCCATGGGCCGTTATCGGAGGTAAAAAACACCAGCGTTTTTTCATCGATGTCGAGTTCTTTTAGCGTCTTGAGAATCTCGCCCACACTCCAGTCGATTTCCTCTATCACGTCGCCGTAGAGCCCGCCTTTGCTCGTGCCTCTAAATCTCTCGGACGCGAACAGCGGCACGTGCGGCATGGTGTGCGGCAGATAAAGAAAGAACGGCCGCTCCTTGTTTTTTGTGATGAACTCAACGGCCTTTTCAGTATATCGCCGCGTCAATTGGCTCTGGTCTGGATTTTCTTCGATAGTTTTTTGACCTTCGAGCAACGGCAGAGAGGGGTATTTCTGATTGTCTTCAGGCCGCATGTCGTTGGAATAAGGCAGGCCGAAGTAGTAATCGAAACCCTGTCGTGTGGGCAGAAACTGCGGCAGATGTCCNAAATGCCACTTGCCTATACAGGCACACGCATAACCGCGGGCCTTGAGGATATCAGCGATGGTGATTTCCTCAGGATTCAAGCCGATGTTGTGTTTCGGGAACAATACTCCCGGAATACTTACGCGGGGCGGATAGCAACCGGTCAGTAATGCCGCGCGGGACGGCGAACAAACCGAAGCAGCCACATAAAAGTCGGTGAACTTCATCCCCTCGGCAGCCATGCGGTCGAGATTCGGCGTTTTAATCAGCGGCGAGCCGAAACAGCCAACATCCTGGTAGCCCTGGTCGTCGGTGAAGATAATTATGAAATTTGGCCTGTCGGCAGGCGCTTTGCCGTTAGGGTGTTGAGAAATACTCATACAGCCTGTCACAGCCAGCGACGCCGCACCAATCCCTGCGGCCTTTAAGAAACTTCGGCGATTAAGCCGGATGTCTGGGTTCTCGTGTCTTTCGGGCAAATCACGATGAGTATAATCGAGTGCTCTCATGTTTTTTCTCCGGTTTTTCTATTTTATACGACTCAACTTCACGGCTATTTTCTTAATGCGACGTCGTTATGTCAAGCGAATCTGCTCAGAGCAATCACGACAATAACACAATACGCTATCTGGTATACGCTACGTGTTATTGGAATCAGCTATTTGCAATTGTAGGACTTTTCGGGTCCCGGGGGTAATCTTTGCTTGTTCACTCATTCTGACCGGCCAAACGCAGATTATCTTTTCGCTGTCAGCAATAATAAGCGTTCTTCTACGTATGCTCTGCGGCACTCGCGCAGCAGTCAGGAATTTGCCCACCTTTTTCTCTGCGTACAAACCCAAAGGAATAAACCTGTCGCCAGCCTCGCGAAGACGAATGACTAATGGCAGCTTAACCTTATCCAAATCAAACCGCTCTACTAATTTTGTTTTCCCCCCTATATCATTCCCTCTCAAGAAGGAACCGGTTTTAGATGTTCCAAGATTGACATTTTCAGCCTCGAAGATAGTTGCCTCTATCAAATACCGGCCGAATCTNGTTTGACCCGGAACTTTTAGCTCGATACTCCTGCTGACGTTAAGATGAGATTTTTTTTCAAGCCGAGCAAAAACCAAACTGCCGTATTCGCNCCGCACAGCAAACGTACCGGGCAAATCAATTTTCCTGCCGCCAACATTTTGTTTTGCTAACTGCAATATCTTTTCATAATGACGTTGTGTCAAATTTCTCTCACCGCTGCCGATGGTGGTTAAACTTCGCCGAATAAGCTCAACCCTTACCGGGTGTGGTTGAGCCAAAAGCATCTTCAAATCCAATTTTACCTTTTCAGCGGCACAATCGGCCAGTTCCGGCCAGGACTTGGCTGCACGAGCACAAACCAAGCTATAGAATTTGCGGGCCGAGACAGCCAAATCAGATAAGTGCTCGACGATGGAACCCGAGCAGTTCTGCTGTAATTCCGGAAGCAGGCGATGCCGAATGTAGTTTCGCCTGTAGGTACAATCAGCATTCGTATGGTCTTGTCGCCATTTTAGATTCCGCTCTTTTAGATACTCGATAATCTCATCCCGCCTGACACACAGCAGCGGCCTTACAAACTTAACCTTATCAGCGGGGTCCTCATTCTTTGTGGTCCCTTCAAAGGCCCTCACCGGCCAAATACCTCCAAGGCCCCGAAAGCCCGTCCCGCGAGACAGCCGCTGCAGGATAGTCTCGGCATTGTCATTTTTTTGATGTGCAGTCGCTATCACCTTGCAGTTGTCGGCCTTTGCCATCTCAAGTAAACTTTTAATCCGCAATTTCCGAGCGGCAGTCTCAATCGATAGTTTATTACGAGAGGCAAAGCCACGCACATTCAATCGCTTCGTTGTTATCGCTAACTTCAGCTCGGCTGCCTGAGCGATAACAAAATCTTCATCCAAGTTTGCTTCAGCTCCTCTTAATTGATGATTTATATGTGCACATAGCAGCTCAGCATCGAAAACACTCTCAGTTTTCAGTGCGTACATAGAATGCAGAAGCGCCGTCGAATCAGCACCACCGGAAACAGCCAACAGAACTTTATCCGCCGAGTCAAGAAGCTGGTTAGCTGTTATAAAATCCGCCACCTTTTTCTCAAATTCCGATAACATCTCTTTGTGTTTCCTCCCCCCACCAATTGCACCCTCAGAGGCACTTCAAACCCGCATAAGGGCACGACTTGTCCCTGTGGACATTTGGTGCAGGGCGGGGTCTGGATTTATCACATAAAAAAAGGGCCTGATATCCAGCCAGGCCCGAGAGTCTACCACAAGAGACTTTTAGCTCAATCTTACACTACTATTATTCTTCGACTTTTTCGCTCTTAGTGAGCTCTTTGATCCGCTGTTCTGCAAATTCTTTCCATTCGCTAAACTCACTTTCTTCCCTGAGGGCCTCTTGATACAGCTCCAATGCTTCTGCTCTGCGGCGCAGATATTGATCCAAGATGCGTGCCGCCCTGAATCTCGCAGGATGAATCGTGTCAGGATCCCACTGATATGCCCTCTGGTAGTATAAAAGTGCTATCGTGTAGTCCTTGAAATGTTCGTAAATTCCAGCAGCCTGGAATGCGGCGTCGTCAATCTTGTTACTTGTAGGATATTTCCTTATGAGTTGATTGTATTTATCCCGAACCACCCGCAAGAGGTCTTCGTTCTTAAAAATGGGTAGCAGAGCCGCACTCTTTTCGAGCTGTAAGGTATCGGCGTAGAAAGCATCTGCTTCGGGGATCGAAGCTCTCGCTCTCAAATCCGGCCCGGCAGTGAAAGCCTCAATGATGTATTGATATTGCGGCATAGCGTTCAGCGCATTCAGCTCTTTTTTAGCCCACTGTATCTTCATATTGTCGCCTGTTTTGGTGTAATATTCCACGAGCAATTCAAGCCCCTGCCGATAGCCCTGGCGATTAACGGCGACATGCTCAACAATATCGGCCTCACTGGCCCCGGAAACATCAATTGTCGGTGCAGTGGCGACCGCAGTCGTCGTGCGGGCCGGCATAAGCGCACCTCTGCCGGTATCGATGCTCTGGCAACCAACCAGGGTATTCAATAAAACGATGAGTACTGCGGTACAGACTATCCTTGCCATAATGGCCTCCTTTCAACCTTAAACCCAATTCTGTGGATAAAGATAATTACCAATTATCAATAAAATTCCTGCGCGTCAAGAATAAACTCTTAAAAAAAAATATTCAGCCTAAGATCTGTTTGCAAATTAGCTATAAGCTCTTCTATATTGCCAATGCACGCTATGACAATCGGCTTATTGGCGTATGGCGTAATATACTCTTGTTACCTCATTTTTGGTATTCCATCGACAAAATCAAGAGCTTTCAAGCGCAAAACGGGCTTTTTAGAGGACTTGCCATCAATTTTTACAATTTTTCCCCAAATTTGCCTTACATTTGTCAACTGTAGTCAATATACGACGAAAATGCCGTTTTGGCTCATACAGTTAGAAATCGGCTTTGAAGGCCTGATAGTCCATTAGGGGAATTAATTTATAAGGGGGTGAGCGCTTCGGCTGAACTCAGAGTCTATGCCTTAAGCTCAATTGGTGAGGGGTCTTAGAGTAGAAGCCCTCTTTTTTAACAACCCGGAGGCAAGAATAGCGATGTTGATTGTATCTGTAAAAAAATCATAAAAATTCTCAAAATGCTTGACTTTGGCAGCCAATTCGGGTATAATTATCTTTATAAATAAATCGTGGGGGGTATAATTGGACAAAGATTATGGATTGAGGGTGCATTTCTCGTAGAGTCCTCGCGAATTAGCTGAAAACTGCATCCCAATTTGACTTGGAGATAAGAAGATGAAGGGGCGTTGGTTGATTTTAACTGTTTTTATTGTCAGTGGAGTTCTTCTTTTGGAAGCCGGCTGTGAAGAGCAAGAGCGGGTTGGGACGGCAGGGAGGTATGAACCTGAATGGAGACCGCTTAGACCCCGGATTGCCGTGCCAAGAACTCAAACTATACCTAAGGCCAGAAGTGGGGCGCCACAAATTGGGGCACCACAAATTAGATTTGAGAAATATCTTCACGATTTTGGCAAGATCGGGCCGAGCACGAGTAACCTCTGTGAGTTTAAATTTACAAACACCGGAAGCGGAATTCTGAAAATAGCAGAGGTCAGCAAAACCTGCGGCTGTACACCATTTAC
>JGI24422J19971_10003298_pt1 | contig 10089 bp, 9 predicted proteins | sample DeeMarSWOR152_54_FD_19971 | JGI IMG/M metagenome (IMG submission 19971)
CCTGGTTTTTTCAAGCCTCTGAAGAATCCGGGAGAACTCTTTTTCCACCTCCCTGTCGCTCTTCATCCGGAGCAGCCCCAGAGCCACTCCGTAGGCAGCGGCAACACCGATAGCCGGTGCTCCCCGGATGACCATCTTCTCGATCGCCTCCGCCACCTGGGTGTATTCCCGGCACTCCACGTAGACCTCCTCATGCGGGAGCTTTCTCTGGTCGATCATCACCACCTTGTCTCTATCCCACTTGACTGCTGACAGCATCACCTTTGTCTCTCCTTCTGCCANGAAGGGGTTTCAGGACCCTTCCACTTCCATCTTTTCACCCACTCCATGTACTTCCTTTGAAAACCTTCCCATTCTTTTGAGGNGAGTTCCTCTTTCAACTTCTGGTAGCAGTAGACAATCTGGAGGTCATTATCCCTGTAAACCTCTTCTGTGGGAAGGCCGAGCTCCTTGGCCATCAAGGCTGACTCAAAGCTTTTCCCGTAGTCGGCAAGATGGCTCAGGATCTGAGAGCAGAGATAGTGATAAAAACCGCAACTGAGGTCCCCATCAGAGAGCTTCTGGGCTGTTTTGAGGGCAGAGGCCAAAAGTTTCTCTCTTTCCTTTCCTTCTTGACGAAGTGCCTTCCTCAACATCGCATCCGTGTATCTCTCGGCAGCCAGGATGGTAACGGGTGAAAGCTTGGATTTTTGGATAAGGAAAATGTAGATCCTGAGCGATGACTCCTCGACCCAGAGCTCCTCCAGCGAGAGAGCCAAGCCCAAAAGAGAGACCTGCTGAGCCCATTCCTCGCCTTTTTCAAACCCATGGGAATGGGCAAGACGGAAACTCTCTTCAGCGCTCTGCCAGAGTTTGAGCTTCAACTCGGCCATTCCTTTTAACATGTAAGCCTGCGATGAGGGGTGTTTCGAAACCACACGTTCTGCTTCCTGCAGAGCGTTTTTGAAGGAGCCCAGGGCTTCTTCGGTCTGATAAAGCCGGGAATACTCCTGGCCTTGCGTATAATGAAGCTTGGCCTCTCTCAAATGGGAAGCGCATGAGGAGAATAAGGCAAAGCAGATAAAGAGCAGGAGGACGAAAAAGGCTACAGGGCGTTTCTCCCGTCCGACTGCTTTCTCCCAGGGATACACCTTATTCATTTTTGCTCCCTATTTGCTTTTTTATGATCTCAGCGATGACTTTCTGTACTTTCTCCTGTGAGAGGAGTTCCAGGTTGAGGGATACCATCTCACCAGCAAAATCCTTCAGGCCCCTGATTAACTGGGATTGGTTCTTTAACTCATTGATATCCTCTTCTGCTTGTCTGACTTTCTGATCGAACTCCTTGACGATTTTTCTGTAATCGCCGGATTCCATCTCTTGATGAAAAAGGGCTGAGAGAAAAGGATCTTCGAGCCCGAGGAGGGGATAGAGCCGGACAAACGATTTTCTTAAAGAAGCCATGTCTTTTTTTCTCACTTCAGGTTCAAAACACCTCATCAAAGCGGGATGATCTTTGAAGAAGCAAAGGATAAAATCATCTGGCTTTACATGGACGCGCTCTGGATCGAGCCAGACTTTCCAGGAAAAGACCTTCTCTTTCCATTCCTTTGTTCTTTTTATGGCCCAGAAGAGAGAAGCGTTGAGAAGGGGGAAATAAAGATAACTCTGCAAAGGAAAGATCTTGGAGAGAAAGCTTATGCCGCTTTCCACCGTCTTTTCAAGAGGAGATTTAGGCATGCTACTATAATAAGAATTAAACAACTCGGAGTAAAGAAAAAATGGGGTCAGGGCTCGACATTAGACTTCAAATCATTCAGAAAATCAGAATGTGAGTCCTTGAGAAAGGCAGGCAATGAATAATGAATAAAAAATGTCTAATGTCGAGCCCTGACCCCAATTATTATTTTATCTCCAGCAGGGCAAGGAACGCTTCCTGCGGGACCTCCACCTGGCCGATCTTTTTCATCCTCCTTTTACCCACTTTCTGTTTTTCCAGCAACTTCATCTTTCGTGTGTAATCTCCACCGTAGAGCTTGGCCAGGACATCTTTCCTGTAGGGCTTGATTGTCTCCCGGGCAATTACCCTTTTGCCGATCGCTGCCTGGAGAGATACCTCAAACTGCTGGCGTGGGATGAGCTCCCTCATTCTCTGAACAAGCGTCTTTCCCCGAGAATAGACCCTATCTTCATGAACGACCAGTGAAAAAGCATCCACAACCTCTCTGTTGATCAAAATATCGAGCTTGACCAGCGGGGCTTCCCTGAAACCTATAAACTCATAGTCCATGGATGCATAGCCCTGCGAAACCGATTTCAACTGGTTGTAGAAATCCACGACGACTTCGTTCAGAGGAAGATGATAAGTCAGGAAGATGCGCTGGGTGCTGATGTACTCCATTTTCTGCTGCTCACCGCGCCGGCTTTCCAGAAGCTTGAGGACAGCGCCCAGATATTTTTCAGGAGTGATGATCAGGGCTTCGATGAGAGGCTCCTCGATCTTCAGAATTTCGTGAGGCGCAGGGATCTGGGAGGGATTATGGAATTCCAAAACCTGACTGTCTTTCTTGGTGACTCTGAAGTTGACGCTTGGAGCAGTGGAGACCAAGTTCAGGTCAAACTCTCGTTCCAGTCGCTCCTGTATTATTTCCCTGTGAAGCAACCCGAGAAAGCCACACCTGAAGCCCAATCCCAACGCCGGCGAGTTCTCGGGTTCGTAGCCGAAGGAAGAATCATTGAGCCTCAGCTTCTCCAGAGCCTTTCGCAAATCTTCGACACTACTTTCTCCGGCCGGGAACATCCCGCAAAACACCATGGATTTCGCCTCCTTAAAACCGGGAAGGGCNAGGGACGTCCTCCGGTATCTCTCGGTGACCGTATCCCCTATCCGGGCGTGGCTCAATTCCCTTATGCCAGCGATCATGTAGCCCACTTCGCCTGTTTCCAATCTGTTCACCTTCTGTGGTTTCGGTGTCAAAAAGCCGAGTTCTTCGACTTCATAGGTGGCTCCGCTGGACATCAGCTCAACCTTGGCCCCGGTGCGGACAGCTCCTTCAAAAATCCTGACCAGGATTATCACTCCCCGGTAGGAATCAAACCAGGAATCGAAGACCAGGGCTTTCAGAGGGGAATCCGGATCTCCGTTCGGCGGCGGGATACGGGTGACGATACTTTCCAGGACCTGGCCGATACCCGTTCCCTTCTTTGCGCTCACCAGGATCGCTTCCTCCCTGTCTATGCCGATGATGTTTTCCATCTGTTCCAGAGTGAGCTCCGGGTCGGCCTGATACAGGTCTATCTTGTTGATGACAGGAATAAGCACAAGGTCATTCTGGAGGGCAAGATAGGTATTGGCCAATGTCTGGGCTTCAACTCCTTGAGAAGCATCTATGACCAGGAGTGCGCCCTCGCACGCGGCCAGGCTCCGCGAAACCTCGTAGGTGAAATCCACATGCCCTGGAGTATCGATCAAGTTGAGGAAGTGCTCTTTTCCGTCTTCGCTTTTATACCGGAGCCGGGCTGTCTGGGCTTTTATGGTGATTCCCTTCTCCCTCTCCAGGTCCATGGTATCCAGCACCTGGTCTTTAAATTCCCGCGGTGAAATCGCCCCGGTTCTCTCCAGGAGTCGGTCTGCCAAGGTAGACTTCCCATGGTCGATGTGGGCTATAATCGAAAAATTCCTGATCTTTTCCATTGGGGTCAGGCTTCCAAAACTTCAGTTGTTCTGCTCAACCATTTTTGGAGTTTTGCATCTTGTCTTATTTCTTCGTCAACTTTTCGAATCATATTCGAATCATATAAGATATTGTATTGAATTCTCTACCTAAGAATCCAGCAACAGATTTATTATTAAATCCCACGCATCGAACTGCAACAAATACAAACAGGCTTCTTGCCTTTGCAATCAAGCCAGTCTCCATGAGAAGATGAAGGTGATTTGACATAAGCACGAAAGAATAAAGAGTGAATTTGTATCTCTCCTGATATTTCTTAACTCGGTCCAGATAAACATTATAATCCTGTTCATCTTTAAAAATATCCTCTTTATTGTTACCTCTTGCTAAAACGTGATAGAAAGCTCCGGGATATTCTATACGAGGCTCTCGAGACATCTTCGTAAGTATATAGACGCCCCAAGCTGATAAAAATGGCAAAAACAATAAAATGAGTCAAATTACTGAAGTTTTGGAAGCCTGACCCCAATTAACTTGACTTTTCCCCTTGACTCGAGTAACTTTTCTAAGAGTAGTCAAGACAAACAAGACCTTGATCCTCAAGAGGAGGCTTTAATGTTTTTATTGGGACCTGTCGGACCGATGGAACTTCTGCTCATCGTTTTGATCATTATCATCATATTTGGCGCACGGAGGCTTCCAGAACTCGGAAAATCCTTAGGTGAAGGAATAAAGAATTTTCGAAAATCCATAAGCGGCAAAGAAAAAAACACCGAATCCCCTTCAGATAAACCGCAGCCCCCAGCCAAGGAAGAATGAGCGATACCATTGAGAATTCTGTTCATGGGCGAAAAGATAAAAACAGAAATTTCCTCTTCATAAATCTTCCCACCAAAAAATCCCACCCTTTTCAACCATCAACCTGACCGGAAAAAACCGCCATGTCTCTTTATGCCGGGTTCGACCTAGGAGGCACCCAGCTCAAATACGGTCTCATCGACTCCAAAGGAAAAATACCCGTTGAAGAGAAAACGGCCACCCCTCCCTCTATCCAGGGGCTTATCCAGCTCCTGGAAAGGATCTGGGATGCTCTGAAAAGCAAAGAAAAAAGACGCATAGGGGCCGTCGGCTTTGGATTTCCGGGAATATTCAGCCTGGAGGGGCAAAAAATCCTTCAATCTCCCAACTATCCTGAACTGGACAATTTCGACCTCATCCCTGCTCTATCCGGATTCATAGAGGTTCCCTTATGGGTAAATAACGACGCCAACATGGCTGCTTTCGGAGAATATAAGCTTGGAGGCGGCAAGGGAGCTCAAAGCCTGATCTTCTTAACCATCGGGACAGGCGTGGGCTCAGGTATCATCCTCGAAGGAGAACTCTGGCAGGGCAAATGCGGTTTTGCTGGAGAACTGGGCCATCTGACTGTCAACCCGGACGGAGAAATCTGTAACTGCGGAAGTCAGGGCTGCCTGGAGACGGAGGTGTCGGCATCCAAGATCGTGAAGAACTACGCAGTTCTGAAAAAAAAGGAAGAGAGAATATCCGCAGAAGAAGTTTACCGACGGGCAAAAAATAATGATGAACATGCGCGAAAGGCTTTTGCTCAGGCCGGTCAATTTCTGGGAAGGGGGCTGGGCATGGCCATCAACCTGATCAACCCGGAGAAAATTCTTCTGGGTGGCGCCGTCATGGCCGCGGGCGAATTTCTCCTTCCGGCTGCTCTTGATGAGGTGAAGAAAAGGTCTTATAAGGCTGCTCTCCAGTGCTGCAGCATCGAGAAAGCCACCCTCGGGAATAAAGCTGGCTTTCTGGGAGCAGCCCTCTGGGCAAAAAAACAAAGCGGCGAATGAGGAATGGCATCCTCATCTGAATAGGCTTAGCTCCATCCGAAGCCCCACAGCGTTCCTTGAATCTTGACTCTTATAAGGGAGTCTATTATTGTATGAAGTTGAATCTAAATTTGAGGAAAAGGAGTTATTCCCTATAAAGACCCGGAATAAAGAGCCGATCCAGAAGGATGAGTGAAAGAAGGAGGCGCAAAGTGGTCAGGAAGATATTCATGTCATTTTGGATATTCATTTTCATAATGGGATTCTCCTCGCTTTCTCTGAGCTACACCACTACGGGAATTTTAAAAGGAAAGATAATCGACTCCGAAGGACTTCCTTTATCCGATGCTTTCATTTATTTATCCTCACCAGCCATGCAGGGAATCCGGATTTACATCACTTCTGAGACGGGCAATATCTTTTTTCCGTATCTTCCGCCAGGGAAATACCGAATCAGGGTGGAAATGCCCGGGTTCAAGACGATCTCCGTTGAAAATATCATCATCAAAGCCGGCAAAACAATCGACCTCCATATTCCCATGGAAGCAACTTCGGTCGAAGAAGAAATCTCAAAAGAAATTCCTACCCCTACCCTGGATGTGCATTCAGCAAAAATTGCGGCAGGCATAGAGCAGGAGTCTCTCAGGCATATTCCTTTTCCTCGAATCCTCGAGGACGCTATCGCATCAGCTCCAGGCGTCATCACGGAGAGAGTCCCTTTCCAGAAAAGGTCTTTCCTGCACGGCTCCCCTTCCAGCGCCAACACCTTTAGCTATGAAGGCTTTTCTATGTGCGATGCTGGGGACCGCCAGCTTCTTGTTAACCTTAATTTTGATACCATCGAAGAGATCGAAGTGGAGACCGCAGGTCATCCTGCAGAGGCCGGGCTGACTGACGGAGGATTCATCAATATTGTGACAAAATCAGGCAGCAATAAAATGGATGGATCCATCAATCTCTATCATACCAGAGAAAATCTCTCCAGTTCTCTCAGACATGAGGACGAACTCAGCGGAGCGGGCATCTCCCCGCCAGCAATCGATAAAGGGCTGTGGGACACCTCTCTTTCCCTCAGCGGCATGATATTCGAAGATATCGCCTGGTTCTTTGGAAACGCGCGCTTCATTTCTCAAAAACAGACCACTCCTTTCATATCCTGGACCGATCCCCTCGGGAACGAGCATCCCGCTTTTAACAGGACCAATGAAGATATAATGGCATCTTTCAAGCTATCCGGCCGGTACATCCCTCATCTCAACTCAACACTCCTCTTCAACTACAGCAACCGCTATCGTTCAGTCTATGAGCCTGGAATAAGCTGGAATACTCCCGAAGAGTCGACTCATATTTCCGACCGTGAAATAAACTTAACCGGCATCGGAATAATCGGTTATGCCCTTGACCAGAACACTTACGCCGAACTCAAAGCAGGCTATACCCACCACAAACTTCCTCTCCGCCTGAAAGGAAACAGAATCGGGAATCCAGAGTACTTCGACTCCGGAACAGGGCATCTCTGGGGGAATGTGGGATTCAACGAAAACAGGCTGCAGAGAAAATTCCAGGTCACAGCCTCCATGACGCGCTTTCAGGAAGACGTCCTGGGCGGAGACCACGAACTCAAGGCCGGTGCCGAATACGAGTATGCATTCAGGGAGAGCACAGTATGGAGAATAAACAACCTATCCATTAACTACTTCTTCGGCAATCATAATTACTTCGGACAGGATGTATCCCCCTCCTCAGGCTTTCTTGTGGATAAGGGGCTGGTTTCCTTTTTCCTCGCCGGTGGAAGCCCATCAGATTCCAATCCCCAACATGAGCTCCGCCGTTTTAGCTTTTACGCCCAGGATTCAATGACATTCTTGAAGAGACTGACTCTTTATCTGGGACTCAGGTTTGAAAGAAGCCAAAGCGAGCTCTCCTCTTACACAAAATCGCAGAGCGGCAATTACGTCTCTTACCGTATCGGAGAAAACATCATTGAAGCCGTCCAAGATATCAATCCCTATGACGAAGTGTCCTCCCCCAGATGGAAGAATATGATAGTCTGGAACACCCTCTCCCCTCGAGTCGGATTGAGCTTCGACATCTTTGGAAAGGGGAAATCCATCTTCAAAGCTTCCTTCGCCCGCTATAAAGAGGCTCTTCTCCTAGACTATCTTACCGAGCTGAGTCCTATCAATCCCTACCAATCTCACCAGTTTTTCTGGTTCGACGAAGACATGGACAGCGAAGTGGACGGTACCGATACATATGTCCCTTACCCTGATGATTACCGCCTTTATTCAGGAGACAATTACAAAAGGCAAATCGCTTCAGGGGTCCACCCCCCTTACACAGACGAATGGACCGTCGGACTCCACCAGGAACTTTTCTCTGATTTCTCCTTCCGTGTGAGCTACATTCAAAAGACCACAAAAAATATCCTGGCAAGCGTCCTCTATGCTTTAGACCAGGATAGAGACTGGTACACCAAAGAGCTGGACACCCAAAATTGGTGGATACCTTTTGATACCATTGTCCCGGGTGTAGATGATTTCTCCGCTACTCCGGTGACCGTGTATTACTTATCGAATAATGCGCCTGATCTTTTTTACAGGATAAAGAATGTGCCGGAGCTCGAACAGTATTACCAGGCGGTTGAGTTTGCGTTCACAAAAAGAATGTCTCACAAATGGCAGCTCAGCGGCTCTGTTGTTTTCAGCAAGACAACAGGGAACACAAGCTTGAACTACGACGGATACTCCGGATTTTCGCTAGCCCGGCGAGACCCCAATACCTTTGTCAACCTGCCTGAAGACTCAAGGCTTGACTATGATACACCCCTTTCCGCGAAATTAACGGGGACCTTCGAGCTTCCCCTCGGGTTCTTCCTGAGCTTCTATTACAGATATTTGAGCGGACCTATCTGGACCAGGAGTGTCACCATCGTTCCCCCTTCAACCTGGGCCCAGTCGAATGATGCCTTCAGCACGCCGGTAACGGTTCTCCTGGAAAAACCTGGAGAAAGAAGGGCAGAACCCTACAGCACGCTAGACCTGAGAATCGAGAAGAGATTCAGAGCAGGGCGCTCAAGGTTCTTGAGTTTCTATGCGGACATCATGAACGTTTTCGGCTACAAATCTGATTTTCTTCATCAAAATGACGGAGGCTTCTGGTATCCAGACGATGAAAACACCGACCAAGGCACACGAATCCACAGCCCGAGCTACAGGAGCATCACCTCGCTGCTCGGGACGCGGACATTCAGGCTATGCCTTCGCTTCGATTTTTAATTCCCTGCGTTTTCCTTAGATCGTCTTGATCAGAGCAAGAGAATCCGGCTGCTCACGAAAACGCAGTCATTCAGGCTCTCTAATATTTTCTGACCTGCTTCTCAATAATTGAACTCAATGACCTTTTTCAATTCGTCATCTCCAGTCCTGTTCTTAAGGACTGCGTTCAGCTTGTTCTTTCCCTGCGCGAAACCCGGAATGCTGACCTCAATTGTAAAAGGCACTTCGATTTTATACTTCTCTCTCCGTTTCTCTTTAAGCTCAGACTCTCTTAGCTTCACCTCATAAACACCATCATGTTCCCAAAGAAGCCGATCCTCAAAGTCTTTTAATTCCAGGTAGAGTTCAAGAGTGGTACTCAACCATTCATCCTCTGCCTTAAACCAGATGCCCTTATAGGGAACCTCGACCACAATAATCCCCTCAGCCCGTTTTGGCTCAATCAATGTCTTCTTTACATCCAGGCTGAAATCAAAAATATCCTTTTCCTCAAAAAAAGTCTCTTGAGCCAGAGCGAGCCGTCGATTTAAATCATGCAAATACTCGACATCATGCCCATAACTCAGGTCGAGACTCCTAAAAGGGGACAGGTCATAGGTCGCCAGTCGGTAATTGCCGGTGCAGTTTGAATCGACAAAGACAACCGGAAAACGGCCGTAATACCAGACCTCACCACACTTCATGTACAGCGGACTCATAGGATCTCTGTTTTCACTGAGGTGGATTTCCCTGTTCTGAGGCGCACCAAAAAGAACAAAGATCCTCCCCCTGTCAGTCAAATATCCTTCTTCCTTTTCATCCCTGAATAGCTCATTGGCTGCATCCAGGCGGTTGTAATATTCCGTCCTGAATTCATTCTCTTCTGTGTTAGGAGTCGGATCCCGCCGCTTCCAGAAATCCTCTTTGAATTGTTCCCTTTCTGAATCCGGAAGCTCAAGAAAAATCTTCCTTTCTTTTCTGGTCATAATATAATCGACCTGATACAAGAACTCGGCATCCTCCTGACCCAGCTTTCTCTCCAGTCTGACTATTCGGCTCGTGCATGATGTGTATAAGGCTGGCAGAAAGGATAACAATAGAAAAACAGGCAAGAAAGATATAGATAAATTCCACAAACCGGAGCGTCTCCAGTCTCTCGAAAGAATCATTTATCCTCCTTCTTGACTTTACCATAAACAGCAATTTTTGTGCCAATATTGTAAGCATCTTCATTTCAGTGATAGGGATAATATCTGACTTAGTGGTAATGCAGTCAATAGAGTAACAATCACTGAGCGGGCCTGTATACCGCCCTCAGCCCCCGGCCCCCAGGGGAACCAGTCCCGT
>JGI24422J19971_10003301_pt1 | contig 10084 bp, 6 predicted proteins | sample DeeMarSWOR152_54_FD_19971 | JGI IMG/M metagenome (IMG submission 19971)
ATATTCTGAAAAGGACCACTATAGGTGTCGTTGCCTTCGTAATCGCTCCAATAATTACCTCCAGACGGATAGCTGTTGTTCCACATGCTTGCTGAATTGGAACTGATCACTTGGTCTGTGTTATTGATGAAATTGTTGTGATAAAAAGTGTTGCCAACAGAATACCAGAGTATGGCAACACCAACGTCATTGTTTGACAAGGTGTTGCCGTTTATAATACCGTCACTCGAAGTTTCCAGCTCGACACCACCGTAGTTGTTTGACAGAATGTTTCCGCTAATAGTGATGTTTTGGGAATTTTCCAACGATATACCGAACCATTGAGTGTGTGAGGTTATAGTGTTATCCGAGATGGTGTTGTTGTCAGATGAAGTCAGGGATATGCCCCAAAGTGTGTTGTTTGTTATAGTGTTGCCGCTGATGAGGGTGTCGTTAGAATCCTCTGTAGCAATCCCGGAAAAATCGTTTGAGGTTATAGTGTTACCACTAATGGTGTTGCTACTGGAAGCTTCTAACCAGATTCCTTCGTAATTGTTCAACGTTATTGCGTTCTCACTCATCGTGATTCCATTGCACATGTACAGGTGGATGCCATTCCCGCCATTTCGAATCGTAAACCCGCTGATGTTCACATTGTCTGCGGTGATTTCGACCACGGTTTTTGGAGGCCCCCCTCCGTCAATAATGGTTATGTAGCTGCCAGCTCCTCTGAGCGTCATAGACTTATTTATGACTACGTTTTCGTAGTACGTTCCAGAAACCACCTGAACAGCCTCTCCGACGCTTGCTGCATTTACTCCCTTTTGTATGGTATTATATGGATGTTCTAGAGTCCCGTTTTGAAAACCCGTGTTGCTACCGTCCACATAGACCGTATTGGCACCCATAATTTTCGGAGACGAGACGAGTACCAAAGATATAGAACACGGTATAGACAGGACCATGACAATTATGTAAATGGACGCTTTTCCCTTCAATGATTTAACACACTCAAGTTCGCGTTAAAGCCTAATATTCATAGAGCCTCCGAAATCTAAAAACATTTGGTGGTCTTTGACTCTCTTAACGTTAGCTGTACACTATATGTTAATTATGCGCGCCTCCTAAAGTTCAGAGCATGCACATGTTATGTTCCTATCATGTTTTAACCGATATCGCGCGCATAATTTGTAAATGGACCGCGTTGATAATATGATCATCACATGCGCAGTTTATTCTTCTTTAACTAAATTACTCCTGAAGCCTTGATAGCCTTCACTGTCTCAGCGACTAAGTCCGCTCTCTCCGGAACCATTACGTGAATTCCAGCTATTTTCATAGATGCAATCTTTGAAACCACTTCCACAATCATCTTTATCCCCTCTTTCACCTTGTCCTCTGCTCCCTTCAACTGTTTAATCATCTCATCAGAAATAATCACTCCAGGACAGTTTTTAACCATCCACTTTGCCATACCTGCAGACAACAGAGGAGTGATTCCCACCAAAATCTTAACGTCCAAATGTGAAATCTGATCCATGAACTTCTCTAAGACGTCGGGTTCATAAAGGCACTGAGTCTGCGCGAACTTGGTGCCCATAGTAACTTTCTTCTCCAACCTAATGATTTCTGGCTCAATAGGGTCAAGACCTGGATTTACGGCAGCGCCCACGAACAATTTTGGCGGGGTCTTCAGTTTTTTTCCAGCTAAGTCTATCCCTTCTTCCTGCATCCTTTTGATAGCCCATAGAAGCTGGACAGAGTCAAGATCAAACACTGGTTTGGCTTCTGGATGATCGCCCATTGTTATGTAGTCGCCTGTTAGGACTAGAATGTTTTTGATTCCTAGGGCGTTTGCTGCTAANATGTCTGACTGCAAAGCTAGTCTGTTTCTGTCTCGGCAAGTTATTTGATATATTGTTTCGAGACCGGTCTGTTTCTCTATTAAGTGGCATGTTGCGAGGGTGCTCATAACGACGCGGCTGGTGGGGTTGTCGGTTACGTTAGTAGCTACCACGTCATCTTTGATCAGTTTAGCTCCATCTAGGAGGTCTTCGATGCTCGCGCTCTTAGGTGGAGTTAACTCGCCGGTGATTGTAAACTTAGATGTCGCCAAACTTTTTTCCAAAGAACTAACAAAACTCATTCTGAACTACTCCAAACAATCTGTTGAGGGGCTGTTGAAATTTGATAATTTCTCGGTTTTCTAAAAGCCCTAAACTTGTCCAGTTGCCCGGTGTCTTTCATCCGCTTATAAATCAGTACCCAAGCGCAATCTTTTTCACGGTCTACTTCACATTTTCCGTTCATGTGACCTGCACATGGTCCGTTAAGGAGTCCTTTTGGGCATCTTGTATGTGGGCATATGCCGCCGGTTTCGTCGAGAATACAGTCGCCGCATGCTGTGCAACGCGCATAGAACTCTCCTATGTGTTCGGTCATGCCTATGAATTTGGTGTTGAGGCCAGGTATAGCGATTTTTCCAGTTAGTTCAACAAGTGTTTGGACGCCCACTCCACAAGACAAGACGAGAACTGTGTCAGCGGCTTTTAGAGACGCTGATACGGCTCTGAGATCACGTTTGAGAGTTCTCTTATCGCAGGGAGTTTCAGGGACCACTGTTCCAACGATCTCTTTGTCGCTTAGGAGCTGTGTCATTTCTTTGACCTGTTCTTCGCCGCCGGTTTGGCTGAGTGTTGCGCAGGTTCCGCAGCCTAGGATAAAAATCTTTTTGCTGTCCTTTAGGCTCTCTTTTATTTCATCTATTGGCTTTTTTTCGGTTATTATCATGGTTAACCCTTCTCTAAATGAGAATTCTATTAAAGGTCGTTTATCTCTATTTAAGGATTGTTTTTCTGTTGTGGGTTGTTCCTTTTTAAAAGACGGGGAAAACTGCAACTATAAAGTAGAGTTCTCCATAATAACTGTGAAAACCTCGCGCGCGCATCGACTTCTCAACGTAGTTGATCAGTGAATTAACGTTGTAGTATGGGGTTTCAATGGCGGATACTGGGCATGCGCTGAAGCAAATTCCGCAAACTTGGCACTTTTCTATATCTAGGTTAACTTCGCCAGTTTTTTCATCGCTTGAGAATAGCTTCGTAGGGGCAGATGGAGGAGCATATTACGCATTTGCCGCAGTAACGATCGTCTATTTTTACGCTGACCTCAGTTTCCTTTTGTTCCGTTTAGTGCTCTGCCATTTGCCCGCCCCTTAAGTGGTTTCCCTCGTAGAGGAGAATTAAATCTCTTTTTTTCTCGCATTAAACGATATAACTTTTTCCTTTATCTCAGTTATCTTGGATAATCATTTTCGAAATGAAAATAGGATTTTGCTCATTGGCTAGTAATGGAGAATTTTTCTATAAGATTTCGGGATAAAACTTAAATCACTCGGTTGAATAACAACTGTTGTGTATGGAGAGATAGAGAAAACATTCTCTATACTAAAATCAAAAAAAATGAGAAAGGAGAAAAGGAAAGAATTGAGTTTCATAGAATTTCGGAATACTTCGAAATACATCTTGGCGACACTGATTTCTCTGATGTTGGTTAGTTCGTTTGCAGCAAGCGGCGTAGTGACGGTGCAGGCGGATCCAGATTTGCCGTGGGAAGGAACAATCACTTTGTATGCGACGGAAACCACTAACCCCTATTGGGGATATTATGGTGGTTATCATGACATTTGGCACGCCATCAAGACTGAGCTTGCAAAGATCGGCATCAACCTTGAAATTAGATACTTCGATGACTTTGGCTGGTATGCCAGGTGTTTTGACCCCGGACAATGGAACAAATCTCATGAAGACGGAGGATGGGACATGTTCATACAGGAATGGTGGTTACAGCCTCATGCACTTGAGCCTTGGTTCTCTTCAATGGTTTTCAGCTGGATGCAGCCTGAGGGTACCCCTGAGGAAGGCTTCAATAACCACCCTTGGAACAACTCTAAGGCTGACGAACTACTAGAGGTAGCAATGACTTCGTATGACGCAGAGACCCGCAAGTACTACATAGATAAGTGGCAAGAATTGTTCATGCACGACGCTCCATGGATAAACATATACCTTCCCGTGGTGTACGAAACGATTGGAGTGTGGGTTGAAGGCTACGATCCAACTGGATGTTGGTGGTACGACATTTCGCAGCTGTCGCTTGACGTTAATGCCATGCCATCAGCGCGTAAGGCCCTGCATACAGATTGGGTCTATTATGCTGTTACCGAGGAGGTTTGGAATCTCCTACCGACGTTCATGGATACCTATACAGAAGAACAGATGTGCACCATGCAGTGGGCTACCTTATACCGGTGGTCGTTGGATTGGACAGGTTTTGTAACGGGGACTGTGCCTGATCCTTGGGATTACCAAATCGTTCCTTACTTGGCTGCTAGTGACCCGGTCCCGCAAAACGCAGAAAACACGATCATGAGAGTTACCCTGAGGGAAGGTATTCAATGGAGTGACGGCGATCCGTTTGATGCAGATGACGTGGTGATGTCGTTTAATAATTTCACCCTACCAAAAACAGCTGGGAACACCGGTATTGGCGACTTCGTTTGGTGGATGGAGAACGTGACAAAAGTTAGCGATTATGTGGTTGATGTCTATTTGAAGAGACCAGTGGCCGACTTTAAATCTTTGATGGCAGACGACTGGGGAGGCAGCATCCTGCCACATCACATATTCAAGGATACCCCTATAGGGCAACTGAAAAATCACGAAAGCACTAGTGCATTCGATGATCCATCAAAGTGGGCACCTGTCACCGGACCTTTCAAACTCAAGGAAATCGTTGCTGGCGAGTACGTCCTATTGGAGAGGAACGACCTGTACTTTGGCTTTAACGAGACCATTATGGGGGTCGGGAATACACATGGACCAGATGAGAGTGTTCAAGGGATCTACCTGAAGACTGTATCGGACCCAGCTGTAAGGCTGTTGGAGTTCCAAACGTACAGGCTTGACTTAGGCGAGTACCCAACTGCACCAATAGAAGTATGGAAAGAGATGGAGAAAGACCCCAACCTCAACGTGTTTCAATACGACTATCCTGCAAGCAATCCTATATGGATAAACTTCGACAACCCCTATCTCAGCAACAGATGGATAAGGCTGGCCATAGCTCACGCCATTCCCTACGAAAAGATATTCGCGGAAATATTGCCGAGCTGGGGCGTCGAAACCGCATACCCCGGAAAAACCTACGTAATGCCAGTTCACTACTACACCGAGCCCAACACCCCTGGAATCGACCCAGACCTCACCGGATCGACAGTGCACCTCTTCAACGAAGAACTTGAACCCTGGAGCTACGACATTGACAAGGCGCTGGATTACATGAACCTGTGGTGGTTTGCAGATCATGGCGATGGCTCACAATCGGCTTTGGGCGACTCAGACTTCAGCGGGCTGGTTGACCTAGACGACTACTTGATATTTAATGAAAAGAAGGGGGACACTGCTAGTTGGCCCATAGACGTGGTTCCCGGCAACATGATAGATCCCGACTTTGACAACAGCGGCACAGTTACCGTGGCTGACTTCCCGCTCTGGGCAAGCGCGTACGGAGTGGAATACTAACAATGAGAAAAAAAATACTGTCACTGGTAATGCTCCCACTGCTTATAATCAGCATACTTAGCGTACTCAGCGTGAACATTGTAGAGGTTTCCGCTCCAGTATATCCGGTCATCACGTTTGCCCCTGAGACCATTGTGAACACAACAGCGAACTTGCCGATAGGCACGGTTTTCAACTGGCCCATATCCACGGACTACACCGGAAGCGACATCTGGGGCTACGAGTTCACCATAACCTACAACCCCATCGTTCTAAACGTTCTCAACGTCTCTAACGGAGACCTAATCGTTAACACTATCGGCGATTCGGGGGCTAACTTCCTAAACGGAACGATCGACAACGAAGCAGGCAAATTATCGGTGACATCGGCCTTCTTCTACTACGATGAGGGGCTAAGCCCACCGGTCAACGTGACGAGCGGAGATGGAACACTGGTAACCGTAAAATTCAATGTAACGGGTATAGGAGACTCTGACATAACTCTTGGACGCGAAACGAAGCTCATTGGATGGAATGCCACAGCAGGATGAAGAATACAATATTGTAGACGATACTATGGCAGGGCATACACTGAACGGCTACTTCGCCAACACCAATCCGGAACACAACGTAAGGGTTAACAGCGTCTCAGCCAACGATACCTCAGTGCTGTCAGGCGAACTCGTAAAAATCACGGTTAACGTTGAAAACACAGGAAACGTGACCGAAAGATTCGATGTTACAGCCTACTACAGCGCTTTACCTGTCGAAACGCAAACCATCACTCTAGGAGTTACATCCCAAAACCTATACTTCATTTGGGATACAACCTCCGAGAGAGGAAACATCACAATATCAGCCGAAGCAAGCGATGTAGGAAGCACCCTCGACGCTGAAACCAACGCCGACGACAACACAAAAGAAGACGGCAAGGTAATAGTCATTCCACCCACCCTTGCGGTGATGAACTCCACTGGCGGAAACGAGATAATTGACACCACCATGAGAGGAGGAGACACCTTCTTCGTCACCATAAACATCACCAACGCTTACAACGTCGACACGGTTATGTTCAACCTAACCTGGAGAGATCTGATTCTAAGGACTGTCTACATCGTGAAGGGCGACTTCTTCGAAGGAGTTTCCCATGCATTCGGCTACAGCAACGACACGCACTATGCTCTCATAAGCTACAACTCCACTGGCGGCGGAGTAACCGGCAGCGGAACCATCGCAAACATCACCTTCAGAGTCGTGACTCGAGGCGGATCACTGATAGAATTGAAACCGTACCCTGATTGGTGGACAACCTATTGGGTAACCACCCCTGTGATAGTCAGCGGCGTCCACTCTAACTACTATGACATGCAGTTTCACGGCGGCGATACGGGGAATTATCTTTGGAGAGACTGGGTGTATCCGGCTTGGACGGACCCAGTCAAAATCACGGTGACCCCTAAAAACAATGGCTACCTATATTTAACCTACAACATGACCATCTACGCTAACGGAACGGTCGCAGCAACAGAGTTCCAAACTCTGGTGGGCAAGCAACATACCCCGGATAACAAGCGGACGTATACGTTTGACTTGAACTTCACAAACGCAGCCTGGGGAGTTTACCCCATGACAGCTAACATGACTGAGATTGCTCCCGAAGACAACGACGATACCAACAACGATTACGTCTTCGGAACGCCAGTGACGGTTAGGATGCCGGGAGACACTGACGGCGACGGCGACGTGGACTTTGACGATTTCATCAACTTCGCCGGACCTTACGGACTTAAAGAGGGCGAAGATGACTTCGAAGAATATGGCGACATAGACGGCGACGGCGACATTGACTTTGACGACTTCATTATCTTTGCCGGAATATACGGCCAGAACAGTGGCGGCGCATATCCATAAGATAAAGCAGACAACTTAAAACCTCATCTCCTCTTTTTTTTCTGTTTAATTGGTTTGCAATTCTAAGTAGAAAATACGCTGACCAGTCTTGCTCTCGCTGAACTAGAACTAAATTCCACAACTTTTAATTAGGTAAAATAGCATAAGTTGCTTGTTTATTTGACAGAGAAAGGAGAGGATGGAAAAAATGACAAGAAAAAAACATCTTTGGATTCCATTAACACTAATGCTTCTAGCCAGCATAGCTATGGTAAACGTGCCAGTTAAAGCAGAACCCGAAACTCGTCTTTACATTAGAGAGAGCCCCCCTGGTTCATATAAATCAGCAGAACCTGTGGACAGTACGTTCTATCTCACCATTGACATTGAAAGCCCCAGCGCATGGGACAACACCGAAAATGGCATCGTTGGCTACGAACTCAGCGTACACGTCGACCCCAACGTGCTTGAATTTTACCTCAGCGGCATCTATGGCGCTACCTCCGAGTACTGGTTATTTGACTTCGCAGAGTGGAACGAATATACGCCAGACCATACGCCATACCTGCTTGTAGAGGACTTGAACGCGACAACAGGCGAACTAACAAGGGCTGGTGAGTTGTTGCTGGGTTATGAAACGCTAGGAGTCGGAGCTGGCACCAATTCCGGCTTGACTGACGGGTATGGAGAAGCCTTCGGATTGGCCCGACTACGGTTTAAATCAAAAACAGCGACGGGCTACACGCCAATAGACATATACGACGCCTACTGGGTCGACATCAATGGAGATAAACACGCCTTCGACGTCGTTGACGACGGCCAATACAATCAGGAACCCGTTTATTTGACGGTTGAGTCAACGCCGATCAACTACACCGACTTCACCATCGACTCGACAACCTACACGACAAACACGACGATCGAATTACAACCGGACACCTACACCGTTACCATGCCTAACCCCACGGTTTCTAACGGAGACCTATTCACCTTCGTGAAGTGGGAGGACGATTCCACTAACCCAGTCCGCACTATATCTTTAACGTCTAACATGACCATCACCGCCACCTACGCATACGGTGGACCACCATTAGAAGCCAACCTAGTGGGACGTAGCGGATGGAAAGAACACGCCCACTTCGACGTATCCAAACACGGAAATACGAGCGTCACGGACCCTAAGGGAACCGATGGATACCAAACCCTTTTTGCCAAGATCAAGAACATCGGAGAAGGCGACGTCCTTGTGAGAGCGAAGTTCGAGCTAGTTGTAGGCGTGACCCCTGCAGACGAATTCCCCATGGTAACGACAGAGAACATGACTGTACCAGGAGAAATAATCATTCTAACGGTGGACTTTGCAGGAAAGGACGGATACCCCTGGGAAACTGAAGACGAAGACACTTGGAAGATGAGGGTCATATGCGAGTACTACGTACCTGCCGTAGGCTGGCTGGAAGGAACGAAGATAAAGACATCTAAATTCAACGTTGTACCTTAGACCTAAAGCGGGAACAAAACCCCAACCCCTTTTTTTTATATGCACATTCATATAAATCACTCCTCGCGGCGGAGGGTCACCATGAGTCGCAAAATAACCCATCTATTGCTAGCGTCGATTTTACTCCTAGTTATAATATTAGCGACCACACCATTAGGCAACACGGTCACGTGGTCAGGCGAAACACGGCTAACCTCACATAAAGCTTGGGACGTCGGGCAGTCAATCTTTCAGATGCAGGATGACAGAATATGGGTTGTTTGGCAATCCAACAGAAATGGAACATTCGATATTTTTTATGCGACTTATGATTGGTCATCGTGGTCAGATCCAATCCAGTTCACAACCATGAATTCAAGCCATGACGTAGACCCGTCCGTCATGCAGACCAATAACGGCACGATCTGGATTGTTTGGCAATCCAACAGAAATAGCAACTATGATATCTTCTACAAAACTTCTTCTAACAACGGAGCAACATGGTCAAACACCACCCAACTAACCGAAAATCCATACGACGATTGGGCTCCTTCGATTATTCAGGCCACAGATGGCACGATCTGGGTTTTTTGGCAGTATTTCAACGTGACAGACTGGGAGCTACTCTACAAAACTTATAATGGATCATGGTCAAACACCACCCAACTAACCACAAATGACTACCACGATAGGTACCCATCGCTCGCCAAGATGAGGGACGGCACGATCTGGGTTGTTTGGCAGTATTACACTGGGACGGGCAACGACAACGAGCTACTCTACAAAACTTATAATGGATCATGGTCAAACACCACCCAACTAACCGAGGATACGAAAAATGACGCTGAACCTTCAATTATGCAAGCTAGGGATGGCACGATCTGGGTGTTTTGGTCACGAGAGCTTCACCGCGGAGGAATTGATCCATGGCAATATGACCTGTTCTATAAGACTTCCATTGATTACGGAGCCACCTGGTCAGAAGACATCCAGTTCACCACAGATGCGGATTGGGAAGAAGACCGTCCGTCGGCCGCTCAGATTAATGACAAAACGATATGGCTAACGTGGCAGTACGACAAAGATGACAATTTTGACATTTACTACGAAATCTCAAGCGAGGTCATTCTTCACGACGTAGCCATAACCAGCATCACACCCAACTCAACCATGG
>JGI24422J19971_10003302_pt1 | contig 10080 bp, 14 predicted proteins | sample DeeMarSWOR152_54_FD_19971 | JGI IMG/M metagenome (IMG submission 19971)
GTCATGTTTTCCAAAACACCATGCGACACTCGCAAAACTATTTGGATCTCTGCCATCGATTTCGTACTTATTATTGAGAAAGAGTGCGATGCGAAATGCATCCTCAGGTATTTGGGTCCACTCAATAATCTTCTTACACCAATACATCCGCATATACGCATGCATCTTTCCGTTTTCAAAATTTTCACTACCGGTGCTGAGAATGCAACCACATCGTGACTACTTATATGTATGATGACACGCGCCCGATGCCGAGGTTTATCCCATTCTTGTTCTTTTTTATAAACACGCCATGATCCTCACATCAAGAGATGAACCATAAGTATTGTGTCTTCATTAAGAGAAATACGCAATTGTTTTCCATGTGCCTCGACCTTAGTAATGGTGACTGACTCGAATGGTGGCTCAAGTATTTTGAGTTTTTTAATACCGAATTCGACACTCACTTTCTTATTGATGAGCATTCTGCTGAGCATTCGTGCGTACTGATGTACTACCGGTCCTTCTGCCACTATTCCCAGCTAGGTATGTGCGTCAGTCTCATCAGTGTCGTACAAAGGAAAGTAGTAGATTGCGTATAGATTCTGTTGTTGTTGCCCATGTTGGCCATTGCCCATAGGTTTGGCGCGCTTCAAGACTCATCTCCAATAACATTGCACGATCACGATCTAACTGATTGAGGTAACGTGCCAGTGAAACACTATCACCTGGCTTTATGAGAAAACCATTTCTGCCGTGTTGGATGATTTCGCCCCCACCGCCTTCGGTTGATCCAAGAGCGGGTAGTCCAAAACCCATTGCCTCTATGTATGCGAGTCCAAAGCCTTCAAAAGCCGATGGTACAACCAAGACATGGCTATTTTTTAAATGCGCGATGAGTCCATTGTCCGAGACTATACCGGTGAGATGGACCTGTTCAGTCATTCTGTTCTTCTTTATCTGATTGAGCAGCATGTTCTTATATGCTCTATCTATGCTGAGGTCACCAACCACAGTGAGCGTCCATGCCCCTTTCGGGACTCGTCTGAGCGCATCTAAGAGTGAGTGTAATCCTTTATGTTTGATGACATTACCCACAAAGATGATGCGCAGTGGTCCAGGCTGTTGTGCCCGAGCCGTTATTTCCTCGCAGGTAATGGTTGACGATAATCTGTCTTTGCCTGGATATGCTACAACCGCGGGTTTTTCCCCTGCTAGATCTTCGACCACCTTCTTTGTATTTTGACTGTTAAAGATAAAAGCATCAACACTTCTCAGGTACTGTTGCTCAACCGAATAAAAGAATTTTTTCTGCACCAATGGGTGAGGCTCGCTGCTGCGCAGATGATGCACAAGGGCTATGATGGGATAACGGCATCTCGTCCGGAGCCTCTTATTAATGAGAAAACAGGATGGATGGTTGAGTTCATCTTGAATAAGAATATCGAGCTTCATACTTTTCAATCTCTCAAACAAAGGAGAGGAGAAATTGTGTAATAAATGACGGCAGTATCTGTGCCAGGGGAGAGAGATGATAGAGACTCTGTCTCTTTTGTGACAAAGATGCTCGTATAACTTATGATCGTAGATGTATCCCCCTGAGATCTGCTGTATGGTACCATAGATCAAAAGACCAATGTGCAGTTAAAGCTCCTGTCGAAAGCGAGCCCACGCGGTCTCATTTTCCCATATCGTCACCATGATTGTTTTTACCTGTGCTGCATTAATGTGTGTTGATAGGTATTCACAGCAGATACGGGAAAAATGCTCAATACTTGGATTGATACCGCTAAATTCTGGTAGTTCGTTCAATGTATGGTCCTTGAAGTGTGCAATGAGCTTATCCACATTCTTTTCAATGTCGACAATGTCAACAAGGTAACCATGTTTATCGAGTTCAAGACCTTGCAGCCGTACTTCGAGACAATAATGATGGGCATGCTTTTTGTTCTCCTTGCCCCAATCATCTCCAATAAGATAGTGGTATGCTCGAAAATCGCGTCTTACTGCCACTGTATACATATGCCTTTTTCTAGCTTTCGAATGTCAAGATGACCTGGAGCGTTTTATCAGGACTCTTATCAAGGAGCTCGTATGCCTTGGCCGCCTCGGTAAATGGAATGCGATGGGTGATAAAATGACATGATGGTCGTATCATGCGGAGCATATTCCAGACTTGCCATATACGCCGTGAACTCGTCCACTGTCCATGAAAACGTGGTGCAATGGTACTGACCTGACTCGCCATGAGTTTAATGCGACTGCGATGAAAACTGCCTCCAAGTCTCAGATTCGCTATTTTTGTTCCGTACCAAGACCCAATAACAATCCGACCATTGAATCCTGCTACACCGATGGCTTGGTTGAGTGCATCAGGATTTCCAGAAACTTCATAGACAAGATCAGCTCGCGGATGCATGCCCGTTGCATTCAATTCTGATCTAAGGTGCTCAAGCACGTTTGGTAGGGCAGGATCAAGGCTCGCGTGCGCACCCAGGCTGACTGAAATTTCCCTTCGCCTCTTATAACAGTCGAGCGTAATAAGACGTCCTAAAGGGAATTGTGCGAGAAGTGCAGTGAGCAAGAGACCTATGATTCCCTGTCCCAATATGATAATCTGTTCGCCAATCATTGGTTGCCCATCCATGACCAAGGTAAATGCTGTTTCCATATTGGACATGAAGACAGCATCTTCCGGTATGATATCTTCGGGGATTTCAATGATTTCATCAAGTGTTGCCTTGAAATGACTCTCATGAGGATGGAAGGAAAAGATGGTCTTGTTCAGCCATGAGGGGTCAACACCAGTTCCGGTTTTTATTACTCTACCAATCAGTGAATAACCATATTTTAAAGGAAAGGTCAGTTTGCCTGATAATGCCCTTATGGTTTCATCTGTCGGTAGCTGGGTTGGAGCCTCCCCTCGATAGATGAGCAGTTCTGTACCCGCACTGATGGCACTGATGATCGTCTGCACGAGAACTTGGTCAGCATTCATCTTGGGTAAAGTCTCTTCTTTTACCGAGACCGTTCTCTTGCTCGTGAAGTAAAGCGATTGCCTTTTTATTGTTTCATCCATACGAGAGTTCCCCAGATAACCAGATCATTCCCGATTTTCTCATAACCTCTCATGTGAACGGTGGGAAAGTACTTATTGATATCGGTTTTTTTAGCCATATCAGGAAGCAGAATATGCTCAACTGCATGCAGTCCGCCGACAATTGTCGGTGTTATAAATATGACCAACTGGTCTACTAATCGTTCGAAGATAAAACTCGTGATGACACGTGCTCCCCCTTCAACTATTAAGCTGTTAATCCCGTCAGCTGCAAGCTGCTTCAACGTTTCATGTAGATCAACCAATCCATAGCGATCGGGCTTCATACAGAGAACGCGCACACCCTTTCCTTCCAACAATTTCTTCCTTTGATGATCGACATCTTCGGTTGTCATAATCCATGGCATAAATTCATTCTTTAGAGAACTTGCATGGAGCGGGAAGCGCACCCGACTATCAAGTATGACTGGTTGTGGATCTTTGCCTTGGACCATTCGCACATTAAGGTTGGGGTCATCTGCCAGTATTGTACCGATACCCACCAAGACTGCATCATGGGCTGCGCGCAGTCTGTGGCTCAGTACGAGTGATTCCTCACAACTCAATGCTAATGGCTTTCCTCGACGTGCTGCTATACTGCCATCAATGCTTTGCGCATAACTGAGTGTCACCAGAGGTCTGCCTGCTCGTTCTCGATGTTCTTTGGCATGCGCTACGAACTGCTCAACAGATATCATAATTTTTTAAAACGTTCATCAGCTGATGCAATCTTTACAGCCTGGAGTGCACTCCTTTCTTTGTCCTTGATTTCCAGCATAATGTCGAAATCATAAGGCTCTGTTTGACTGAGAAAATCCCTGAAGACCCTCTTATCGAGTGAATGGGCATGCTGTCTTTTTTGGCCACCTTGTTTTTGATGACTGTAATCAACCATTGGGATGCCGTCTTTCCTTTTCCAGGTCTTGGTGAATAGGGCAAAGGCTTTATCGAGCTCCTCTCCTGCATTATTAATACTATGGTGAAAAACGTCAAATACGATGGGAATCCCTGTCTGCTCATTGATAAGCAGACAATCCCTGAGGCAGTAGCTCTTGTCGTCATTTTCAATGACAAGGCGGCGTTTTATCCTGTCATCTATGCTCTCATATCTCTTGATGAATCGCTTGATGCTCTTTTTTTTATCGCTGTAGACTCCGCCTACATGTATCTGGATTTTTCCAGAAGTATTCAGTTCCATTGAATCCAATATTTGGGTATGGTAACAGAGTTCTCTGAACGATCTTCGGAAGATAGTCCTGTTTAATGAATTGATAAGGGTAAATTGGTCAGGATGCATTGAGATACGCATGTTGTGTTCTCTTATAAATCGCCCGATAGCCTTGAATTTTTTCTTAAAAAAAATCTGCCAGTCAAATCGGTTTATCGGATGAGATGCAAAGGGGACTAAATCAGATGTTATGCGGAAAAATAGTATGTTATGTTTCAAATTGTATTTTAGTATTTGGTGTAGGCAATCTAGATTGTTCTCAACTTTCTCTATTACATTGTGCGGCGAGTACGACTTTAGACGAAACGTTCGACTTCCCTGACATATCAGTGTGTGATTTATGCATGGATATCCAATTTTCACTACGACAGCTTTCTTCCTTTACCCGAATCGGTTATCTCAACAAGGCCCTCAGGGTATGGTTCAAAAAAGTTCTGTTGTGTCAGATAATCCTCTTGAAAACGTATTATCCACGACTTGAGTATGCCAAGATTGACACTCAGTGGAATCTTGCCTGCTCTGTACTTCTCCAGAGATTCGAGGAAAAATCGCTTCTCTTTTCTCGAGAGCTTCTCCGAGAAATATCCCATCGAGTGCATGAGAACATTTATGTTTGATGTGTAACGTGGTGGTAAGCTGAATGCATTAAAGAGCTGAGTCTTATATGATTCAAACACCTCGCTCGGTCTTCTCTTTTCGTGATTCGCGACTATTTGACCGAGTATCTTAAGTTGCTTTTGACTACATGCCATGAGCAGAAATTTGCTTTCCGTGTGAAACTTAACAAGCGCCTTCATCAATTGAGATGTGCTCATTGTGCGAAATTTGGCAATAATAAACAACTTCGTCAAAAAATGTTCTCGAATTCTAAAGTTTTTAAGTCGTCCTTCGTCTTCTATTGGATATTGAGGAAAACGGTCCCATACTGCACGCCCAAAAAAACCCATGCCCTTTCCGAGGGATGCGCTCTTTTCCATGCTTGGATAGATCTTGACATCCTTAATACCACACGATGGCGATCGTGATTTCAGTAAGAAACCATCGACCACGTCAATCGGGGTGAGAAATGCATTGCAGAATTCTTTCATCATGTCTGTTATGTCCTTTTTTGATGAGGGCTGTTTGAGCCTCAAATCACCTTGTTCTGAGACGACACGGATTGGGTCACGCGGTACTCCAAGACCAATCTCAACCTCGGGGCAGACTGTGATATACTCAACATAGGGCTTGAGCTTTTCTACAAAATCATCATAAATCGTAATTCCATTGTACCTGCATTTCTCAAAACCGAGACACTTACTCACAACTATGTGTGGTCTTGGAAAATTTTTTTCTGTGTTCAATCCTCAGCCCTTATTGAGAATAAATACTGAGAAATTCAGAAGCGCTGCAAAGCTCACCCAGAGAATATAGGGAATGAGAAGGCGTGCTGCAGTGAGCGAGACATTATAAAAACACCGAATTGTTTTTAAAATGGCTATCCAAAGTACTACAATGATGATAAGCCCGGCTAAGGGAGACCTGAGTCCAAAAAAGGCTGCTGACCATGCTATATTCAAGACCAACTGGATGCCAAAGAGGATGAGGGCTTTTTCAACATGTGGTTGCTTTAAACCTTTGCGCCATACGAGAAAAAGTGCTACACCCATGAACAGATAGAGGATGGACCATACTGGACCGAATAACCAGTTTGGCGGTGTGAATGGTGGCTTGTTCAGGGTCGCATACCATGTTGGTATTGCAGGTGTAGTAAACAGTGAACCGATAAAACCAGCCAACTGGCAGACGATTAAACTGATTATGAGCTTAAAGACTGCAACCTTCCACGTACCTTTTATGATGAACCTCCGTTGTTTCCCATATGTATTATATCTTACGAATCACACCTGTCAAGATAGTGCAGGAGGGAGCCCTGAAGAAGTATTCATCGCTCTCATGATTACGAAGATACGAGTGAGATTATAGCGGTATGTCCTTTAAATCGCTGCTATCTATTAGTTTAATCGCTGTTATCATGGAGTTCTGAATATTTATTCAGAACTCCATGAGTTCCCTTGACAGAACCTCAATCGTGTGTAGACTATAGCAAATATGTTTTGCTGCCCTTTCAATCATATAATCAGGACCTTCGGCACTCACTATCTCCATCATCTATTTGTTTATCTCTGTAATCAAGTGCTGACTTCTGCACTATGAAGATAGACATTGGAATATACTACGGACCTATAGATCTCCTCGTCTATCTCGTGCGAAAAAAAGAGGTGGATATATTTGACATTCCTATTACCCAGATTGCCGAAGAATATTTAGATTACATAAGAAAGATAGAGAGAGAAGATCTTGAGGATGCTGCCGATTTTCTCCTCATGGCAGCTATCCTTATTCGGTTGAAGGTTCGCACACTGTTGCCACGCACGCCAGCAGATGAAGAGGCGGCACAGCCAATTACGTTAATGCAGATTGTTGAGGAGTTCAAGAAGTACAAGGAAATTGCACAGGCATTTAGTCTTATGGAGGCAGAGACGAGCAAGCAATTTCCCCGGATTAGTAGAGAGGAACCACCACTTGAGGAAGGTGATTTGACACGTCTCATTCTCGCCTTTCGTAAATTAAAACCACAGGAAGAAGAGAAACTCATTGTCAAACGTCAGGAGATTCCAATTGAGATTATTATTGAGGAAATCAAGGCATTATTAGATGAGCAGAAAGAGATAAATTTCCTGAACTTTTTGCAGGATAAGGATAATGTACCAGTTGCCGTCGCCTATTTTTTTGGCATGCTTGAAATGGTCAAGATGGGGTATGTTGGTGTTGAGCAGAGACAGGCTTTCGGCGACATATATATCTATAAAAGAGAAAGGGCATGATTGTATTTGTTATATGCCTGTTCGTCTACGCGCCTGAAGACTCTAATAGTCAGTATTTATTGGACATACAACTGGGACACTATTTTCCTTCCTGGGAGGCACGATTTGATTCAATAATTGGCGGTGTACGTACTTCACAAGGCTGTCTCGACCTTCTCAATTGGTATATTAATCTAGATACAAGGTATGAGGTAAATCTTTCCAAGATATTGGGTCTGCGTTATCGAAACAAATATCTCGGTGATTACGGAGACCATATTTCGAATCACTATTTTGAACCTTTCTTTCAACTCAGGGAGAATCTTCGCCTGTACTTCACGATCGCCCCTCACTACTACAAAGGTGAGGATGAAATTGGCAGTGGATTTTTCCTCGGGAAAAACTATCTCAACTATCTTGAGACATTCATCATTGTAGAGGATTTTGACCGTAATTTTTCATTACAGGACGTGGACCCTGGACCGCAGAAGATCGTCTATAAACAACATCCAATTGAGCTGCATTCAACGTACAACACCTACTGGAATACCGGACATCTTAATGTACAGTTGGAGCTGACGAATCGATATCACCTGCAATCCACTGAACTGTGGGAAAGTTGGCCTTCTGCCTATACAGAGAAAGGACTCAACCGATGCTTTTATACTCGTTTTTGGCAGGATATAAAGAAGTTGCGCATTGGTGGGATCTTTGACCTCGAGCAATCAGAACTCCTTAAGACTGACACCCTATCCTCATTCAACGGTGATCTGCTCGAGATAATTGCCGAACCTATGATAGGCTATCGGTTAAACGAAAAATGGATACCTACTCTGTATCTGAGTTACAACTATAAGAGCCAAGATGACTCACTCTATTACCTGGATACTGCTCAGGATAGTGTTGTTCATTATCAGCGCGATATATATGCCTACCTCATTGACGTAGCATTTCATCCTGGAGGCAATTTCATTTGGCATTTTGGAATGCAGCGTCAGTTTTATTATAATAATACAGGAAGAGAGTTCAGAGAGAGGCGCCTGATCCTCGGTCTTGAGTATCGTTATAAGAAGGTGTGGTTCTATTTTGTCGAGGCAATGGAAGGTGATTTTCCGACACCAAAATGGCTGCACAATCACACCTATGTGCAACTCATCTTTACATTCTGAAGCATGAAGTTTGTATACTCACCAAACTATAAAGCAGATATAGGATTTCACGTCTTCCCAACCGAAAAATACAAAATGATACACGACAGATTAAAAGAAGAAGGCATTATTACTGACATAAATGTCTTTGAACCAGAGAGGCCAGCTGATGAAGACTTGTTAAAGATCGTCCACGAGGAATATCTCGATGATCTGCTGAACACACGTCCGACATCACGTACCCTTGCTTCTGAAATGCCCGTCAATAAATCAATCATCGATGCCCAAATTCTCTGTTGTGGAGGTTCATTCAAGGCGGCGAAATTTGCGAGGGAATCTGGTGCCTGTTATCATATTGGTGGTGGTTTTCACCATGCCTTTCCAGACCACGCAGAAGGTTTCTGTTATCTCAATGATGTCGTCTTTGCTGCAGTGATGCTCCTAGAACATGGTGTGGAGAAGATTGCAGTGGTTGATTGCGATCTGCATCAGGGGAATGGTACTGCATGGTTCTTCGAGAATGAAGACAGGGTCTTTACCTTTTCGATCCATCAAGAATTTCTCTATCCGAAGAAAGAAAGGTCGGATCTGGATATTGGGCTTGATATTGGTGTGGGCGATGATGAGTATCTCCAGAAACTGGAAGGTGCTCTCAATACTATATATGGGCAATTCATACCGAGTCATGTCATATATCTTGCTGGGGCTGATCCCTATGACCTTGATCAACTCGGGAGTCTGCGACTAACAATTGAAGGTCTCAGGAGACGAGATGAGATGGTTATTGGGATGGCATTTGAAAGGATGATTCCTGTTTCAGTTGTTTTGGGTGGCGGATATGCTGAGGATGTCAATGACACTGTAGAAATCCACTGCAATACAGCGCGGGTTATGGCGGAAAGAGAGAGGGAAAAACAGTGAACGGGAGAGACGGTGAATCGGAGAAGCGGAGAATGGAAAGATTATACACGGTAAAGGTGCTTTGGCACGGTAATGGGCACTTCGTGCGGTTATGAGTTCTTCAAACGCAGGGATATGCAGTGTGAAGAAAATTAAAAGCTTCAAGGAACTGATTGTCTGGCAACGAGCGAGTACACTAGCCAAGGACATTGCTACTAAACTTGTACCGAGTTTTCCGAAAGTTGAAAGATATCGGCTCGGTGATCAAATTATGGGTTCATCTCGCTCCGTTCCATCCCAGATTAGCGAGGGTTTTAGAAAATCTTCACTAAAACAAAAACACTATTTTTATGGAATCGCTTTTGCTTCTAATGATGAAACTGAAAACCATTTAACCGAGGCGAAAAATAATAACTATATAACTGATAAAACATACAAATTCTATCTGAATCGTGTTATCCAGGTCCGCATTCTCTTGTCGCGTCTNATGAGATCGGTACGTTCATTAGAGACCGCTCGCAAGAGCCATAACCGTTCATGATAATGAACCATAACCGTAGCAAAGCAACCAATCCCGCACAATGTGCCATCTCCATAGAATGTCTTCAGCGAAGCGTGTCTCCGACGGTAAACTCGAGTGAAATGAGAGATTAACGTGTGTCTTCGATGCCTAAAAGAGAGTATGTCATATCAAATATCTGGCTTAACCATTAGGGTGTCTCTATGTCACTACAAGTATGTGTCTTCAGTTATCTGAACATGTCAAATTCTCCAGGTTCGCATTCTTTTATCGCGCCTTATGAGATCGGTACGTTCATTAGAGACCGCTCGCAAGAGCCATGACCGTTGCAGGAATAGAGAGCTGGTGAGACGGTGACCGGG
>JGI24422J19971_10003303_pt1 | contig 10080 bp, 6 predicted proteins | sample DeeMarSWOR152_54_FD_19971 | JGI IMG/M metagenome (IMG submission 19971)
CCTGGCCATCCTCGCCCGGGATCTCCAACCGGAGATCCCTGTATGCCCCGGTCGCTATGAAGAGAGCCTTAAATCCCTGGGAGAAGAGCTCCTCTATGGATACGTCCTTTCCAACGGAGGTATTCGTCTTAATCTCCACCCCAAGGCTCTGGATGAACTCGATTTCCCCGTCAAGCACATGCCGGGGAAGACGGTATTCGGGAATCCCCGTGCGCAACATCCCCCCAGGGGACGGAAGCTTTTCGAAGATGGTTACCCGATATCCCTCCAGCGATAGGTAGTAGGCCGCGCTCAATCCAGCGGGACCGGAGCCGATGATGGCCACCTCTTCCGCCCTCTCCTCTTTCTCAGGGGGTGATTTCCTCTCGGCGCGATCCGCCACAAACCGTTTTAGGTCACAGACGGCGATGGGGTCATCCAAGGAGACCCGGTTACATTCAGCCTCGCAGGGGTGGGGACAAATCCTCCCCAATACTCCCGGTAGGGGAAGGCTTTCCATGATGAGCTGGAGGGCCTCGTCATATTTCCCCTGGGAGATGAGGGCGACATAGCCCTGGACATTCACCCCGGCTGGGCACGCCATCATACAAGGGGGCCGATCCCTCTTGTCGATGGTAAAGATGTTGGGGAACGCCTGGGCGTAGGGACGATAGATAGCTTTGCGATCCACCAGGCCCTCGTCGAACTCGCTGGTAATCCTCACGGGGCAAACATCCGGGCATTCCCCACAACCCGTGCACTTGGCCGAATCCACATACCGAGGTTTTCTCCTGATTGTCGCCCGAAAATGCCCCGGCTCTCCTCGGATGTCCAAGACGTCCGAATAGGTCATGGTTTCGATGTTGAGATGCCTTCCGCACTCCACCAGCTTTGGGGAGAGGATACACATGGAACAGTCATTGGTGGGAAAGGTCTTGTCCAATTGAGCCATCACCCCGCCGATGGCCGGGGAGGATTCCACGAGGTAGACAAAGTACCCCGATTCCGCCAAATCAAGGGAAGCCTGAATCCCGGCGATTCCTCCCCCGACAACGAGGACCGCGCCCACTTTTTCGGCTTCAAAATTAGCGGATGGAATTGCGCCCATAGGGTTCACCCTTATCCAGTGAAACCGGAATCACTTCATAAGCCCCTTTGAACTGAGGAGTTTTGTGGGATCGGTGAGATGCCGGCCTAACCATTTTTTGACATCGCGATGCCCCATGGCCAAACCCATCAGTTCCGTGTAGTAGAAGATGGGGAGGTCATACTTTTGCCCGAACTCCCTGCCGACGTCGTCCTGCCGGCCATCCAAGTTTGCTTGACAGATGGTACACCCCGTTACCAAGCAATCCGCATCCGCCTCCTTGGCCATTTCCAACAACCGATGGGTAAGGCTTCGCACGATATCGGTCCTGGTCATAAACAGACTCGCTCCACAGCAGTCCGTCTTGTAAGACCACGGAAGGGGCTCCGCCCCCAACACGCTCATCAGCCGATCCATATGTTGGGGGTCTTCGTAGTTCCTTACCCCAGTGATCTCGGGGGGTCGAACGCTGAGACATCCATAGTAGCAGGCCACTTTGAGGTCGGATAGGGGCGTAACCACCTTCTCCCCAACCGTATCCATAAGTGAGTCCTGGCAGAAGAAATCCAGGGCGTATCGGATATTGACCTTCCCCTGATAAGCAGTTTCCCACGACTCCGGGTGCTCCCGAACCTCTTTTTCCGCCGCCTTGAACCGGCTATAGCAAGCGACACAGGGAACGAGCAGTTCCCTATCTCCTCTCTCCGCTATGGCGAGATTGCGAGCGGCCAATTCGATGGCCAGGTGCTCATCGGTGCAGTGGGCTGAACTTGCCCCGCAACACGTCCAATCCTCCAGCTCGTGGAGGCTGATATCCATCATCTCGCAGACACCGCGAATCGATTCATCGTATTCTCGAGCGGTGCCATCCAGAGAACAACCCGGATAGTAGGAGAGTTCGTTCACCCTATTTCCCCTTTTCGTATCGACTGAAAACACTTTTTAGCTCCCTCCCACCGCCGAACTTGGAGGGAAAGAGTTTGATTTTCCCCTTTCTGAACATTCGCCACCCCAAGGCCGCATCCTTCATAAAATCCCTCGTCTTGGACTTATACTGCCAGATCATGCTCAGCTCATGGATCCGCCCCTTCGATTTGATGGAATCGAGGAAGGCCGAGTGGAAGATTGGAATATCCCGTTCCCCAGGCCGAACCCCCGACCTTAATGCGGTGTGTCTCAGAACATCCATGATCTTCGCAATATCGATATCGTTTGGACACCGAACGCTGCAGGTATAGCACGACGCGCATATCCAGATGGTATTCGAAGCAAGGACCCTCTCTTTATGGCCAAAATGAACCATACGAATGACCTGGTGAGGAAGGATATCCATTGCATGGGCAACGGGGCATCCAGCAGAGCATTTTCGACATTGATAGCAGGCCAGCAGATTCTCCCCGCTCTCCTGAGCGATCAGGCTCGAAAAGGACGGATCTGTGATCCTCTCACCCTTGCCAGTTTCCATGTCCTTGGCATCCATTTCTGACCTCATACTTTCCATCATCTCGATTCCTTCTCGCTCTATGTCTTAGAGAAATCCGGTTTGCTCAAGGTCTGCAGGCAGCTCGATCCTGAAGGTTGTCCCTTTCCCCACCATACTCTTGACATCGATCCGCCCCCCGTGTCCCTCAATGATTCCATACGATGTGCTCAATCCCAGCCCGGTCCCTTTTCCCACCGCTTTGGTGGTGAAGAAAGGGTCAAAGATCCTGGAAAGGTTTTCTGGAGGGATTCCTTCCCCTGTATCCGTAAAATCGATCCGGATTCCCTTGTCATCGTCAGATGTACCGGTTGTGATGGTGAGGACTCCTCTCCCATGCATGGCCTCGGCAGCGTTTACGATGATGTTCATGAACACCTGCTTAAGTTGACCCGGGTTTCCCCTTACCCTGGGAAGGAACGAATCAAGTTTCTTGACAATCTCAATATTGTGGAACAGAGCTTGGTTTTCCAGAAAGAAGAGGCCATCGGTAATGGCCTTATTAATATCGATAGGCTCCAGCTTGGGTTCCGTCTGCCGAGAGAATTCCAGCAGGCTCTTGACGATCTCCTTACAACGTGTGGCCTCCTGGACAATTCTCTCAAGATCCTGCCTCCTCCCATCACCATCCTCCGAATCCTCCATCAGAAGGCTTGAGTAAATGAGAATCCCCCCCAGTGGGTTGTTGATTTCATGGGCAATGCCGGCAGCTAACTTCCCCAGAGACGCCATCTTTTCCGAACTCGCCAGTTGGAGATGGGTCTCCTCCAGCTTTTTCTGCATCTCGATTCTGGGCCGTAGATCCGTGAAGAAACCAACGCTGGCGAGTTCTCTGCCCTGCTCATCATAGACCAAAGAGGCTGAGAGCTGAATAGGGATATGTTCTCCAGATTTGCTGACGAGGGTAACCTCCTGAGGGACGAGTCTCCCCTCCCCCCCATACTCCTTGCTTCTCAATTTCCTCATGATCTCCCTTGCCCCCTCGGGAGGATATAAGTCCACGATGTTGACTCTCCCCGTCACCTCCCCCGCCCGATAACCCAAGAGTTCCTCGGCCGCCTTGTTGAATATGATGATGTTTCCCCTGATGTCCGCGGCGATAATACCATCTCCGGAACTGGCGATGAGCTTGGTCAGGAACTCATTGCTCCTGCCGATTTCGTTAACCATCTTCTTGCGCTCGGTGATATCCTTCAGGTAGACATAGGTGTTCATCCTATCCACTTCTGGCCTGGCGATGGTGATACAGACCTCCGCCTCCTTGCCTTTCCCATCAGCTGTGAGGACTTCCATCTCCGTGCAGACCCGCTTGCTCTCGTCCAAACCAACCTGATCGTGCATCTCCGCCAGGAACTTCCTGTCCCGCGCATTGAGCAGATCGGTAAACTTCATCGCCCCCAGCTCTCCGGTGGAGTAACCGGTCAACTCCGTCGCCATGGAATTGGCAAAAACGATTCGGTTTCCCTCATCGATCATCATTATCCCATCCTCACCCATCTCGGAGATCTTCTGGAACTTCCTTCCAGCCTCCTGTACCCTCCTCTCCATCTCCTTCCTCTCGGTGATGTCGATGTTCAACCCCTGGTAGCCAACGATCTCCCCCTCCCCGTCCCGAATGGGATGGGCCGTGAGGAGGATGGTGATCTTCTGCCCATCCTTTCGCTTGAATTCCACTTCGAAATCCTTGACAAAGCCATTCCTTTCCACCAATCTCTGGAAGGTCCTTCGATCCTCCGGGTTGACGTAGAGGTCCCGGGCGATATTGATTTTTAGAAAATCCTCCTTCCCTCGATATTTCAACATCTCCAACAATGCGGGGTTACAGTCCAAAAACCTCCCCTCCTTGGTACTGATGAATATGCCATGCTGCACTCGCTCGAATAGGTTCCTGTACCTCTCCTCCGATTCCTTAATCTGCCTCTCGAATCGCTTCCGCTCGGTGACATCCCTCACGTAAACGTAGGTCTGCACCTCACCGTTGGATTTGGCTGGGGCAATACAGACCTCCGCCTCCTTCACGTTCCCACGGGCCGTGACGATCTGCATCTCGGTGCAAAACTTCCGGCCATACTTGCGTCTCTTAGTTTGGATATCCTCCAAAAGCACCCTGTTCTCATCTCCCAGGAGGGCCGACAATCCCTTGCCCACCAGTTCGTCCCGGGCGTACCCGGTGATCTCCGCCGCCACCTGGTTGGTGAACAGGATTCGGTCCTTCTCATCGCAGACGAGGATCCCGTCACTGCCCATTTCGACGATCGCCCGAAATGCGAGGTTTTCTCCCTTTTCCAGCCTGCGCTGATTTGCAGAACCCTTTCTTACCATATTCCTTAACACGCCTCGTGAGGAAGAGGGGTTTATGCAAAGCGCACTATGAGAATATCACCCAGGCAAGGAGGGAGAAGCTCCCTAAAGGCCCACTGCATCTAGAACGGCAGGAACTCGCTTCTCCCACCCAATTGGAATCATGTAGATCCCACGACAAAGGTTCTTCATTTCCCGGATGAGGTTAGAGGCAATCTCGATGCTTGCCTTGAGCTTATCCGGGGCCTTCAACAGTTTCTCGATGGTCTCTTCTGGGACGAAAACATCCTTCATGACACGATTCATATACCGGGCCATGCCGGCCGATTTCAGTATGGTTACCCCCGCGAAGATGGGAGCTTTGAGGTGTTCCACCTTCCTCATGAACTTCTCGAGGAGATGCGGATCGAAGATCGCAGGCGTCAAAAAGAAATTGGCGCCATTTCGGATCTTCTTCTCCATATCAGCAATCTCCAACTCCAGGGCGCCGGATTCCAATCCTGGGTTTACTTGGGTACCGACAAAGAATCTTGGGAATCCATCCAGATCGTTTCCGGCCATGTCATGGCCCTTCTGTAACCCCTGAATAGCAGAGATGAGTTCAATAGAGGTGAGATCAAAAACGGGTTTGGCGTCGGGATGATCCCCTGACCTGGGATCCTGGCCGTCTACCACGAGCACGGTTTCGATGCCCAATACGGCCGCATTAAGGAGATCGGATTGCAACGCCAGTCGATTTCGATCCCGGCAGGCGATCTGAAAGATGGGCCTTATGCCTTTCTGTTTAAGGAGATAACAGCTTGCCAGGGAACCCAGCCTCATTACCGCGTTCTGAAGGTCCGGAACAACAACGAAATCCACCCTTCCCTTCAGGAAATCAGCATTTTCCAGGAATTCCCCTGTATCAATTCCTTTTGGAGGTTGAATTTCTGAGACGATAATGAATTTACCCGATTCCAATCGCTCTCTTAAGCTCATCCCCCCTCCCTTCTACGTGAGTACGCTGAACGAGACAACAGACCAGTCCTTCAATACCAAGGAATACCATCATCGCCAATCCAGCTGGTTTGTAAGGGTTCGAACTGGAAATTGAACAGGAACCTGTGGTGAGAAAGGGAGCCTTAAGAGCCACTCAGCACTCGAACTCTCGCGTCAGCGAGTAGAATTTAAGAAGGAACAACACTCAATCATCAGAAAAGAACCATCGCTTTTCTCCCTCGTCTCACAGGGGATTGGCTATATCGAGACGATGCTTTTCAGACCCCCAACAGAACGAACCACATCCTGTCAGGAGGCATGCGGGCAAGTTTCCATTCTTTCCTCCACTTGGATCACCTTCCCACGGAGAATAGTCGTTTCCGCCTCCTTTTCCAGACAGCATGATGATCAGGCTTGGGCGGCATCTCCAATTCTAGCTGATAAAATGTGCGTGTCAAGTGGTAAGAAGCAAGAATTGTTACTTTTCTGGAGACAGATATGCAGAAACCGCCCTCGAGATGACCTGTCAAGGGCTACGAAACTGGAGCTTCCTGAGGAATCAGGGATACGATGAAACAAGATGTTGAAATTGAACTCGTTTTCAGATTAGCAAGGGGCCCAAATCCCTTTCGCTTTTCCCAACGGTATAGTCCGTATTCATGGCCATACAGGAATTAGATCCCTGATGAAATAGCGGCCCCACCGAGTACCTAGCCGGCGGGGTTGCTTGAGGCAAGCGCGCAGGACTGAACAAAGCGTCGCAAAGTATCCAAATACGCTTCACCCCCTACCAGGTAAGTCTCGTTGTGGGGGGCACCCGGGACTTCATAGAACTGTTTGGGCTCGGAGGCGACCTGGAAGAGACGGCGGCCAAATTTGTATGGCACGATCTCGTCGGCCGGGCTGTGAATGACAAGTTTCGGACAGCGCACCTTCTGGATCTTCTGGACCGAATCCATCTTCGTACGAATGAGGAAGCGCGGCAAGACCGGTATCATTCTCTCGGCCATGTCGGGGATGGAAGTGAAGCTGGACTGAACGATCAGGCCGGCAGGCTCAACATGGGTCGCCAGGTCGATGGCCACAGCACCCCCCAGGGACTTCCCGAAGATGATGGTTCGGTCGGGGCGGATAGAGCGTTGACCGATGAGATGGTCCCAGGCAGCGAAAGCGTCCAGGTACAGGCCCTTCTCGGACGGACGGCCCTCACTCNTCCCATAGCCGCGATAGTCGATGATGAAGACCTCCACGGGAAGCGTTATCAGTCTGAGGATCATATCGTAGCGGTTGCTCACATTGCCGGCATTTCCATGGAAGAATAGGAAAACCATCTCGGCGTGCATGGGCGAAGGCGATCCCGACTCGTCCTGGTAGGGTCGGCAGTACCACCCGTGCAGGTTCACCCCATCCTGTGCGGTGAACCAGCAGTCTTCGGTCGTCAAGACGAAGCGCCCCTCCTCCGCGCCAATCTTATTGACTTCCCACATGCCTTCGGGATATTTGGATGGAAAATAGATGAATTTTTCTTCAAACAGCACGGCCACCCTCACCACTTAGACGGGAATGATGGCTGCGGCTAGACTCAGGTATAGAAGCAGGGTAAATACGTCCATGAGACTGCTGATGAAAGGCCCCGACATTAGGGCTGGATCCAGGCCAATCCTCTTGAAGAGAATGGGAAGGATTACGCCGGCAGATATTGCGAGCATCACGCACCCCACCATGGCAAGGCCGACCGTCACACTGAGGGGAATGATGAGTTGTGGCTCGGGGCTGGTAAGAATGGCACGAATCGCTGTGAGAACCCCCATGGCAAGGCCCACGAGGAGAGCAATCCGGATCTCCTTGAATAGGATTTGTAAGATGTCTTTCATTTCCAGCTCCCCTGTGGCAAGACCTCGAATGATGACTGTTGTGGTCTGGGTCCCCGCATTCCCACCTGTGCCGGACAGGACAGGAATGAAGAACACCAAGGCGATGACTGCAGTCAGCTGACTCTGAAACTTTTGCATCACCGCCCCCGCAACAAACCCTGTCAGAACTAGAATGAAGAGCCAGAGAATGCGTTCCCTTGCAATCTTGAAAATCCCGGTATTGAGATAATCAAGCGGCTTTCCTGCCGCTGCCAGGTGATAGATGTCTTCCGTGGCCTCTTCCTCAACTACATCGAGAATATCGTCGACGGTGACAATACCCACCAACCGCTCGCCTTTGTCGATTACGGGAATGGCCAGGAAGTCGTAATGCGAGATTTTGTCCGCGACTTCCTCCACGTTCTCGTCAATAGAAACGCTGATTACATCCTCCTCCATGATCTTTTCTATGGTCTGATTGGGTCGAGCAAGAAGAATGTCCTTCAAAGTAATAGACCCTTTCAACCTCCGATCTTGGTCAACGACGTACACATAGTAGACCGTCTCTTTGTTTGGAGCCTGCATTCTCAGTCGGTTAAGAGCTTCATCTGCCGTTATGTCCTTGTCCACAAAGGCGTACTCTGTGGTCATGATGGCTCCGGCCGTCCCTTCTTCGTAAGCGAGGAGCCGCCGGATGTCGTCCCTCTCAGCCTGAGCCAGGAGCGGCATCAACCGATCGGCTGTTTCCGGTTCTACCTGCTTGATCAAATCGACCCGATCATCTGAAGACATCCCTTCGATAAACGGAAGGATGGCCTTAGGCTCAGCTTCCTCCAGGCACGCCTTCTGAACCGGCAGATCGAGTTGTTCGAATACTTCAATAGAGGTTCTGTTTCCGACGATGGCCAGAATATCCAAAATTTCGTTAGGCTCCAACCCCGAGACGAGTTCGGCCCCATCTGCCGGATGAAGGTCTGTGAAGACTTCCCGAATCGTCTCATGATCTCTTGCGGCCATCAGTTCCCGAAGTTCCGGTTTGAACAGAGCACCCTGCATGCATCCTCCTGTGCTCATACGTGATCCATAGAGATCCTAAATCATATTCCAGGCTCTCGGTGAAAGGATATTTGGGCCAAACGAAAGGATTCTAACTAGGCAGGGAAAAGGGAGGGGTGCGTTTCAAGAAACCTTGCGAATCAATCCCCCCCTTTCTTCCTGCAATCCTTGGCAACTGTCACTATCGTCCATTTTTCCTCCTTCCCACTCACTGTCTAGCACACTTCATCCGGAAAAGCAATTGGAAAAACTACCGGAGTTCGTATCATTTGCTATTTCTCCATCAGGAAAAAGAGTTTTCCCATCTGTTTCATGTTTCCGGCAGAAATTTCGGCAACTTCACCCTCTCCCCAAAAGAGATCCACTCTGGCGGGGCCACGAATGGCTCCCCCCGTATCCTGATTGACCACGAACCGGGAAAAACGCTTCCACCCGGTTATCTCTCCCGCCTCATTGATCGTGGGCTTTTCCGTGATCACGAAGGCAAGCCCTCCCCTCGGAAATAGCCTGGAATCCGTGGCAATCGAGCGGCCCGTCGTGAGGGGAACGTTGATGTTACCCAGTGGACCTTTTTCAACAATGCGAAAAAACGTGTAGCTCGGATCATGGAAAAGAACCTCGTCCACCTTCTCCGGATGGTCACGAAGATAGGCCCGAATCCGTTGCATGGACATTTCCTTTCGGGTCAATTCCCCCGTGTCCATTAGAAGCTTCCCGATGCTTCGGTAAGGCCTGCCGTTGGCGGCAGCGTAATTGACAGGCAGGTACGTACCATCTCTCAGCCGAACGACCCCTGACCCCTGGATTTGGAGAAAACATCGGTCAATCCTGTCGCTGAGCCAGGCAATCTCATATCCCTTTCCCGCCAGAACTCCCTCCCTGTCGATTTCCTCTCGCGTATAGAAGGGAACGAGTTTCTGCCCCTCCAGTCTGCCCATGATCCTCTGCCCCTCCAGCCGTGGACTGAACTCTCCTAGTCTGACCTCGATCAGGTCATCCGGCCTCCTGTACAATGGGTAGCGGTGATCTTCATCACGGCCAAGAGCACCGTCCACAACAGGCTCATAGTAGCCCGTGAAAAGGACCCGTCGTCGCCATCCCCGACCCACGGATTGGTATACATAAAAGTGGTTCGCGACAAGACGGTCAAATTCCTCTGGGCTACGGGCCTCATCCAGCAGGGCAAGAAAGGTTTCCATGGACGAGCCCACTTGAGAAACCGTGTACGTATCTGGGCCGAAGATCACGGCGCGATCCTGAGGCAGAGACCTGAAGTATTCGATGCTTCCCTGGACTGCTTCCGTCAGAGAGGTCTTATCCAGGTCGTCAAGAAACCGAGGAAACTG
>JGI24422J19971_10003304_pt1 | contig 10080 bp, 14 predicted proteins | sample DeeMarSWOR152_54_FD_19971 | JGI IMG/M metagenome (IMG submission 19971)
AATACATGTCTCCCACTCCCACCTTCGGGGAATGCGGTTTTTTGGGGGATGACATTTGACCACACTGGTGATGAAAAAGTCATCCCTTTTCAGGCCGGCCTTCTTCAGGCTCTCATCCATCACCCTCCCAGAAGGCCCGACAAAAGGCCTGCCTTGAATATCATCTTCCCTTCCCGGGGCCTCCCCCACAAGCATGATCCTGGCCCCACTTGGGCCCTCACCAGGGACGGCCTTGTGCCGACCCTCATGGAGATCACATCGAGTGCAGACGCGAATTTCCCGGGCGATGGTAGTCAGTCTCATAGATTTCCACGTTGAGGGTCAGACCCTGCCATTCTCCAGCACGTAGATAAATTGCGAAAAAAGACCCACTCCTTTCCGAAGCGAGCCTTTCGGTGAATCGAGGAAAAGCCTCACCTTGAGAGGTAGAGATCCCTCGGTTTCTCAACTAAAAGATTTATGCGATAAGCGAGGTGCCCACATTTCCTGATAGCTCTGCCACGAAGAACTACAACCCGAGACCCTAGCCCTTTCCATACAATCCTTTTTTGTCATGTTCGGGACGCTCTTGTTCCCGGCTTCGCACTGTATAACACAAAAACCCTTTGTTTTCTCCTTCTTTTCCATCGTCCATCCCCCCTCTCTAATAATATTATACCCAAAATCAATCAAAAATTTCACAAAGTCACAAATCCACTAACAAGTCACATTCCCGTCTATAACTTCTCATAAGAATTATCTTCTCTGAACGAGCTTTTTACGAACATGACGACCAAGACCTATTTGGCCGGTAGGTGGTCCATTCATCACAGATAGAAATGAAACCTTTGGGGTCCTTTTTAGCTACACTTCGACAACGACTGCGAAGGAAACCGATGAGGATGGCAGAAAAACGCCAGCCTTGAGCCCTGGGGCACAAGCATAGTATAATCCCCGTGGAATACTCAAACGGCAAAGGGGGAATTGTGGGGAGAGGAGGGAGAACCAATGGTGCCAGAATATCCAAAGAATTTCTTGAAGCTTAAAGAGAGATATCCAGACCTCATTAAGGCGTATGAGTCAGCAGGGAAACTTGCCAGAACGGCAGGACCTTTACAGGACAAGTTCACCCATCTCGTTCAAATGGCAGCATGTGTCGCTTTGAGATCCGAGGGAGGAGTTCACTCCCATACCAGGAGGGCCTTTGAGGCTGGAGCGACCCGGGAGGAAATCTATCACGCCCTGATTGCGCTGATCAGCACAGTTGGCTTTCCGGCAGTCGCGGCAAGCTTTTCCTGGGTGAACGATGTAATTGAAAAGAAAATAGCTTAATCCCTGAGATCCCTAGGCAAAGGCGTAATTCCTCTTTTAAAATCCTTTCGGGCCATACGATGCATTGCGGGCGGAACATTTAAACCCTGCCTTCAAAGTTTTCGGGAACGAGAATTGCTTAACCTATACTCACTTCCTTGCTGCTCTCCCACAGTCCGTGGATATTACATAAACTGAGGGCGTAGATCGTTCCCGGTTTGTTTACCATCGCAGTGGTCGAGCCCACAGGCTCTGAATATACGGGGCCCTGATTAGCCCCCTGCACAGATTCCCCGTGCGCCGTAAATTCGCAATTGACGAGTTCGTAGCTGTACTGCTCGCCTGCAGGCTGAAAGAAAACTTGAATCCAGCGGATGTGGTGCTCTGTGGTATTGGGATGGGCGATCTCCTTCCCCACGGAAACCTTGACCTCGAACTTCTCGCCGCCGTTAACCGCCTCTGGATATTCAATCGCCAGCACGTGCTTTTCAGTCTTCCAGTCAGCAGCCTGAACAAATTCCCTTAATTTCCTCACTTCCTTACCTCCTTTTCCTGAACGGACACCTATTTACAAGAGACGATATGGATAGGCCCGCTTCGTCCATTCGCTCGATGGATATTCCTTGCTCAGCTTCTCATAGGCCTCCTTAAGCAGCTTGGGATCATGAGTGCTTTTGAAACGACAGACTCCCCGCAGGTAGTGCGCCTCAGGAGCTGAGTCGCTCTTGGGATAATCCGCCAGGATCTTTTCCAGGTATGAGAGCGCATCATTGAACCGTTCGTTTTCGAAACAGGACTTCCCCATACCCAGAAGCAACGATGGGATCAGTTCATCGGGGGCGAGAAAGCCAACCGTCCGATGGTGTTCCCTGCCATCCGCATCGAGGGTAATGACGGTAGGCGTCCACTTGACATTAAAATCCGAGGCCAGGGGTTGGGTATCGAACTGCACCTGGAGTGGAATCAAATTCTCGCCGATGAAGCTGACGACTTTACTGTCTGGATACGTCACGGCATCCATCTGCTGACACCCAATTCAACCAGGATTAAAAAAGTCGAGCAACACGTGCTTCCTTTCAGATCGGGCCCGGGCCAGAGCCGAGTCCATCGAACTTTCCCATTTGATCTTGTCTCCCATGGTTGTACCTCCTTCCATCTCTAAATAAGCACATCTAAATGACGACACGAGCTCTCGATAGTAAAAATATCAAATAGACAAGAAAGAGTTAATACGGTGAATCCCGTATTTTATGAGGAAAAATGCAATATTTTAATCTTGATGATTTCGTAAAAAGTCTAAATCAGACGGCAAAGAAAAAAGATTCAGATGCAAGGCGCGCAAATCCTGAGGAATGAGGTGTACATAGAAGTACGCTGCAGTGACGAAGGATGAAGCGGAACGCAGCCCTTCGGCTTTGCTCAGGGCCATGAGCCTGTCGAATGGCAGATGGACTTTTTACGAAGCCGTCAATCTTTGCTTCGCTATATAACATTATACCCTCACCACACACGCGAGATAGAGCCATTGCAACTCCATTTCATGGAGGTCACTCTATATTTCAAGAGGGAGCATTTCTGCAATGACTACGCTTATCTCTACTGACGAAATGAAATGGGAGGATCATCCAGTTGAAGCCGACGTCAAGACTAAGTTCCTAGCCCAGCTTCCCAAGTTGAAACTGCGCTTTCGAATAAACCGGGTTGGTGAGGAAGGTCTTGCCGAGCACTCACATCCCGACGGGCATACCTTCTTCGTATTGAAGGGAAGTGACGGGATGTGGGTGAAGGAGGCGGGCAACCTCGAACTCCCTCCAGGCGCCTTCATCGTTGTACCACCTTATCTCAGGAACCGTCTCTTCGATCTGGTTATCCATGGGGTATCTAAGAAAAGGCTGGTATGCCCCTCACGTCCTGACCTAGGAGGAGAGTATGGACACTTTCTGTCCCCTCCAGGGTACTGAGGGCCTCCAGATCGCAGAGGTGACGGATGACATGGTGGTCGGCCAGAATCTCCCCAGTGGCCGGGTTTGTGGTCTGGATGATTTGACCGCTGAGGGAGTCTACCCATTTTCCATTGATATATAGACCATAGCCATTCACCTTCAATTCTCCTTCATTCATCGGCTAAACAGAAAGCCTTCAGGCTTTAGGGATCATGTTCTCCCTTGAAAGAATTGTCTCTCCGACAGGAGAGATTAAGGGCTTTCGGATAATCATTAAGTTTATACGGGTTATCTCCTAAGCAGAGATGAGCTCAAGCCCTGCAAAATCAAGATAGTTTCCCACCACTTAAAAGTTACATCATACACCTGGTTTTTTCCAGGAAGCCCGAACCGTCCCTTCCACCTCCCCATTTTTTATGGAATGGCTGCTGAAACCCAAGACCTCCAAATACAGAAGTCGGAGGGTCAAAGGCGTGCCTACACCCAATGTGTTCGAGGTGCTGAAATTTTGCAGGGGGGAAAATCAAAAGGGGATGGATAGCAAAGGGGGGGAAGGCTGCTGATGTCCCTTCCCCCCTTTCGCCTTTGCTTTTTACTGTCCGTAACGTTCCTTGTAGAACTTCTGGATCCTTTCCAGCTGCTCCTTGCTCATCCCCTCCTTGTACCACCGGTGCTGCTCCTTGGAGTATACATGCTTCCCGAGTATTTTTTCCGCTAACTCCTTTCCTGCTACTCTTTCGGCTTCAGGGATGAAATGGAGGTAGAAGTTCTTTGCTACATCATACAAACCGTGCCACCAGGCATAATCAGGCCCTGACATGGAGGCCCCGTGGCGGGCGCGACGGCCCTCGTGATGCCAAAGTTCCCAGTAGTACCAGTCGAGGGGTTCATCGAAATTGGCCGGGCTCAGCTTCTTGGCCTTGATGAGGGCCTTTCTCACCTCAGTAGCCGGCTTTGCGAACTTTTCGTTGAACAGGAGGACCAGTTCATCGAACTGCCGGTAAAAGCCCTCCACAAAGGGTTCGCCATGACACTGGAAGCAGACATCCTCCATATTCTTCCTTCTCTGCTCCCAGTTCTCCATTTTCTTGGAGATGGCAGGGCGAAGGGTCCATGAAATCCTCTGGCCCACGTCATGGGTAACATCTTGGTTAGGGGTGGCGCTCATATGACAGGTGGAACAAGTGGGGGCGTCCACATAGTCCACACCCACTATCCAGGTCTTCCGATCCATATTCAGTTTCTCCTTGAAGGCGCGGTAGAGGATCCCGTGTTTGGACTCCTCGTAGACCTCCACTTGAGGGTGATCAGGCCCCAAATGGCATTTTCCACAGTTCTCAGGCTCCCTGGCCTGCTGTTTGGAGAAACGGTGACGGGTATGGCAGGCACTGCATGTCCCCGGAACCCCATCGGGGTTAATCCGACCGATCCCCGTGTTGGGCCAAGTGGCCGTATCAAGTTTTCCATTTTTCAGAACTTCAATCTTGGAACCATGACACTGCCGGCAACCAACGGCCACGGCCGCGGGTCCTCCTACAACTTCTCCCAAGTAGTTGTCCAAAGTGTTAAGGATCTGCCCTGCTTTCGCATGGTGGCTCTCTGTCATCTCCCTGACCTCTTTGGCATGACAGCGACCGCAGTCCTTGGGCGTGACTAAAAGGGCGATTGTGTACCCGTTATGATCCATGGCATCCACATCCCCCTTTCCCGCCCTATGGCAGTCGTAGCAATTGACACCCACTTGCCCCATGGCTCCCAGACGCCATTGCGCAACCAGAGAGGGGGAAAGATCCTGATGGCACTCGATACACTCCTTTCCCTCGGGAGCCCCCCACTCGGAGGAAGACGGGCTGATGGCAGAGCCCTTTCCCACCATAAGTCCTTGGAAAACAAAAAACGTAATGGCCATAATACCAAGGATGATACCAAGTATTCTTACTCTCACGGGAAACCTCCTTTCTTTAATAGATTTTGACCCAAGAGATTCGTTGTCGCCTCAGTTCACGCCTGTTATCAGACGGGACAAATCTTGTCAACAATATTGTTCGTTATGATGCCGGCGATCACGCTACCCCTTGCAGATCCAACTCGTAACGTTCCTCGGTCAGGTTCCGACCCCAACGCAGGTGAGTTTTGGTTTCGATCCTCTCGAATCCGAAGGATCGATAGAGGTGGATTGCAGCGTGGAGCTCATCGAAGGTCCAGAGATAAACCTTCTTGTACTGCTTACCCTTGCAGAAATCCACCGCACGGGTCATGAGCTCTCCACCCAAACCGAGGCCCCGACAGGTCGGATGTAGGATGAACCAGCGAAACTGGGCCCATCCACTTCCTCTATTGACGATGACTATGGCGCCCACAACATGGCCACCTGCTTCCGCAATCCAGAAGCCATCCCACTGCGGGTCGAATTGGTTCACGAATTGGGTGACTTCCCGTCCTACTTGGGCCTCGAAGGTCAAATCCAGGCCGTATTCCTGGGAATAGAGGACTCCATGGAGAAAGGTGACATAGCTGGCATCGTCGATTCGGTGGGGACGGATATAGACTGGAGAAGGAATTCACATGTGAAGGTCCATGATGCGACTTATCCCTTTTACTGCGCAGAGGAACGGAACGGGTTTTGACAAGCCTAAAGGCTGAAAAAACCTTCCACCTTTATGCGAGAGTCCTCTTCAAACAGAAAGTGATCACCTCTGATGGGTCCTTGGAGAATCTCGCGTGAATCTCTACCATAAGCTCCGAATAGGATTTTATCAGAGTCCCATCCGACGTGAAAGGTGCCTCATAGCTATTCCATCCAACCCATGGCTTTCTCAACAGCCTTCTTCCAATTTCTATAATGCTTGTCTCTTTCTTTAATATTCAATTTTGGCTGATAAGTCTTCGCAACCCGCCAGTTTTTTCTCAGTTCATCCAGGCTTTCCCAGAATCCCGTAGCCAACCCCGCGGCGTATGCAGCTCCCAATGAGGTGATCTCCTTGACTTGGGGTTTGATGATGGGAATTCCAAGGGTATCAGCCTGAAATTGCATCAAAAAATCATTATCGATGGCCCCTCCGTCCACTTTTAACATTTCAATAGGGTTTCCGAATTCCTGAATCATGGCATCAAGAACATCTTTCGTCTGAAAGGCGATGGCCTCCAAGGCCGCCCTCACGATATGGGCCTTTTTGGCATATCGGGTGAGACCTAAGATTGCCCCCCTTGCGTACATATCCCAATACGGTGCAAATAGTCCCGAAAAAGCGGGGACGAAGTAAACTCCCCCGCAGTCTTCCACGGATAAGGCTATCTCTTCAGTCTCAGCGGCATCATTAATGAGACATAGATTATCTCTGAGCCACTGAATAGCTGCTCCTGTCACTGCAATGGAACCTTCCAGAGCATAGTAAACCTTACCCTCTTCTAACCCGTACCCAACTGTGGACAAAAGCCCCATCTTAGAGCGGATGATCTTTGGCCCGGCGTTTAGAAGTATGAAGTTTCCCGTTCCATAGGTATTTTTCGCCTCTCCTGGAAGAAAACACGTCTGTCCGAAAAGTGCCGCTTGTTGATCCCCAAGATCTCCACAAACAGGGATTTGAGCTTGAAAAGGACCATCCGTTGTCGTTTTCCCATAAAACCTCACATCGCTGGATTGTCTAATTTGTGGAAGTACTTCTCTTGGTATGCCAAAATAGGCCAACAGGTCGTCGTCCCAGCCTAATGTCTCCAAATCCATCAGCATTGTTCTTGAGGCATTGGTATAGTCCGTAACATGAACCCCGCCGTGAGGGCCACCTGTTAAATTCCATATCAGCCAGGAATCCATATTACCGACAAGAACTTCACCCCTTCTGCCCTTTTCCTTCAATCCGGGAATATTCTCCAGTAACCATTTGATTTTGGGACCGGAGAAATAGGTTGTTATTGGTAAACCGGTTTTATCCGAAACATGAGGCCCTAATCCGTCTTTTTCCATCCTCTCGCATATATCAATACTCCTTGTGCACTGCCAGACGATGGCATTATGAAGCGGGATGCCCGTTTTCCGATTCCAGACCACCACCGTCTCCCTCTGATTGGTAATACCAATACCTCCAATCTCTTCAGGGAGAATATGCTTGGATGACAGCGCCTGATTCACTACCTTCTCCGTTTTCTCCCAAATCTCCGAGGGGTTATGCTCCACCCATCCAGGGGACGGATAGATTTGTTCGTGCTCCTGATAAGCCGATGCTATAACCTTACTCTCCTTATTGAAGATAATGCATCGGGTTCCCGTTGTCCCTTGATCGATTGCTGCAACATATTTGACCATTCAACCACCTTTCAAGGGGATGTCCAATCCCTTTTAAGTAGTGCGTGTAAGGTGCATTTAGATTTTCAAAAACGTTGAAATTGCAATAAGTAGTAAATGATATTTACGTGGTATTGTCAATCACTAGTATCATTTTTGACGCTTCACCTTATAATCCAGTGGAGGAATGTGATTTGAATTTTTCGATAAAACAGTTTGGGGAAAGGAAAGCTTCCCTTAACCCAACAGATATCATACAATAGCGGGGTAAGAGCTTAAAATGGGTAATCCATGAAAATCAGGTAGGGCCTATCAATTTTGAAGGAGAAATTGATAGACAAAGGAAAGAGGATCGTATGAGAAAAGAAAAAATCGCCTTGATCGGAGGCGGTTCTCTCTTATGGGCACCCAAACTTCTCGTTGACTTTGTATTAACCGATGAGCTTCAGGGAAGCCAGATGTGTCTCCATGACATAGATGAGAAAGCCCTAACTCTTATCTACCGTTTAGGCAGGAAAATAATTGAAGAAGCAAAGAGAGATTTTTACCTGACCAGTACACCTTTACTGGAAGAGGCTCTGGAGGATGCGAGTTATGTTATTCTGTGTATTTCCATTGGTGGAAACACCACCATGCGTTACGATTTGGAAATCCCCTTGAGATACGGTATCTATCAATCGGTGGGAGATACCGTAGGGCCAGGAGGACTGAGCAGGGCCTTAAGAAGCATCCCGGTGGCGGTGGATATATGCAAGAAAATGGAAAGTTTGTGTCCTGACGCCTGCCTAATTAATTGCACGAACCCTATGAGCACTCTCTGCCGGGCAATAAACAAAACAACGTGCATTAAGACTATAGGTGTTTGTCACGAACTCCATTTTGTCCTGCAGACCCTTGAACGGTTATTGAAAGTGGAAAGGGGATCCGATATTCAGGCAATAACAGCAGGAATAAACCACTTTACTTGGATTACAGAACTGAAGGTAAAGGGTAAGGATGGATTTCCCCTCTTGGCGGAATATATTAAACGGAAGGAAAAAAGACTAAAAAGACAGCTTGAAACTTTGGATTGGGAAAGCTTCTATTCCTTCAATGATAATAATCTGTTGAAATTTGAATTATTCAAAACCTTCGGATATCTTCCTGCTGCCGGAGATAGACACATAGCCGAGTTTTTTCCTTACTTCTTAACGGAGGAAACTCAAGCTGGAAGAAAGTACGGAATAAAGCTTACGACAATTGAGGATCGGATAAGAAGAATGGAACAAACCAAAGAAAACCTCCGGCCCATAATAGATGGAAAACAATCAATGGAGTTGACCCATTCGGAGGAAAAGGTATGCGATATCATTGCTGCCCTGGCTACCGGGAAACAAAAAACATTCATGATAAACATGCCTAATCAAGGACAAATTGCCAACCTTCCATCAGAGGTGATAGTGGAGACTCCAGCCCTGGTAGATGCAAATGGGGTACATCCTATTCCGGTGGGAGAGATCCCTCCGGGGATACTCGACTTAATGCTCCACCACATAACAAATCAGGAAATGATTGTTGAGGCTGCTCTAACTGGAAACAAAACTTTAGCTTTGCAGGCTTTGGTCAACGATCCTTTGGTTAGAAATTTAGAAGATGCTCCCAAGATGCTTGAGGAGCTCCTGCAGGCAAATGCTGACTATCTATCTCAATTCTAGCTTTAATGGAAACGAAGGTGAAAACAATTGCATTTACAGGAATGATTTTTGAATTTACCGCCTCATCTTTCGGGTAAGGGTGAGGAATATTTAAAGTCCATGTAACAATTTCCTTATCTCTTACATTTTCATAAGCATCTTTAGCGTCAGAAAATTTCAATCTTCGAATTTTTATTCTTTCTCCATTTAGTTCTAATTTCATAATAAACCGCCGACCACATCCATATGCTTTGCTTTGCCGTTATGTGCCGATTTCGTATAATGCCTTTACAATAAGGCAACAGAACTATCAGACTATGCGCCGCGGGCCAAGGCCGAAAGGCGGAAGCTTTTACCACCTGTTAGGCGCCGTCGCTAAGTCTTGAATCTACCAGTCCAAGGACCTCCTTCAGCGTTGAAACCGTACATCCCTGCCATCCCACCTCTGGATCCGGACGGAAAGATTCATAGATAGTCCCTTCGTAGGGCACACGAATGAGAACGGGATGCATACCGACTTGTGAAGCGCCTGTCAACTCACGGCTACTCCCATCTCCCACGTAGAGACACTTCTGGGGCATCACTGCCACACGCTCGCATATCAGCGTATAGATGCGTGGATCAGGCTTCTTGAATCCAACCGCACACGAAAAGATAGGGACATCCACCAGCGAAGCGAAAGCCGTCTCTTGCCACAAGAGCGGAACGTCTGGTGAACAGTCGCTGATGAGTCCTATTTTGTAACCCGCGGCTTTCAGTCGAGCCAACGTCTCCACAGCGTCCTGTCGCGGTGTGAGCGTACGTCGCGTAAAGTCGATTCGTATGCGGGCAGCTGCTGAGATCCGGTCAGCCTCCACTTGTAGACCGAGAGTTCGGCAAATGTGCTCAATGT
>JGI24422J19971_10003308_pt1 | contig 10071 bp, 6 predicted proteins | sample DeeMarSWOR152_54_FD_19971 | JGI IMG/M metagenome (IMG submission 19971)
CTGGTTTGATGCCAAATATATGTTGAATGATTTCCCCCAGCCGCCGCATTATATCAATGCGTTCAAGATGTGGGGAATGGATTATGACAAAAGCGGCAGGTCCTGGATGTAAAATGGTTCCTTTCTTACCCTACATTTCAACGCCTAACCTTCAGGCATGAAATTAGGCGGACCTTTTTATATTTATATTCTATATCACAGGATTACCCATTAATCTATTACAAAGTTTGGCTGATTGTGCAAACAAAGGAGACCTTACTCCAAGTTAAATCGGCTATTCAAGTAGGTATTGTTTGTCTTCCAAGTATTACTTGTCTCTAGACAATGTATTGAACAAAAGGTTTCTCGACTATTTTAGATAATATATCTCTGTCTGTTATCAAAGCTAACTCATTAGGCGTACACACTCGGGGTATTTCTCTTGTTAGCCACAGAGTCTCATCATCTGACCAGACATACTCAACGAAAGGGGACACTACAATAGGAATAATGATGTCTATGCCTTGTGGCAATTCAAAGTTAGTTCCATGTCTATGCCTAGATAGCCAGTCAGCAAGCTTGTCGCAGTCATTTAGAGCACTTTCAAACTTCGCTCGCCTGAATTTCAATGCGTCTTTTTCACCTCTCTCATACGCCCTCGACATGCTTATCGAACGGCATTCACAAACAAAAATAGCTGTGCCAAGCAGGAAAGAGATATCAATTTCTTTCTGTGTTCCATCATGTGCTTTCAGTGTTTTTTGACGTTCCCACAGCTTAAAACCTTTGTTGTTTAATGTTTCTATCATGTAATCCTCAAAAATTGGGCCTTTTCTTCCCCATTCTGCGCGTTCAAAACGCAACGCTGAAAAAAGGATACTGAGTAAAGCTGAGTAATCTACAATGTACTTCCCCAGCCATGTTTCAATGACGAGTGGGCGTGGACTACGGGTTCTCAAGTCAACATTGTCTCTCTTTGCAGGATTCAGAATAAACCGTTTTAAAAATGTTAAAATATCATCTGTTGTGGCGTCATACGCTCCAATTTGAGGAATATCATGGAAGAATTTCGCCATACCCTTGATAGTTGAATGTATATCATGGGCTATCTTTTCAAGAGATGTATAGGCCATATATGCCCTTTGCATCAACTCACTTCCCACTAAACCGTGAGTCTGTATTGACTTGTAAATAGTCAGATAGAATAGTGCCATAACACATTGGACAAAGCACTCTATGCTGAAACCATATTCTTTAGCGAATACTGTACTCAGGAATTGATGCCTTAAGTAATAGACATACATATCAATTGGCAAGAATATGAAATTAGGGGCCAATTTACTCTCAGACTCCGGCAACTCTAGCCACTTAATATGCCAAACCCGGTCTTGTGGGTACTCCTCTATGGTTTCTCTTTCCACGTTATATACAGGAAGCATACAGATAGCACCCATCTTTGCATAGTCATAATGAGGTTGGCCTATTGGTACTCCCCTAGCAGTAGCAGTTACGCCAAACTTTTCATTTCGACTGTCAACCGATTGTACGAGGGACTCCGTGACATTATCGTTTAGCACATAATATTCCTCCACGTTTTCAACGACTAGTTTGCCACCTTTGTATGCTCGACGGAGATTGGCAACGACTTGACAGTATTCAGATACTAACCTTTCGAGAGAGAGTAGCTCCAGGAAGTGACTCATACTAAACTCTTTTATGTAGATGCCCGAATAGGAACCAGTTGCTTTAATACCAAGTTCCTCCTGGATTCTCTTAACTTCTCCTGACATAACTTGTTGTGGGTCTAGGTTAGTTCCCATAACTAGGTCGTTACCTATGTCTAGTCTGCCATATTTGACGAAGGCAGTTTCCATAGTCTCTCTATACAGGCGAACTGACACTAGGGATTCGTGCCGAAAGGTGTTTTCGGGAGCTAATCTTCGATATAGGTGTATCCAGTAATAAATACTATGTTTGGAAACAATAGCGGCAATCCTGTCTTCTAGAGCTTTCTCTAAAGATAGTAAGATGTCAATTGATTTTAAGTTTGAGAACTCGCGTGGCGGATTCAGAATCGAGAGAAACGTCCTAACAGCGCTCTTTGTTGGCACATCCCTCAACTCATAAACTCTGTCACCGAGTTGTTGGAAATACCTACTGAAGACCCAATGATAATACCCGATGGGCAGGTAAATGGCTTGGCTCGCTTTCTTATCCGAGGTGACGGACTTCCGTTTCGCTTTACCACCCTTAGCATTAAAATGACGTTTTCCTTTCTTCTTCATCTAATTCGACTCCAAAATTGCTCTATTGACAGTACATTATTATTTTACCTCTTGAGTCATTATGTCCAAAATTTGGCTTCGACAAATAATAATGTATACTCTGCATACTAATGAAGAACAGGTTGCTACTCTTAGAAAGTAACACTTTATAGCGGATTGTTCACTGATGCAAAAAAGGTCCGCCTAATTTCATGCCTGAAGGCTAGGCGTTGAAATGTAGGGTAAGAAAGGAAGGTTACCCCATATCGCCCGTCACCTATTATTGATGGCCAGAGTTGTTTATCATTCTCCTTCGACTCATATCATCGGTAAGCTTTACAGAGTAAATACCGTTCGCCTTTCGATTTCGTCAAAGTCAAGTTCAATGCCAAGACCCGGCTTCTCGGGCATATGAATAAAACCTTCATTGTCAATTTGTACTGTATCTTTGGCACACGCATCGTATGGTATGTTATCAAACATTTTCTCAAAGAAGTCGGAGCTCCTGCAGGAACCGAGTATGTTAAGGTTAGCAAACTGGCAGGCGGCGAAGCCGAAACCGTGCAACTCGAATTTCAAGCCGAAGGCATCGCACATATCAGCAATCTTCTTTGTCATGGTTATACCATATTTGGCATCAGGACGAATGATATCGGCAATATGGCTAACCATATAGGGAGTGAAGTGGGCAGGGTCGGCAAAATACATAGTCTCCGTAGCTGCGATTGGTATATCTAGTAACTGGCAGAGTTCTCTGTAGCCCTCGATATCAGTATTCGGTAGTGGCTCCTCATACCAATAGAAATTCAGCTTCTCGAGTTCTCTTCCTACTATGAGGGCTTCCCGGCGGTCATACCGGCAGTGCGAATCCAGCATAAGGTCGACCGAATCTCCTACTGCATCACGTGCAGCGCGGCACGCCTCTATATGCTCCTTTGGACCTCCCAAGACGTGCAGTTTGATCGCTGTATAGCCAATCTCTTTTAGCCCTATGGTGTAGTCGTAGCAATCCTGGGCTGACTGCTGCGGTGAAGTGCTGGCGTAAGCCCGTATTTTATCTCGGTAACCACCTAGTAGTTTGTATACCGGTACCCCTGCGACCTTACCAGCGATGTCCCACAGGGCAAGGTCCACTGCACCTACGGCAACCATCGGTATGCCACCGATGCTTCGACCTACCATCATCTGCCAGATACTTTCTCTATCGAATGGGTCCCGACCTAGAAGCATCGGCCTGAATGTTTTAGCTACTGTATCAGCCATAACATGCCCTGAGGGATTATCTCCCCACCCGAAGAAGTCGCCAGTTATGCCTTTGTCGGTAAGAATCTGTACCAAAATAGTCTGCCATACAGGATTTCGAGTACTACCGGTAGGCGATTCAACCTCGACAATAGAGACCTTTACTTCACTTATCTTCATCAATCTTCCTCCCTTCCTGTAAGTATTTGTCTACTCAAAGATAGGATATCTAATTTTAGGACAGCCTGATTTATATCCAACTATAGTCAGTAACAAATCGGACTCAGCTTCCTTTATATAAGTGTCTATTCACTGCTTCTTCATTCAGCTCAATACCAAGACCAGGCTTTGCTGGTGGTATTATATACCCTTCCTCCCATCGGATTGGCTCTTTGAGGACTTCATTATAAAAACCTCCAAATGTTTCTACACTCTCTTGAATTAAGAAATTAGGGCTGCAANTGTCAAGCTGTACATTGGCCNTAAACACTACAGGGCCTGCATAGAAGTGCGGAGCAATCTGGGCATAATAGGCTTCGGCCATGCCGGCAATCTTCTTAGCTTCCAGAAATCCACCGACACTGCCGAGAGTGAATTGTAAAATGGAGGCGGATTTATTCTCCAATAACTCTCTGAATTCATATTTTGTATATAACCTCTCACCGGTGGCAACAGGGATGGTTGTGTGATGAGTTACTCTTGCCATCTCATTTTTATTTTCTGGAGGAATTGGCTCTTCAAACCATAATGGATCATATTTTTCCAGCCTCCTGGCTAACCTGATAGCGCTGGAGGTAGTCATCTGTCCATGAGTGCCGATAAGAATGTCACACTTATCACCGATTGCTTCTCGGACGTTTTTGACCACAACCTCAGCATTCTCAACTGATTCTATCGTAAGTTGCTGAGGAGAGTTTACATGTGCAGGTTCAGCTGGGTCAAACTTCACTGCTGTGAAGCCCATTTTCATGTATTCTGCAGCTCTCTTTGCAGCTAGTTCAGGGTCAGTCTGAATGTGGAACATATTCTGATTAGAATTAGTAAGTTCTGGATACATATACGTATAGCTTCTAATCTTCTCATGATACTGACCACCGAGCAAATTATAGATGGGTTGGTTCAGGGCTTTGCCGATAATATCCCAGCAGGCCATTTCAAAACCGCTTATTATGCCCATTCTAGCTGCTCCTGGACGATAAGTTCCGGAATAGACTTCTCGCCATGTTTGTTCTATTTGAAACGGGTCGCTATCAATAATATATCGCTCCCCTATAGACTTTATCATCTGAATAGTGATCTCCGGTTCAAACCCGATACGGACTGGCTCACCGATACCTTCAATACCATTGTCGGTAATCAGTTTCACGAATGTCCAGATTCTTCCTCCACGACTGGGTGGAGGAACTTCTACTAAATATGTCTTCAGGTCTACTATCCTCATTTTATTACACCTACAAAATAATAATTCCGGAATATGAAGTATATTAAACTATCCAACCACTAGATGAGCGTAATCTAATTAAGAATTCAGACAAGAGGTGGCAATGTATTTTCAGAAAATTTTTGGGGCTACTTTTGTTCACCTCAAAGCCTGATTTCTCATCTGGTTGAATTTCTGCCCGCCGCTAAGCCTGATATCATCTGGCGGTCAAATGGTCAAATGCATCTGCCCAGCTTAGCTCTCTCAAATTCGCCCACGTTGATTACTTCGTAATGCCAGTTTTATTACATCAGCATTATGCCACCATCGGCCATAATAACCTGTCCCGTAATGATACGGGATGCATCTGAAGCCAGGAACACGGCAACATCAGCGATGTCACTGGGGTCAGCTGCTTTCGGCATCTGTGCCATTCTTGCAGCCTGCTCGGGTTTACCCTGGGCAGGACGATTGAAACTACTTATTCCATGGGCTATTAAATCAGTATTAACATTACCAGGAGTAACGCCATTGACCCGAATGTTATATGGGGCTAGCTCTCGAGCTGCCCACGCTGTCAGAGCTATGGTGCCTATCTTTGCGATACCATAAGCAGAGGCACTACCGAGTTTATAGGCTGATAGTGATACCCAGTTAATTATGCTGCCTCTCTTTTGCTCTATCATTACTTTACTTACTTCCTGGCAGCAAATAAACTGGCTTCTGAGATTGATGTCCATTGCCTTATCCCATTGTTCCCGATTCAACTCTTGAAACGGGACGACAACAAAATAACCGGCGACATTTGCCAGAATATCAACCGTGTTTAACTCTTTCACCACCTCCTTGACAAGAGCAGCTACATCGCTTTCTTTGGTAACATCAGCCTGAACAGCTAGAGAACGCCGCCCCCGTTTCCGGACTTCCTCTGCAGTGTCCTCTAAATCAAAAGTTTCCCCTTTAACGTTGATGTCGCAAACGGCAACATCAGCCCCTGCCTCAGCGAAAGCCACAGCAGTAGCTCGGCCTATTCCCTTTGTGCCACCTGCACCCGTCACAATAGCTACCCTACCTTCCAATGAAAACTTTGATAACGCCATTTTCTAACCTCCTTTTATTTTTGTTTAGTTCCAAAAATCCTGTTTTTTGGCTTCAAAATTTAAGTTCCAATTTCCCTGTTCTTTTCTTCACCTCCAGTTATGAGGTACAACTGAATATCATCGGAGGTAGCTTATGATAACAGTAAATCAACTCACCGTAACTAATTCATGAAGCTTAGCTCAAACTCAAGCCCAAGACTTGCCAGGACGTCCTTAACAATATAGAGTGAGTTTATGGTCAAGCTTCTCACTTAACTCCCGCTACAACGCCCGCTTCTATCTACTAGCTTCAGTTCCTTAAGACTCCGTCAAACGGCATCTAGACGTAGCACTGAAAGTAATCATGGTGCGATTCCAACTCTAATCCTGCTCATTAAACTTCTAGCCCTGCCGTAAAATCTTATTCCCCCACCAGTCCTGATACCGGAGAAGGTAAAGAGGTTATTTAGGCTATCGAGTTGAGTATGAATACTTATAATCCTGTTTTTCCTGGTAGGGCTAGTAAAATTACGGCATAAACCATCCACCATCTACCTGAAGAGTCTGTCCCGTTATGTTCTTGGAGACATCCGAGGCTAGAAAGGCAACAGCATTAGCTATATCCTCAACTGTCTGAATTCTCTTAAGCGGGACACGATCTGCAGTCATTTGGATCATTTCTGGAGAAGGTCCTTTACCACCTCCATGGAATTTAGTTGCAACCATGGCGGGGGCTATGCCATTCACATTAATTCCATATGGTCCATATTGCATCGCCAAACCCCGGGTAATATTTAAAACTGCTCCCTTAGCTGCAGCGTAAGAAACTGGGAGACCCATTCTTCCGCTAATTGATGAAAAGTTGATAATTTTGCCAGACTTGCGTTCCATCATGCCAGGGAGAACCGCTTTTACACAATGCATTGTTCCATAAAGATTAACGTTAATATCTTTTTCCCAGTATTCCTCTCCCTGTTCATGAAAAGGTCCCCCGCCAGAGGCCAAACCGGCAGTGTTAACCAAAATATCTATCTTCCCAAATTCTTGCAGCGCTTCTTTTACCATTTCTACAACTTCAGCTTTTTTAGATACATCTGCTTTGAAAGCAGAAGCCTTACGTCCTAGAGTCTTAACCGCATCGGCTGTTTGTGTTGCTCCTTCTAGGTCTATATCACATGAAACTATATCGCACCCTTCCTTCGCTAACTTTAATGATATAGCTTTACCCATCCCTACCTGACTAGCTGTTCCAGTTACAATAGCTACTTTACCTTCTAGTTCTAGATCCATAGTTTCCTCCTTTTTATAGGCTCTCTACATATATGTTCACTTCATGTTTCGGATTGTTTCCTTGTGGGGTTAACCTACCCATTCCTAATCTGGATATAGACTACCGCTTAACATCTAGTAGCAGATTCTTATATATGTAATATATGACTAAATCTCAAATCCATCGATACCCAGTTCCCTTTATCCTTGATATAGATGTTTATTTACTACTTCCATGTTAAGTTCTACACCAAGTCCCGGCTTTGTAGGAGGTATTATATATCCTTCCTCCCATCTGATAGGCTCTTTAAGTATCTCAGCGTGGAAACCGTCCAACTTTCCTATGCCTTCTGTGATTAAGAAGTTGGGGCTGCAGATATCAAGATGTACGTTGGCCATAAGTGCTACAGGGCTGGCATGATGATGTGGAGCTATCTGGGCATAATAGGCTTCAGCCATACCAGCAATCTTTTTGCCTTCCAGCAAACCACCTACATGTCCTACAGTAAACTGTAAAATAGAAGCAGACTGACTCTGCAACAAATCCCGGAACTCATCTTTTGTTGATAGACTCTCACCGGTGGCAACAGGGATACTTGTATGGTTGGCTACCCTCGCCATCTCATCTTTGTTCTCCGGACGGGTTGGTTCTTCAAACCATAATGGGTCATATTTCTCCAACCTCCTGGCTAACCTGATAGCACTTGAGGTAGTCATCTGCGCATGAGTGCCGATAATAATTTCGCACTTATCACCAACTGCTTCTCGTACATTTCTGACTACAGCCTCCGCGTTTTCAAGCGTTTCCAAGGAAAGCTGGTAAGGAGCAGGTACCATTACCGGTGGACAAGGATCAAATTTTACTGCCGTGAAGCCCATTTTCATGTAATCGGTTGCCATCTCTGCCGCCCGTATCGGGTCAGCATGAAGATCAAAAAAGAACTGAGTAGTAGGGACATCAGGAACTGGATACATATACGAATAGCTTCTCACCTTTTCGTGATACTTGCCGCCGAGGAGATTATAAATAGGCTGGTCAAGAGCTTTGCCTATAATATCCCAGCAGGCTATTTCAAAGGCACTAAGTATACTCATTTTGCTTCCATCTGCAGCTACTCCATAGAGTCTTCGCCACATTGTCTCTATTTTAAACGGGTCGGCATCAATTATATATCGGTCCGCATTAGCCTCAATTAATTTAGCTGTAGCTACATTGTCAAATCCACCGCGTACTGGTTCGGCTATACCTTCAATTCCGTCGTCTGTAGTTAGTTTTACGAATAGCCAGTTTGCTCCTCCACGGCTGGGAGGAGGATTCTCCACTACATATGTCTTCACGTCTATTATTTTCATTTGTTACGCCTCCAAAATAATAGCCATCGACCATCAAAGAATACTAAACCGTCTCCACATGATAACCGAGGCCTGAATAAATTTCATTAGTCAGAGGGTACTACCGCGATTTTATTAGAGCGAGCCACTCCGGTGTTAAATTTTAACGCCATTTCCTCTTACAATACTTGGTGATAAAGCTTTGTCCAAGATTTAATTAATCATTAAAATTCTCGTTGAAAGTACATTTTCAGACTATTTTAACTTGGAGTGGCGAAGTGTAATAGTCGACCATTGATTACCTCCGCCACTCCTGAGACCGCTTTGCTATTTGAACCTTTTATTCACCCCTATAGCTGTTTTCGCACTTGATTAGTTTTTCTTGTGCGATGAAAATCCTAGTGTCCCAGAGATTTCTTCAGGTCCTGGTCAACCCATACATACTGCGCCCAGAAAGCACCATTCATGTAGCCTACAGTTTGCTCACCGGAATAGTTTTTTACCCAGGGCCACCATAAGCAGTACACAGGGTAGTAAGGAGCCGGAATAACATAGGCCTGGTCCAGGAGGTGTTTCGTCACTTCTCTGGTTATCTTCATAGCGCCGTGGATATCGGTTATGGCAAGCTCCCGTGAAGTCACGGCCGCTTCGTTAGCTATGGGGTCGTTGATGCGACTGTGGTTGATAGCGTTATCTCCTTCAAACTGAAACTGCTCGGGATATGTAGAAGGCGGAGACACCCTGAGACTTATCGCTTGATAAGCCTTGTTCCCTAAGACATTCCAAAGATTGCCACCCTCAATGATATTGAGAGACATATCAATGTCAATCTTGGAAAAGTAATCCGCGATTATGGAGAAGTAATCAACCTCAGGTTGTGTGAGAGTCAGTTCAAACTTGAATCCGTCGGGGTACCCTGCTTCTGCTAGAAGCTGCTTCGACTTTTCGGGATTATAAGAATATAGCTCCTTAACTGATTCAGGACAATCCGGGTCGTCAAGACCAAGGTAGAGGTCGGCATATGCTTTTTGATAATTATAAGGCCAGGATACAAGGTCTGCCAGACCGGCGTATAAATCCTCGTTTATTGTGTCATAGTCGATGGACATCATCATTGCCCGGCGAACCTTGACATCATCAAACGGTGGGTCCTGCAGCATACCTATTGACCCCGTGCCTCCCCAGCCGGCCACATTAAACTTCATATCCGGACGTTGCTCAAGCATCTGGTCTTTTTCTTCCAGATTCAGGTTAAGACACTGGTCAATATTAGCTGTCCGCAGGGCGGCTAGCATGGTAGATCTGTCCGGTATGTAGAATGTCTTGACTTTATCAACGTAAGGTAGCTGATTGCCCTTTCCCGGACCTATCGGGTCTGTCATCCAGTAATCGGGGTTCCTTACCACCAACGACATATTTTGGGGAATTACATCTTGAACCATAAATGGCCCGGTACCTACTAGAACCTTCCACTGACTGAAACCTG